>OBAS01000597.1_pt1 | contig 27282 bp, 18 predicted proteins | sample 1517591 | NCBI WGS metagenome assembly OBAS01 (sample SAMN04571700, study PRJEB22368) | human gut metagenome | biome: human gut; material: stool | host: Homo sapiens | place: Luxembourg | collected 2012-10-05
TGCTACATATACATAACCATAGCTCATTGCGATACCGGCAAGATCCTTCTTCTTTGTCTCTTTACCACCGGCAGCGAACTGTGCGATCGCACCTGTAGGAGTAGACTTAGAAGACTGTCCACCTGTATTTGAGTAAACCTCAGTATCGAATACCATTACGTTGATATCCTTACCGGATGCTAATACATGGTCTACACCACCGAATCCGATGTCGTATGCCCATCCATCACCACCGAAGATCCACTGAGACTTCTTAGCGAGGAAATCTTTCTCTTTTAATACATTCTTGGAAGCATCGCATCCGCAAGCCTCTAATGCTGCTACTAACTTCTCTGTAGCTGGTCCGTTCTCGATACCGGAAGCAAATGTATCATTCCACTCCTTGATGGCATCCTTAACATCAGCCTTATCTGTGTTAGCTGCGATCTCATCCAGCTCGTTCTTTAATCTGTCACGGATTGCTCTCTGAGCAAGTAACATACCATAACCAAACTCTGCTGCATCTTCGAACAGTGAGTTAGACCATGCAGGACCATGACCCTTCTTGTTTGTTGTATAAGGTGTAGAAGGTGAAGAGTTTGCCCAGATAGAAGAACATCCAGTTGCATTTGCAATGTACATTCTGTCACCGAATAACTGGGTAATTAACTTAGCGTAAGGTGTCTCACCACATCCACCACAAGCTCCGGAGAACTCAAGTAATGGCTGACGGAACTGAGATCCCTTAACAGAGTTAAGTTTGAATTTCTCGATAACATCTTCCTTATCCTCAAGAGATACTGCGTAATCGAAGTACTTCTGCTCATCCTCATGTGCCTCGAATCCGGTCATTGTGATAGCCTGTACCTTATCAGGACATACGTTTACACAAGAACCACATCCTGTACAGTCGAATGCGGAAACAACGATTGCGAACTTGTAACCTGGCATCTGGTTGAGATCCTTCATCTGCATTCCTTCCGGAGCCTTAGCTGCCTCAGCCTCTGTCATAGCGACTGGACGGATTGCTGCATGAGGACATACATAAGAACACTGGTTACACTCGATACACTTGGTAGCATCCCATACAGGAACGTCTGTTGCAACACCACGCTTCTCGTATGCTGCTGTACCGGATGGAGTCCAGCCTGTCTCGTATTTCTTAACAACAGATACAGGAATTGTGTTACCCTGCTGTCCGTTGACTTTCTGCTGAATATCCTTAACGAAGTCAACAACTTCCTTGTTGTCTCCCTTAACTTCTACAGAGTAATCATCATCTGTGCAGTTCTTCCAGCTCTCTGGAACATCTACCTTAACGTATGCTGTAGCACCGGCATCGATTGCGTCGTGGTTCATCTTAACGACATCGTCACCCTTCTTAGCATAAGATCTTGTAGCTGCGTCCTTCATAAGCTTGATAACTTCCTCTTCCGGAATCAGCTTTGTCAGAGAGAAGAATGCTGACTGAAGTACAGTGTTGATACGGTTTCCAAGACCGATCTCTTTACCGATCTTTACACCGTCGATGATGTAGAAGTTGATGTTGTTCTCTGCGATGTATCTCTTTACCTGACCCGGTAACTTCTCATCCAGTTCATCAACTGTCCACTGTGTATTGAACAGGAATGTACCGCCCGGTACCAGATCCTGAACCATGTTGTACTTGTAGATGTATGCTGTACAGTGACATGCTACGAAGTTTGCCTGAGAGATCAGGTATGTGGAACGGATTGGAGAATGTCCAAAACGTAAGTGGGAAATTGTAACACCACCGGACTTCTTGGAGTCATAATCAAAGTATGCCTGAGCGTACATATCTGTGTTGTCACCAATGATCTTGATGGAGTTCTTGTTGGCACCTACTGTACCATCTGCACCAAGACCCCAGAACTTACAGTTTGTTGTTCCTTCTGGTGTAGTAACAGGATTCTCCTTAACTTCAAGAGAAAGATTTGTAACATCATCAGTAATACCGATTGTAAATCTTGGCTTCTCTGTGTTGTTGTATACAGCGATGATCTGTCCAGGAGTAGTATCCTTAGATCCTAATCCGTAACGTCCGCTTGTAATTGTAACCTGATCGAACTTAGATCCCTTTAATGCAGCAACTACATCTAAGTATAATGGCTCACCAAGAGAACCTGGCTCTTTTGTTCTGTCTAATACTGCAATTCTCTTAACAGTATCCGGAATAGCCTCGATTAAAGCTTCCTTTACGAATGGTCTGTAAAGACGAACCTTAACAACACCGACCTTCTCGCCCTTTGCCATTAAGTAATCGATGGTCTCATCGATGGTCTCACATACAGAACCCATAGCAATGATGACACGGTCAGCATCAGCAGCTCCGTAGTAGTTGAACAGCTTGTAGTCTGTGCCGATCTTGGCATTTACCTTGTCCATATATTCCTGTACGATTGCAGGCAGCTCGTCGTATGTAGAGTTGCAAGCTTCTCTTGACTGGAAGAAGATGTCAGGGTTCTGTGCAGATCCCATTTCTACCGGATGATTTGGATTTAATGCATTCTTACGGAAAGCATCAACTGCATCCATATCTACCATATCTTTCAGATCTTCATAATCCCAGGTCTCGATCTTCTGAATTTCGTGAGATGTACGGAATCCATCGAAGAAGTTGATGAATGGAATTCTTCCCTTGATTGCTGCGCAATGAGCAACCGGAGTTAAGTCCATAACTTCCTGTACGGATGACTCACAAAGCATTGCAACACCTGTCTGACGGCAAGCATATACATCAGAGTGATCACCGAAGATGTTCAGTGCATGTGTAGCAACACAACGAGCGGATACGTTGAATACGCCCGGAAGTCTCTCACCAGCTACTTTGTACAGGTTCGGGATCATAAGTAACAGACCCTGGGATGCTGTGTAAGTAGTTGTTAATGCACCAGCTGCAAGAGATCCGTGTACAGTACCGGCTGCACCAGCCTCAGACTGCATTTCTGTAACCTGAACGGTCTGTCCGAAAATGTTCTTACGACCAGCGGTTGCCCACTCATCTGTAGCCTCAGCCATAACAGATGAAGGAGTAATAGGATAGATTGCTGCAACATCAGTAAACGCATAAGAAGCGTGTGCTGCTGCATGGTTTCCATCCATGGTTTTCATTGAACGTTTCATGAATTAGTCCTCCTATTTTTAATTAAAGTTCAAACATAAAAAACATTGAATCAGAATGTCTTCTAACTAAATAATATAGGATGAATGCACCCAAAAATCAAGCGATAGCGACAGCATTTCTTGTTTTTTTACAAATACATCTTTTCAAAGTCGCCAATCGGAACCGGACAATTGCATAAATATCCCTGTCCGCAGGTGAATCCACCTTCTTTGAGGAACTGCTCCTGTTCCTCCGTTTCCACCCCCTCTATAATAATATCTTTATGTAAAATCTTTACCATACGGCCGATTTCGTAAAGAAGATTTTTCTTTTGTTCCGTCATGCCTTTATTAATAAAACTTTTGTCAATTTTTATGACGTCTGCAGGCATGTCTGCAAGTACGGAAAGTGAAGAATATCCTGTTCCGAAATCATCAATTGCCACACGGAATCCAATCTCGTGCAGCCGGTTCATACACTTTTCAAGGACTGCTACATTTTTTACAAGTACGCCCTCTGTCACCTCAATTTCTATATACTCCGGACGGACACTGTATTTGGAAAGCACATGCTGGATACGGTTTAAAAATTCCTCTCCGTCCGACTCAAAATGACGCCCGGAAAAATTGGTTGAAATCACAATTTTTCTCCGGTGCTGCTTGTCCCATTTTTCGAGAGTTTTTAACACTTCCTCATAAATATAAAAATCAAGCTCTGTGATATATCCTATTTTTTCGAGAGAATCAATAAACATTCCCGGCGGAAGAATCTTTCCATCCGGACGTTTCCATCGTGCCAGTGCTTCTGCCCCATAAACACTCCGGTCACGTAAAATAAACTTTGGCTGCAGATACATCTGGAAATCATCCCGGTATAATGCCTCATAAAATTCCCCGACTATTTTTTGCTCCTCGGTACGCTGGATACGCAGGGAAGGATTATACAGGGTAATATCCCTCTTCCCGGTATTTTTTGCATTTTTCCATGCAAGATTGGCATTTTCGATCGCAAACTCGATGTCCATTTTATTGTCTTCCAGAATATATACCCCTGCCGATATCCCCATTCCACTGTTTGGATACCTGTGATTCTGCATATTGGAAAATCTTTTATTTCTGTTGTGCAGACGATCGATCATTTTTTCCTGACTTTCATCTGCAATCAGAAGCAGAAAAAAATCCGAATACAAACGGCAGCCTGCACGGAAATACTCCTGCACAAAGATATCCTGTGCAAACATTTTAAGGACACTGTCCCCTACTTTATAGCCATAATTTTCATTGATATATCCAAAATTATTGATATCCATATACTCAATGGCATATACTTCATCCGGCTTGGAATGTGCCAGAATTTCAACCACCGCTTCACGGAATGCCTCCTGATTGTACAGCCCTGTCAGCGGATCTTTTTTCTGGATGGAACTGATCTGTTCCCGGCTTTCCGCGACCCGATAGCGCAGGGACACAAAAATAGCCATCATACGGGTCAGTTCCTGAAAAATTTCCAACTCTCCCGGCTGCCACTGCCGTTCTTCGTCCAGTGACACATAAATTACTTCCCCTGTACAGCCCCCAACATATTCAAATTTTCCAACCACAGCAGAAAACGGAGCTTTTTCGTTGTATGTATCCGTTGACTTAAGATAATTTCCCATCCCCGTTGCAAAATTGCTCCGCGAATTTTTAACTATCATATACTCCCCTGGCTGTAGTTCCTTTAGTGAAGGACTTTTCTTTGGAAACGCACTTTTCCCATAAAAAGAGAAATTATTTCCAAAATAATTGGTCATGACCATTCCGTCATTTTCGGTGTTATCCTCAAATACCATAACAAGATCCAGCTGGTATCTTTCCGTAATCCTGTTTAAAAGCATATTCAGCGACCCATCTATATTTTTGGCGTGCGCCATAAGACTGATGGAAAATGCAAGGAATTCACGGTCTTCTGCGCCCATGTTTTCCCGCCGCTCAATGTTTTTGATTCCGTTTCTGATCATTCCCACATCTTTTGCACCGGCAATCTCATATCCATTTTTGCCCCCCTGCTTGGTACGATACATGGCATGATCCGCTTTTTCAAACAGGGAACTGTATGTATTTCCATCCCCACCGTTACAGGCGGCCAGACCAATACTTGCCGAGATCCTGTAGTGAATGGAGCCCCCCGTATAAACTTTGCAGAGTGCTTCTCCAAGATTTCCGGCACGTTCCTTTGCCTTCTCGAGTGTTGTGTTCTTCATCAGCACAAGGAATTCATCCCCACCGACCCTTCCGGTCAGATCATTGTTGCGGAAAAAAGATTTGATGATATTTGCAACATCTACGATTACAGTATCACCGAATGTATGCCCGAAATTATCATTGACACCTTTAAAATTATCAATATCAATCAGAAACAATACATGGGTTCCGTCTTCTGTTCCTTCCAGAAATGCATCGGTCTCCCTTTGGATTTCCAGCTTGTTGAGCAGTTTCGTCAGCGGATCTCTCCGCACTTCTTCCTGAAGATTCTTATCTTCATCAATATTAAAACTTCTTCCGATAATCCGGGTGATCCGTCCATTATGGTCTGCAATGCTCTTGTAATAAGTTCTAAACCAGAGATATTTCGGTGTCTCATTTTCCGTATGGATATTAAACCTTGTATCCATACTTCCGGTTTTTTCCTCTGTGGCAGCTTCTTTCATAGCCTTCAGAAAAAGCTCCTGATCCGGTGGACAGAGTGTCAGAACTTCTTCATCCACCGGAAAATATTGTTCGGAATAATCGTATTGTCCCCTCAGTTCCATCAGCCGGTACGAGCGCAGCATCGTCCAGTTTTCCACATCCAGATCAAACGGATATTCCAAAGACAGCTGTTCCATCAGCTCATATTTCTGGTTCAACAGTTTCTGATGTTCTTCCCGTCTTTTTTCCTCATCAATATCCCATAAAAATAAAACCACATATGGTTTTACATCGTAATGTGCCAGAACACTGCACCGCATCTCCACCCACCGGGTTTTCCCATCGGGGCGTACGATACGAAGCTGCATTTTTCCGTTGTCATGTGTCCGGACAACATTTTCCAATACACTGACCAGATTTGCATAATCTTCGTCATATACCATTTTTTGTGGTCTGGTTTCCCGCAGTTCCTTTTCCGTGTATCCAAGTACATCCGTAAACTCTGCGTTTGCCTCTTCCACTCTCCAGTCTGCCCCACAACTGACAATTGCAACTGCGACAGGCAGATCCAACTGTATAAATTCCCTATAATCCATAGCTTTGCCCCAATTTCGTTCAATTCTTTCTCCATTATATCATTATTTCTATACATTTCCAACAAGAAAGCGTTTTTCTTCTTGAAATATATCCCATGTCATGTTTATAATAGAATTTGTGATTTTATCATAGACATATTAAGTAAAGCAATGAGGTTTTCGTATGATTAGTGCAAATAACATTACTTTAAGATTAGGCAAAAAAGCCCTTTTCGAAGATGTAAACGTAAAGTTTACCGAGGGGAACTGTTACGGTTTGATCGGTGCAAACGGTGCCGGCAAATCTACCTTTTTAAAAATTTTATCCGGGCAGTTAGAGCCAACCAGCGGTGACATTGTCATCACACCGGGACAGCGTCTGTCTTTCCTGCAGCAGGACCACTTCAAATATGATGAGTATACCGTACTCGACACGGTTATCATGGGAAATAAACGTCTGTATGACATCATGAAAGAAAAAGATGCCATCTACATGAAAGAAGATTTTTCCGATGAGGATGGTATCCGCGCCAGTGAACTTGAAGCAGAATTTGCAGACATGGACGGCTGGAATGCCGAATCCGATGCTGCCACCCTGTTAAACGGTCTTGGAATTCCGACCGAGGATCACTACACACAGATGGCAGACCTGCCGGGTGCCGCAAAAGTCAAAGTACTTCTTGCGCAGGCACTGTTTGGCAACCCGGACATTCTTCTTCTCGATGAGCCGACCAACCACCTGGATCTTGATGCCATCGCATGGTTAGAAGAATTTCTGATCAACTTTGAAAACACAGTTATCGTGGTTTCCCATGACCGTTATTTCTTAAACAAAGTCTGCACCAACATTGCAGACATGGATTACGGCAAAATCCAGCTGTATGCCGGAAACTACGATTTCTGGTATGAATCCAGCCAGCTTCTTGTCCGTCAGATGAAAGAAGCCAACAAGAAAAAGGAAGAAAAAATCAAAGAGCTGCAGGAGTTTATCTCCCGTTTCTCTGCAAATGCTTCCAAATCCAAGCAGGCAACTTCCCGTAAGCGTGCCCTGGAAAAAATCCAGCTAGATGACATCCGTCCTTCCAGCCGTAAATATCCGTACATTGATTTCCGTCCAAACCGTGAAATCGGAAATGAAGTTCTGACCGTAGACGGAATCAGTAAAACCATTGACGGTGTAAAAGTTCTTGACAACATTTCCTTTATTGTCGGACACGATGACAAAATCGCCTTTGTCGGTGGAAATGAGCTTGCAAAGACAACATTGTTTAAAATTCTCGCCGGGGAAATGGAACCGGATGAAGGATCTTACAAATGGGGAGTTACAACAAGCCAGTCTTATTTCCCGAAGGATAATACCGCCATCTTTGATTCCGATGAGCTGATCGTTGACTGGCTGACCCAATACTCCGAGATCAAAGACGCAACTTATGTCCGCGGTTTCCTCGGCCGTATGCTTTTTGCCGGTGAAGATGGTGTAAAAAAGATGCGTGTCCTCTCCGGTGGAGAAAAAGTCCGTGTCCTTCTCTCCCGCATGATGATCATGGGAAGCAACGTTTTGATCTTTGATGAGCCGACAGACCACCTGGATATGGAATCCATCACCGCATTGAATAATGGTATGATCAAATTCCCTGGTGTCATCCTGTTTGCCTGCCGTGACCATCAGGTCGTACAGACAACTGCGAACCGCATCATCGAGTTTCTTCCGGATGGAAGCATGGTAGACAAGGTTTCTACTTATGACGAATATCTCGAAAGTGATGTTATGGCAAGAAAACGTCAGGTATACAATACAACTGCAGATGAGGAGGCAGATGATTAATCTGTTACCCTCTGTCTGTTTGGTAAAAACAGGAAACCCTCTCTGCTGGTCTGTCCAGCAAAGAGGGTTTCCTGCATTTCGAAAACTCATTTTCAACTATTTTAAAACATATCTGTAAAAATATTTCCGCTGTTATAATTGTAATTATACGTGCCATTCTTCGTATATGTATTGGATTTTGCGGCTTCTGACTTTGCATAGGACTCTGTCATGGCTGCCTTTGTTGCCACACTGTATGCATAGGAACCGGTTCCATTGAACAGGCTCTTTACTTTTTCTGTGTCTGCACCCTTAAACGTTGTCTCATCCACCGACAGCCTGCCGGTCTTTTCATCGACCGTAATTCCTATTTCCTTTAAGGGTTTCTCATTGTAAGAAGTCTCATTTTTCATAGAACTTACCGACCGGGAAATGCGGTTCGTCGATGACTTGCCGGCTGTATCCAGCATGGAGTTGTAATCATCCGCAAAACGCTTTACTGCTTTGTAGATCTTGTCCGTATCGTAGCTGCCCCCGGAATCCTTTGTAAACACCTTGTTGTTACTGCGGGTATACAATGCCTTGGCAGAGTCTGTCAGTTCCTTGGCATCGGACTCTATCGCAGCCAGCGTCTTGGTACTGTCTTTTGACGTTGATGTGGTCGTGGCCAGATCCTCGATCGTATTTTTGGTGCTGTCATCCGACTTCGAGGTGCCCTTCGTGGAATCCATTGAAAAATAAGAGCGCATTAATTTGCCATAAGAACCACTGCGAATACTTGCATACTCACTTAAATTGATTCCAAACAGGCCACTTCCTGTGCTTTTCGAAGAACCCAGACTGGAAAATAAAGTACTTACTGACGATGAATCATACATCGAAATTCCTCTCATAGTATCACCTCTTTCACACAATTCTTTCTTTTATCCTATCGCTTTTTCACTGTTTTTACAATACTTTTGTGGTATTTTTCCGTATTTTGGTTATAATTACGAAAAGATAACAATTTCTTTTCGTTTTGTTCATATTTTATTCACAATCAGATGCTATTATAAGAACATAAAAGAAAGCAAAGTTACTAACTTGTTATTTTTTCATAATTCGCCCCATTGTCCATTGGACAATGGGGCACTCCTCTTTTTATCAAGAAATTTCTTAAATGTCTTCTATCTGCCAGTCAATCGGCTCGATTCCATGTTCTTTTAGAAACTGATTTGCCTGACTGAAATGTCTGCATCCAAAGAACCCGCGATACGCGGAAAGCGGACTTGGATGCGGTGCCTTTAAGATCAGGTGCTTTGGATTTGTAAGCATCGGTATTTTGCTCTGCGCCGGACGTCCCCACAACATATACACAATCGGACGATCCTGCGCATTCACTGCCTGAATGATCGCATCCGTAAACTGCTCCCATCCTCTTCCCTGATGGGAATTTGCCTGATGCGCCCGCACCGTAAGCACGGTATTCAAAAGCAGTACACCCTGATCTGCCCATTTTTTCAGATAGCCGTTGTTTGGAATTTTACACCCCAGATCATCCTGCAGTTCTTTATAAATATTCTGCAGAGATGGCGGAATTTCTTTCTGATCCGGAAGGACAGAAAACGAAAGACCATGTGCCTGATGTTCATTGTGATACGGGTCCTGTCCCAGAATCAGTACTTTTACCTCACTAAGCGGTGTAAAATGCAGTGCATTAAAAATATCCTCTGCCGGCGGATACACAACCGTGCGGCTATACTCTTCTTTCACAAACTGATACAGCTGCCGGTAATATGGTTTGGCGAATTCCTCACGGACTGCCGGAAGCCAGTCGTTTGTTATCATTGCCATAATTTCATTCACTCCTATCTACGCACGGAGACACCGCGGTCTGCCAGATAGTTTTTCAGATCCATGATCTCCAGCTCCTTATAATGAAACAGGGACGCTGCCAGTGCTGCATCTGCATGTCCCTCTGTCAGGGCCTCATAAAAATGTTCTTTTGTGCCCGCACCACCGGATGCAATCACTGGAATGGAAACATTGTCTGCAATCTGTCTGGTCAGTTCAATATCATACCCTGCCTTTGTTCCATCGCAGTCCATGCTGGTCAGAAGAATTTCTCCCGCACCAAGTCTGTTAGCTTTCATTGCCCATTCTACAGCGTCAAGCCCGGTACGACCGCCGTTTTTGTAAACATTCCAGCCGCTTCCATCCTCTCTTCGTCTGGCATCAATGGCGACTACCACACACTGGCTGCCAAACTTGTCCGCTGCATTTCCAATCAGCTCCGGTGTATTGATTGCGGAAGAATTAATGGAAATCTTGTCGGCACCTTCCCGAAGCAGTACCTTAAAATCCTCCACCGTACGGATACCACCGCCTACCGTAAACGGGATAAACACCTTCTCTGCAACCTTACGCACCATGTCTACCACCGTTGCACGGTGATCGGAAGATGCGGTAATATCCAGAAAGACTACTTCATCTGCGCCCGCCTTGTCGTAAGCTGCTGCGACCTCTACCGGATCTCCGGCATCTCTTAAATTCACAAAGTTAATGCCTTTTACCACGCGTCCGTCATTCACATCCAGACAAGGAATAATTCTCTTCGTAAACACTATGCATTTCCTCCCTGCAGCTTTGCAAAATTTTTCAAAATCGAAAGTCCAACCGTACCGCTCTTTTCCGGATGGAACTGACATGCAAATGTATTTCCGGATTCTACCGATGCATGAATTGTCGTACTGTACTGTGTGGTTGCTTTCACAATCTGTTCATCCGCTGCTTTCAGATAATAGGAATGTACAAAATATACATACGGATTTTCCTCCAGCCCAGCAAAAAGTCTTCCGTCATTCTGTAAATGCAGAGAATTCCACCCGATGTGCGGAATCTTAAGTCCCGACTGATCCGGAATCCGCAGAATCTGTCCGTCCAGCACATGGAGTCCCTCTACACCCTGACTCTCATCGCTTCCCTCAAAGAGAAGCTGCAGTCCCAGACAGATGCCAAGAAATGGCTTATTTTCCGCTGTCACCTGATGAATCACCTTGTCCAGCTCGTATTTTTTCAATTGTTCCATCGCATCGCCAAATGCACCGACTCCCGGAAGAATCACTTTGTCTGCGGTCTCAATCTCGTGAAAATTACGTGTGATCACACAGTCTTCTCCGAGAAAATGCAATGCTTTTTCCACGCTTTTTAAATTTCCAGCGTTGTAGTCTATTATTGCAATCATATAGGTCTTACTCCTAAATTAACAGTCTCCTGCCTTACTTTCTGCTATTTTTTTATCCCAGCCCAAGTTCTTTCAGCTTCTGATGCAGTTTTACCGTATAATCATCCCGCTTTCTGGTCTGGTAGATATCCAGTGCCTCATCCCCTGTCATATCATAATCTTTCAGCAGTGCTTTGATAATCTTTCCTCCGATCTTCTCCAGCTGGTCTTCACAGCCATACTCTTTGGCATTTTTCTGGTTCAGGTCATAACGCCCATATGCACATACCAGTGCATCAAGTGCATCAATTTTTGAACCGTAATTATCAAATACGAGATATGCCTGATACTTTTCCGAGACAGCAGCAAGAGTTGCCAGCTGATGATAAAGCTTTTCATCGCGCTCCTTAATCGAAAGCCCCTGCAGCTTACTGTATGCTTCCACATAAGAACCCTGCTCATATTTTTCCTTTGCCTGACTTAAGTTTGCCTGATACCCCAAAAGATTTGTCACAATCATGACAAATGCAAACAATGACACTGCCATAAGAACAATCGCAATCACCGGTCCCTTTGGCAGCGGCGGTGTGTTATCCACTTCCTTAGGTTTTTTCTCCTTTTTCGGTTTCGGCGGTTTTGGCTGTTTGGGCTTCTTTTCTTTCTTCGGTTTTTTCTCTTTTTTCGGTTTTTCCTTTTTCTTTTCCGGTTCCCTTCCGGCATCACCGCCTGTACCTTCAAGTTCCTTTAAGATCTGCTGGTTTTCCTCCGAAAGTTCACTGACATCCGCTCCCTGTGTATTTCCGATGTCAACCGCCTGCTTTTCTTCCTCATCATCCTCTCCGAAAATAATCCAGGAAAGTTTCTGCCAGAAGCCGCCTTCTTTCTCTTTTTTCTCTTTTTTCTCTTTCTTATTCTTCTTATTCTTTTTCTTTTTTTCTTTTTTCCCATTGGAAGCGGTTTCTTCTGCCTGTGCCGGTATGTCTTCCTGCTCTGTAAGTTCTGGAATCTTATCTGCCACTTCTTCCTGCGGATTCATTTCCGATCTTGCAAAATCACCGATGGAATCAGTTTCTTCCAAAGGTTTTCCATCTTGATCAGAAGAAAGCATATCCCCCAGATCCGATAAATCCTGATCTCCGGAAAGCATATCCATAAGATCCGAATCCGAAAGCCCTGACAGATCCAGTTCTCCATCCTCTTCTTTTGGCAGATTGCTGTCAAACGTTCCGACTGCATCATCAAGTGTATTCACCTCGAAATCATCCGCATCGGGTGGTATTGCAGTTTCCAACGGACTTTTCCCCTGAAAACCGGTTTCTTCTTCCTTTGCTGCATCCCCTGTCGAAAAATCATCCTGTGGAATATTATCGAGCAGATCATCCAGGGAAGCGTCAATCTGTGTGGCTTTTTCTTCCTGTTTTTTTTGATTCAGGCTCTCGGTATACTCCGGAATATCTTCCTTGAGCAGTTCTTCCTCAAACTCCCTCAAAAAATCTTCTTCATTTTTCGCTTTTGCCTTTTCCTTCGTTTCTTCTTCTCCAAACAATTGCTTTTCAAAATCATCTCTCAGAACCTGTTTTGCTGCCGGCTGTTCCTTCGGATGTTCCGTTTCTTCTCCATGCATGGAATTTAATAATTGATCCAGATAATTTTCCGATGAGTGGTCTCCCATGTGTTTTTCTCCATTCCATCTGTTTATTCCATAAACCTGCAAAGGGATGTGATGAAGCCATCACACCCCTTACTGTTTTGCCAGAATTTATTTGTTTCTCTTTGCAAGTAATTCATCAATGGCATCTACAAGACTTCCGATTTCAGGTTTGGTCAGCTGTGCATCTGCACCAAGCGACTCCCCTTTTCTTCTCATTTCCTCATTTACAAGAGAGGAGAAAATGATAACCGGAAGATGTTTCAGTTTGTCATCTGATTTGATCAGCTTCGTAAGACGATGTCCGTCCATCTGGGGCATTTCAATATCGGTAATGACACAATGAACGTTCTCGTCCAATGTCCCCGCCTTTTCAAATTCCTGAATCTTGTCCCATGCTTCCTGTCCATTACATGTAACAATCAGTTTTTCGTATCCTGCTTTTTTCAGGCAGTCCGTAATCAGACTGCTCAGCAACGGAGAATCCTCTGCAATCAGAATTGGATCCTCGCTCCGGCTTCTCTCCCCGATCTGTTCAATATCATTGACCCTGAGACCGGTTTCCGGACTGATGGATGATACAATTGCCTCAAAGTCAAGAATAACAACCAGTTTTCCGTCCATCTTGATCACACCAGTTGCAACACTTCCGTCTTCTCCATTAATCGTAGAATCCGGTTTGATGATCTCATTCCATGATACACGGTGAATTCCTACCACCTGATCCACATGAAATGCCACATCAAGTTTATTAAAATTCGTGATAATAAACAGACCTTCCTGTCCATCATCCTCCATGCCAAGACACTTTTTCAGATTGATGACCGTAATCATCACCTCGCGCGGCATAAAAATGCCTTCTACGCTCGGATGTGTATTCGGTACAGGAGTAACCTTCTGGTATGACAAAATCTCCCTGATCTTTGCCACGTTGATTCCGTAATGATTATCTCCTAATGTAAACTCTAAAATTTCTAATTCGTTCGTCCCTGACTCTAACAGAATATTTGTATCCATATACGTCCTCCCGCACTTTTCTGTATTGGTAATCCCTTATGTTTATTATATCATATTTTGTAAAATTTGGGGGCATTTATTTGTATTTCAGAGAATAAATTGTATCTTTTATTTCTGCATACAGTGTCTCACCCGAAATTTTATCAGCCTGGTCTTTCGGAATCTGAAACAGTAAAACCGCTGTTTTCTTTTTCCCGCCCCTGATGGTTTCCCCATAAGAGGAAAGACTTCTGGTTCCGAGCGAAGCAGTCTCCTTTATCCTGTTTTTTCCGTCAAAACATGCATAAAATGTAATACGGAGTTTTTCTGTATCCAGCCTGACCTTTTTCTTCCCCTTATTTTTAATTTCAAACTTCATCACAACAAGTTTGTTTCCATCCTCAGGAGTTACTGCAAAATAGTCTCCCTCCTGATAGATATTCTGAACCCTGTATCCTTTGTAAGAAACGGTCAGACCCGATGCATGTCCGATTGCCTCGGCGATCGGCATCGTCTCCATCTCCTGTGTCTGGGTTTCTCCCGTGGCATCTGACGCCATGTTGTTGTCCGCACTCTGGGTATTCTGGCTCTCCGGCATCTGGCTGTCCTGTTTTTGTGTTTCCTGTGTCTCTTCGGATGAAGCGGCTGTCATTCCGTCTTTCTGCTCAATATTATACTTTGCAAGAATATGCGCCGAATACTGCACGACCAGATTTTCTTCGTCCTCTGACAAATCATACATCTGGGTTCCACAGCCTCCCAACAGGAGTATTGCTGACACTGCCATCACAGGCAGACTTATTTTCTTTTTCATACTCTTTTACCCTCTTGTCACTTTTGCCCTATAATCTATGTTTTATGGTATCATATTCTGAAAAATAAGACAATCTTTTCTTTGCATTAATTATTGGTCTCCAATTCCATCCAAAACTCCACACCGTCCGGGTGATTGACTGCACCGCATTTCTGATGAAAAGAATCCATGATTGCCTTGACAATGGACAATCCGATTCCGCTTCCACCATATTCACGTGTTCTTGCTTTGTCTACTTTATAGAATTTCACCCAGATCTTGTCAAGATCCTCTTCGGGAATCGGGTCACCGGTATTAAACACACTCGTGCGTACCAGATGGTCATGTTTTTGAAAACGAATGGTAATCTTTTTTTCTCCTGCCGCATGGTTCATGGCATTGGTCAGGAAATTCGTAATCACCTCTTCCACCTTAAACTCATCCCCCCAGACATATACCGGACCTTCCCTGTAAAATTCGATATTCACCTGTTTTTGTGCCGCCATGATGGATGCAGACTGGATCACGCCGTCAATCAGCTCCGTGATATCAAACCGTGTCATTTCCACGGTATCATTGCCAAACTCCAGCTGATTGAGTGTCAGCAGCTGCTTTACCATATGATTCATCTTTTCCGATTCATCCATAATCACATCACAGTAAAAATCACGGCTCTCCGCATCATCATTGATGCATTCTTTTAATCCTTCCGCATATCCCTGTATGAGTGCCAGCGGTGTTTTCAGCTCGTGTGAAACATTCGAAAGAAATTCTTTTCTCATTTCATCGATCTGTTCTTTTTTCTCGATATCCTGCTGCAGGCTGACGTTTGCTGTCTTTAGTTCCGAAATCGTCTCTTCCAGTGTCTCCGACAATTCATTCATGGAATTTCCAAGTTCATCAATCTCCCGGCTCACATGACGTACCGGTATATACTTTGCATCAAAATCCAGCTGTGTCATCCTTCTTGCAATATCGGATAAGGCATGGATCGGATGGGAAATTCCTTTCGAGAGAACGATGATCAGAATCACACTTAAGATGATGGCTCCCGTGCTCACCATTACAAAAAACTGGTTTGTTATGCTCGCACTTTCCCGAATGCTTTCCACAGCCGCACGCATGTAAAGATTGTTTCCATTTTTTAAAGTTCCCAGAAGAACCAGATACTCCGACTGCAGCCGTTCATCGGTCTGCCGAAGCAGCGTATAATCCTTTCCGGATGAAAGCACCTGCACACGGCTGCGGTCACTTCCATACAGCCAGTCCTCCATCTGCATCTGAAAACGCTGTGCACTGCTGTAGGAACTCCATATCAGGTTTCTGTCCTGATCTGCAATAAGCATATTGATATTTCCGTTTGCACAGATTCTCTCGAACTGCACATACGCATCATCACTGGAATCCCCCTGCTTTTCACAAATCAGCCTTACCTGGTCAAAACTGCTTTTTAACTCTTTTTCCTTATGAAAAATATAATATTTTTCCAAAAAAGTGGTATTAAAAAACCAGCACATCGCAACCGTTCCCGCAACAATGACAACCATCGTCAAAATCAGCTGCCACGTCAGGGAAGTCTTTTGTTTCTTTTCCATTTAGGACACCTCAAACTTGTAACCCATTCCCCATACGGTTTTTATATAACTTCCACATGCCCCGAGTTTATTTCTCAGTTTTTTTACATGTGTATCAATCGTCCGTGCATCCCCAAAATAGTCATAATTCCACACACTGTTTAAAATGCGTTCCCTCGAGAGGGCAATCCCCTGATTATTCATAAAATATTCCAGCAGTTCAAACTCCTTGAAACTGAGTTCTACCGGATTTCCCGAAATTTTCACCTCGTGTGCTGTCTTATCCAGAATAATCTCTCCTGCCGTCTTAAAATCGGCCGCATCACCGATCTTATTCGTCCGGCGCAGAATCGCTTCGACACGCGCCACAAGAATTTTCGGTGAAAACGGTTTGGTTATATATTCATCAACTCCAAGGTCAAATCCCATAAGTTCATCACTCTCATCACTTTTGGCCGTGAGCATGATGATCGGAACTTTGGATGTCTGACGGATTTCCCTGCAGACTTCCCAGCCGTTCATCTTTGGCATCATCACATCCAGAATCAGCAAAGCGATCGCTTTGTCTTTATAAAAAATATCCAGTGCTTCCTCTCCATCTGCTGCTTCTAAGACTTCATAGTTCTGCCGGGTCAAAAAATCCCGTACCAGCTTCCGCATCCGGCTCTCATCATCTACCACAAGGATCTTCACTTTGTCCATCTCTATTCTGCCTCCTGTTCCGTCAGTCTCAATTCCCTCTCCTCAAGCTGGCTTTCCCGTTCATCCAGCTGTTTTTCCCAGATTTCGTATTTATCAATCACCTTATTTTCATAGTTTAAAATCGTCACATTATCTTTGCTGAGCCACGTAATCACAAGCATCCCAATGATGCCAAGTGCAAAAACAACTGCGAAAAATGTGCTGATGTGAAACAGTTTCTGATAATCCCGGTTCTTCTTCCGGCGGTTTTTACTGACCACATGCTCTTTGTTTTTCTGTCTTTTTTTCTTCTGCTTTATTTCCTCTTTGCTTCTTTTTTCTTTTGAAACCATTCCTTCCGGTTCATACACCGTAATCGGAAGAATATCTTCTCTCCGGATATAGGGAATGGTATACAGATATTCCTGAAGCCTGTGCAAAAAATCATATCCGACCGGCGTGACAAAAATTTCTTTTAACACCAGTTTGTTATATAACGCCAGCACAATATCCGGATCATCCATTCTCGTATTTTTCCGGATATACCCGATGATCTCTACCTCATGTTTTGCTGTATGTTCCTGTTCCTTTGTTTCAAATGCGTAGCCTTCTACCTGATACATAACTTATCCTCTACCATTTATAAGCACTGCTGGCATCCCGTTCGGCGATTTCGCCGTCCTGATATGCCTGAATCAGTTTTTTCAGTTCCTCAATGCGGATCATCATGCGCTTACCAACGTCTGTATCACCCACCAGAATACGTTTATCCCGGTATTCCACTGCTTCCTGATGCGATACAATATCCAGTTCATCTCTTACCGCCTCGTTTGACCAGTCAAACGGTTCATGGGCAGAAAGAGTCAGTCCATAAGAATTGTACGTCAGTGTATATCCTGCAATTCCCGTTTTTCTCCGGTATGTTTTTGAAAATCCACCGTCGATCAGGATCAGTTTTCCGTTACACTTGACCGGATTTTCGCCGGCAATGCGCTCTACCGGGACATGTCCATTGATGATATGCACAAAATCCCCCGTCAGCCCGAATTCTTTAAGTATATTATCTGCCGTTTCCTCTTTGTCAAACAAATGATAATACGCATTCTTACTCTCATGATGCATGGACTTGTCCGCAAGAAAATACCGCTCAAATGTTGCCATCTTACTCCGTCCGTACAAAGGAGAATCCGGTGCCGTCCAGATATACCACATGATATCCCTTCCTTTTTCCCTCTCTTTTTCATCCAGAGAGAAAAATGCCTTGCGGACATAGGATTCCAGCACATCATAGAGTGCTTTTCCGCTGTATTCCCTGCCATATACATTTACTTTCTTAAATGTCCCATCCGGATTCAGCGGCACACATCCATGATAAAGCAGATTTCCGTTGTAGACTTTATACATGCTGCCCCGTTTTAGCAGAAGCCGCACATGGCGCTGCAGTTTCTCACAGTGTATAAACGAGGTGCGCAGCCGGTTCATGACTTCCTGTTCCTCAGGTGTCAGATCATACGGATGTTCCGGATCAATGGTAGGAAAACTGGTATCCAGCATGTCATAGGTTTTTCCATCAATTTCCACTGTTTTGTTCTCGTAATTAATACGGTGCAGCAGACAGCGGTTTTCCATACCATACTCCGGCCATTTGTGGATCAGCTGTCCTTCCAGTTTAAACTTTATGATGGCAATTGCCTTATGCATTTTCCGGTTCATCAGCGTTTCTTTCTTGCTTCGTTCCTCATCCGTGGAATCTTTCAGTACAAACTGTCTGCACGGATCATCGCGGTAAGCATCCATGGCAAATGTTGCAAGCGGAACCATATTGATACCATAACCATCCTCAATCAGATCCAGATTCCCATACCGGATACTTGTCCGGATCACAGATGCAATGCAGGCAAGCTGCCCGGCTGCTGCCCCCATCCATACCATATCGTGATTCCCCCACTGGATATCAAACGAATGATATTGTTCCAGCTGATCCATAATCCGGTCCGGTGACGGACCGCGGTCATACACATCCCCGAGAATATGCAGATGATCAATGACCAGCCTCTGCACCAGTTCCGCCAGTGCCACAATAAAATTATCTGCCTGCCCAAGTTCCAGAATGGTGTTGATAATTGCCTCGTAATAGGCCTCTTTATTCAAAACCTCCTGCTTTTCCGTAATCAGTTCCTCGATTACATACGCATAATCCTCCGGCAGCGCCTTGCGCACTTTGGATCTGGTGTATTTGGAAGATACTGTCTTACACACCTCGATCAGCCGGTACAGTGTGATCTTATACCAGTTCTCGATATCGTCCTCGGTCTGACGCACTAGCTCGATTTTTTTCTGTGGATAATAAATCAGTGTTGCCAGAGACATCTTATCTGCCGTACTTAGCGTATGCCCGAATACGTCATCAATCTTTTTGCGGACGGCTCCAGACCCGTTTCTCAATACGTGGGAAAATGCTTTAAATTCCCCATGTATATCCGACAAAAAATGTTCCGTGCCTTTTGGCAGATATAAAATAGACTGCAGATTGATAATTTCCGTAGATGCTTTTCCAATCGTCGGATACAGTTCTGCAAGCTGTTCATAATAATGTAATCGTTGTTTTTCCACTTATAATACCCCTTTTCATGAGCATACATCCGCTCATTATTCCTATGAAACAGTTTACCATAATTTCCTGCTTTTGTGCACTCGTTCACATAAAAAACAAAAAAAAGAACTGTATGCCGGACGCATCAGTTCCCTTTTATGTATTTATCCTATACCTTTCGTCTTTCCCCTTTCTTTTTGTTTTGACTGAATTTGACTTTTTATTTACATATTGATTATATCTTTCCTATTTTTTCAATTCGGGGCTAAATTTTTTTATATTTCCGGCGACTTTTGTCGGTCAGGGGTCAGAAATGATCCTTATCCGGAAACGCGATATGTCATTTGACCTTTTTAGCGTTTATTATTATAATAGATTTGATATTTTATTTGGAGGTGATGGTTCATGCTGACACGCGAACAATTATCCAGAAATCTTGGAACAAATCTGGAAAGAGAGCGCTTTAAACTCGGCTATTCACAGCAGGATATGGCAAAAGCACTAGATATGTCCCTTTCCTCGTACAAAAGACTTGCCAATGGGGATACCGGAAAAGTCGATGTCTATACCGTATATAAGCTCAGCCAGCTTACCGGAAAGATGTTCTATGAATTATGTGGCGAATCCTCTGATTTATTCCAGACCTATGACCGCATGCGCAATCTTTCGCCTACACAGTTACATTTTATTGAATCCCTTGTACAGTTTGAATTCGATTTTGCCAGAAATCTGGAAACGGTTCCATCGGTTTCCCGCGAGGACTATACCACTATGATCATTCCAAGTGGAAACATGCACGATGGAATGGTGTATGATTCCTGTTCTCTCGAAAAAATCAATATTTCCGGATACCGCAAACGCTATGGAAACCAGATTGATTGTGCACTTCTTGTCACAAGTGATCATATGTCTCCTGTCTATCATGCAAACGATATTTTATTAATCGCGCGGAATCCCATACGTGATGGCGACACCGGTATTTTTATTAACAAAGTGACCGGTCTTCTTTACATCCGCCGCCTTCGCCAGACAGATCCCTGGCGCTTAGAACCTCTCACCTATTACGGACAGACGTTTTATATCGACAGTAATAACGCATCGGAGATGTCCCACTGGATTATCTTTGGTCACGTTATTTCCAAAACCCGTGGATAATTCTTATTCATGCACAACAAAAGACGCCATCAGATACTTCTGATGACGCCTAATGATTTCCACACTCCATTGGACTGCTCCTCACTTCATCTTTTGTTCTATATCCATTCTTCTTTTGTTTACCGAAATGACGTTCTGGACAAATCACCTTTTATCCGTTCCTCTTTGTCCGCTCTCTTTTGTACTCTGTCACTGGTTTCCATTCCCGAATGTTTATTCTTTCATCAAGTGAAGCCTGATGACCTGTGTTTGGTTGCTCCCTGCCAATGGCTTATGTTCCCTTTGGACTGTACCTCCTTACATTAGATTTCACGTCCAGAGCTTTCTCGTCACCCTTCGTGATGGCTGCTTGTTTTTTTGTTGTCTTAAATATAACACGCATTTTACATTATGTCAACCTGTTTTTTTATTTCTTTTTATTTTTCCTTTATATTTCTCATAATTGTTTGTTTTATTATGTTTTTTCAGATAATTTATTTTTTTAAAAAAAGAACGTGCTTTCGCACGCTCTCTTTTTGTATTTATGCCGGCATAGCCAGATAGTATCCCTGAAACAGATCCACTCCCAAAGACCGTAAAAAATCACACTCTTCTCTTGTCTCCACACCTTCCGCAAGCACCTGCATTCCTCTTTCATGGAAACTTTCCAGATATGTACGGACGTTCTCCTGTTTTCTGGCATCGTTGTCAATTCCACAGATCAGGGAGCGGTCCAGTTTTACGATATCCGGTGTATACAGATATACAGCATTCATATTGTTTTCACCCATGCCAAAATCATCCAGCGATACCTTCCAGTGCTTATTCTGGACCATCTCACTTTTTCTGACCCACTCGCGCAGGGAAACTTTCGGATACTCTAAAATCTCAATGATCCTTTTTCCTTTCTGGTTTCCAAAATAAGTATCAAATGCTTCTGCCTCATTCTCCGTAAAACTTTCCGACGGGAAAGAATTGATACAGAGATATTCCTGATATCCCCGCTCAATATACGCCTGTGTTGCACCAAAAAAAGTGGCAACTTCCAGTATATGCAGTTTCTCATCCCTGGCAAATTCATCAATCAGCTGCCCCACCGTCATCTTCTTTGGTCTCATCAACGCTTCATATGCATATATTCTCACACAATCTTTATAAAAGATCGGCTGGAACACATATTCAATCTCAAGTCCTTCTAAAGCTGCCTTCACTTCATTATCCAGCGGTAATTTTTCATATGCTATCATAAATCTGCTCCAAATTTTCTACTTCTGTTTTTTACCTATTAATTTTTAAAAGAATGGATCGGAGCCGGAATACGTCCTGTACGGTTGATAAAGTCATCACAGGAGTATTTGTTTACCGGCATAACCGGGGCATATCCAAACAATCCTCCAAATTCCACTCTGTCTCCCACACCTTTTCCCACAGCCGGAATCAGACGTGCAGCGGTTGTCTTCTGGTTCACCATTCCGATTGCCATCTCGTCTGCAATCATTCCGGAAATGGTTGTTGCCTTTGTATCTCCCGGGATGGCGATCATATCCAGACCTACCGAACATACACAGGTCATTGCCTCTAATTTTTCAAGGGAAATTGCGCCTGCCTCTACCGCGTTGATCATCCCCTGATCCTCGCTGACCGGAATAAAAGCACCACTTAAACCACCCACATAAGAAGAAGCCATCACGCCGCCCTTCTTTACCTGATCATTGAGCATGGCAAGTGCTGCAGTAGTTCCCGGTGCACCTGCATACTCCAGACCGCACTCACAGAGAATATCCGCAACACTGTCTCCGATTGCCGGCGTCGGTGCCAGGGAAAGATCCACGATACCAAACGGAATGTTTAACATCTTAGATGCCTCCTGTGCCACCAGCTGGCCAACACGGGTAACCTTAAATGCCGTCTTTTTGATCGTCTCACAGAGAACCTCAAAATTCTCTCCGCGTACTTTTTCCAGCGCATTTTTTACAACACCCGGTCCGCTGACTCCGACATTAATGATCGCATCTGCCTCGGTCACTCCATGGAAAGCTCCTGCCATAAACGGATTATCGTCCGGTGCATTGCAAAAGACCACCAGCTTCATGCAGTCGGCAGAATCGTTGTCCTTTGAAATTTCTGCCGTCTGAAGAATAATCTCGCCCATAAGCCGTACTGCGTCCATGTTAATGCCCGTCTTGGTGGATGCCAGGTTTACGGAACTGCATACACGTTCAGTACTGTGCAGTGCCTGTGGAATAGAACGGATCAGAAGTTCATCCGCTTTCGTCATGCCTTTAGATACCAGTGCGGAATATCCGCCGATCAGATTGACGCCGACCGTCTTTGCTGCACGATCCATAGTTGCGGCGATTGTAGCAAAATCCTCCGGTGTCTTACAAGCCGAACCGCCCACCAGCGCAATTGGTGTCACAGAAATTCTCTTATTTACGATTGGAATGGAATAACTTTTTTCAATCTTTTCTCCGGTCGCTACCAGATCTTTTGCCACGGTTGTAATCTTGTTGTAAATATTCTGATTCAGACGATCCAGATCCGAATCAATACAGTCAAGAAGACTGATCCCGAGTGTGATGGTTCTCACATCCAGATTCTCCTTCTCGATCATTTCGTTGGTTTCCTGTACTTCCCAGCTGTTAATCATTCTTTGCTTCCTCCATGTTTTAGATACGATGCATTTTTTCAAAAATTTCTTCGCGCTGACATTTGATTGAAACGCCTATTTTTTCTCCCAATGCATCCATTTCTCCGGAAATCTCTGCAAAGTGCTTCTTTGCATCTGCCATATCCACAATCATCATCATATTAAAAAATCCAGAAACAATCGTCTGTGAAATATCAAGCACGTTTACGCCGTTGTCAGCAAGATAAGTACATACCTTTGCAATAATACCGACGGTATCTTTTCCTACTACTGTAATAATTGCTTTGTCCATTGTTTTTTCCATAATATAAACTCTCCTTTTTACTCTGCACGAATTACAGGCGAAACCGCATTTCTTTTTGCCACATACATCGGGAAATCATCCGCTTTGTACGGATTATCCCCCATCGTAACTTCCAGACGCACCGCTTCATACGCCAGTTCCTCGTAATTATTTTCCTTGCTTAAATGGCCCAGTACCACTGTGCCGAATTTATCATGAAGAAGTTCACAGAGCAGCTGGCCGCTCCGCTCATTCGACAGATGTCCCCTGTTTCCCATAATCCTGCGTTTCAGCGGATAAGGGTATACGCCCGTTTCGAGCATATGAATATCATGATTTGCCTCCAGCAGCAAAGTATCAAGTCCCTGCAGCTGCTGCACAATCTCATCATCATAATTTCCCAGATCGGTTACTACCGCAAAGGTACGGTTTCCTTTTTTTATCCGGTATGCCACAGGATCCGCCGCATCATGTGAGATATGGATCGGGGTAATCGTCAGGTCTCCGATTACAAAATCTTCCTGCGGAACAATTTCATGAAATAATTCCGGGTCGATCTTTCCCACAGACGGCGTGTTCTTAATGGCTTCAATGGTTCCTGCCGTTGCATACATCGGCAGCCCATATCTTCTTGCCATAACACCAAGTCCCGCGATATGATCCAGATGTTCATGTGTAACCAGAATCCCATCCATATCCTGACTCTTTAAATCCACCTCGTTTAATCCATTCTCAATCCGCTTTCCGCTGATCCCCGCATCAATTAACACATGGTGGTTGTCCGAGCCTACACAGATACAGTTTCCACTGCTGCCACTTGCAATACTGCATAATTCTAACATACTATTTCTCTTTCCAGTAAATTTCTACCCGGTCTCCATTATTAAGCGGCTGGGAAAATTCAGCTTCCATGCCATTTACAAGCGTTGCAATTGCACGTCCGTTTCCGGCGTTGAGATCAAACGTGATCCGGTCAAAAACATCCACAAATATGTAATCTTCTTTTCCCGTAAGTTCCACCGTCTCGCCATTTACCGTGACAACACAGACCGTATCTTTTTTCTCCGACTCAGCCGCCTTGGTCTCCCCGGAGGTTTCCGGAGTCATTTCTTCCCGCGATATTTCCGCGGAATCTGTACCCCCCTCTGTTGCATTATACCGATTCTCACTCTCTGACGCAACCCCGAAGCTTAACGGTGTCCAGTCAATGGAGAAATTTTCGTATACCAGGGTCTCCATCCCCGCTTCCCTGTTATTGACCAGAATTTCACTGTCCGGGTCAATTTCCACGTCCATAAATTCTGCAATCTGTGCAACGGTATAAAAATTCCGTGTCTCGATGGAATCTCCCTCCTGAATTTCATAGGAATCCGGTTCAAGGCTTCCGTTTACCTCGACAAATTTCGGACATACCACGTTCTGTCCATTGATCACAAACGAAATCACGGACTCGTGATACTCCGGAAGCTGTCCGATGGTATACACCGCATTATCTCCTGCCGTTGATGGCTCAATCGTAATATCGGAATTTGGCTCCAGCGGTGTGTTGATATTTGCCGGTTGGCCATTCATCGTCACTATGGCGGCCTCCCCAGCCTCTCCTCTTGCGATTCTTGCGCCTCCATTCACGGTGAAATTGATCGGCATTCCGCGTTTCGGAAACAGCTGGTCATTCGGAAATCCCGCCTGCATTGCCGCATCCACAATGGTAAGTCTGTTATTATCATACAGTTTCAGGCGTTCTCCGTTGAAGCGGACCATAATAAAATTATTTTTCTGTTCATAATAATTCAGGCAGATTCCAATCGGTGTGACAAGCAGCGGATCTTTTTTGATATCTTCCTGCTCAAATGTCACTTCTTTAAGCACTTCTTCGCCTCTTAATGCCACACGCTCCGTCGGCAGATCCAGATGCCCGGCAAGTTTTTCCGTAAATCCGTGAATCTTTCCGCCACCACCGACAACAAAGCAGGCGCTTACGGTTTTATCCCCATTCAGTTCCTTGATCTTTGCAGCCACCTCGGAAGTAATCTTCTCCACCGTCGGGGCAACCAGCTCCCAGATCTCCTTGGATGGAATGGTATGGGAAATACTCATAATATCCTCATATGTCACTTCATCCTCACTCGAAGATGCCAGTTTCATTTTCTCTGCAGTCTGAAAATCAACCAGATACTGCTGCACGATCAGCTCGGTCAGTTCATCCCCTGCATATGGAATCATACCATAAGCTATGATACTTCCCTCTCTTGTGATGGAAATATCCGATGTTCCCGCTCCGACATCGACCAGTGCAATATTTAACATCCGGAAATTTTCAGGGATTGCCACATTGATCGCCGCAATTGGCTCCAGTGTCATATTGGCAACCGTCATTTTAGCCTGACCGACTGCGGAATACAGCCCGTCCACAACATCTTCCGGCAAAAATGTTACGATAATGTCCTCACCGATTTTATTTGCTTTATGTCCTTCAATACTGATAAATACTTCTTCGTTTAAATAATATTTCACAACCGAATATCCGACACAGTAAAACTTATATTTTGTGTCATTCTGTTCCCGCAAAATATCCTGTGCCTGCTCTACCCCCAGAAGATTTAATGTGTGGATATCTTCTCCTGTGACGACCGACTCCTCCGCATACTCATACTCCACATGCGTAGTGACGGTTTTTAACACACGGCCGGCGGCTGCAATACACACTTCCGAAAGCGGTGCATCCAGCTGCGCCTCCAGCTCTGCTTTTACAGCGGAAATCGTACGCGCCACTTTTCCAATATCATGAATCTGTCCATCCAGCATGGACCGTGTCTCATGCTGTCTGACATACTGTGCCTCTACAATAAAGGCTCCATCTTCTGTCCGGTGTCCAACCGTTCCCACCACATTGCGGGTTCCTATATCCAAACCAAATACGTTATTCATATGCTTCTCTCCTCAGCGCTTCCTCTGTCTGTGTCAGTGTTTCTTCCAATGTCCCGTTATTATCTATTACCACCCGGCAGTGTCTGCGGTATTCCTCCTCACTCAGCTGGCTGGCAAAAATCCGGTCCACATGTGCATCGGAATACCCTCTTGATGCCTTCAGACGAGCTCTCCGGTTTTCTTCTGTAGTATAAATATACCAGAGTTCATCACAGATTTCATCATAATGTTCCTCGATCAGAAGTGCAGCTTCCAAAACCAGCAGAAAAAGTTTTCCAGCCCGTTCCTCTGCCTCTTTCTGTTGCAGAACATATTCCCGGACCGCCGGATGTACAATGGCATTCAGTTCTTCTCTTTTCCGGTCATCGGAAAAGATGACAGTTGCAAGCTGCGCACGGTCCAACGATCCGTCCGGCTGATAAATGTCTTCCCCGGCAAATTTTTCTTTTAACTTTTGAAAACATTCCGTCCCCGGCTGCATCAGATCATGTGCAATCTCATCTGCCAGCATAACCCTGATACCCGGCTTTGACGCAAGATGTGCAAGTATGGCAGATTTTCCTGCTCCCACCCCTCCTGTAATTCCAATAAACCGCATTCCATCACCTCCCGGGTTTGTTCCTTTTCGTATATTTTTCTTAATGAGCCT
>OBAS01000601.1_pt1 | contig 27099 bp, 22 predicted proteins | sample 1517591 | NCBI WGS metagenome assembly OBAS01 (sample SAMN04571700, study PRJEB22368) | human gut metagenome | biome: human gut; material: stool | host: Homo sapiens | place: Luxembourg | collected 2012-10-05
AAAGCGAGGGCCTGATCCTCGACTTCTCTATCTCCAGAAATATTGCCCTGCCCAGCGTCGACACCTTCGCCAAACGCAGCGTTATCAATGTAAAAAATGAAACTGCTTTCTCGGCAGCACTTTCGCAAAAACTCGGCGTCAGAGCAGCCTCCATTGATCTGGAAGCAGGAGCATTATCAGGCGGCAATCAGCAAAAGGTCGTCATCGCCAAATGGATCGGCATGAACCCCTCCATCATCATCATGGATGAACCGACACGCGGCATCGACGTCGGCGCCAAGCGCGACATCTACGATCTCATGAACGAACTGACCTCTCAAGGCGTCGCCATCATCATGGTCTCCTCCGAACTGCCGGAAGTTATCGGCATGAGCGACCGCATCCTCGTTATCCACGAAGGTAAGATCGCCGGAGAACTGAACCACGACGAAGCGACACAAGAAAAAATCATCACCCTTGCCACAGGAGGACAGTAAATAATGAATATTAAAGAACGTATCCGTAAAATGGGCCCCTTTATCGCCCTTGTCGTAACCTTCATCGTCATAGCCGCCTTAAACGACAGCTTTGTCGACCCTAATAACCTGAAAAACCTGCTGCGTCAGGTTTCTATCAACGCCCTTATTTCCTTTGGTATGACCTTCGTCATCCTGACAGGCGGTATCGACCTGTCTGTCGGCAGCCTGCTGGCACTCTCCAGCGCCCTGATGGGCAGCCTGATCGTCGGCGGTATGAACCCGATGCTGGCGATCCTTGCAGCCTGTTTCATCGGCATGGGGCTTGGCGCTCTCAACGGCCTGGTCATTGCTTACGGCAAAGTAGCACCCTTTATCGCCACGCTGGCCACTATGACCATTTATCGCGGCCTGACGCTGGTCTATACCAACGGCAATCCTATCAGCGGTCTCAGCGACGATCCCCTGTTCCAAAACTTTGGTCAGGGCTTTATCATGGGTCTGCCCGTACCGGCGCTCATCATGCTGCTGGCCTTTGCCGTTTCCTGGTTCATTCTGCGCAAAACCCCTCTGGGACGCAAGATCTACGCCGTCGGCGGCAACGAAAAAGTTTCCTTCATCGCCGGCATCAAAATCGAACGCGTCAAAATCTTTGTTTACGCTATCACCGGTTTTTTCTGCGCCCTGGCAGGCGCAGTACTCACCTCGCGCCTCAACTCGGCGCAGCCGACTGCCGGTACAGGTTACGAGCTTGACGCCATCGCCGCTGTAGTTTTGGGCGGCACCAGCCTTTCCGGCGGCAAAGGTTATATCACAGGTACACTGGTCGGCGTGCTGATTATCGGTACACTCAACAATGGCCTTAATATTCTCGACGTATCCAGCTTCTACCAACAAGTTGTCAAAGGTATTGTAATTTTACTGGCGGTACTCATGGACCGCAAAAAAGCTTAGGAGGCACTCAACAATGAAAAAAATCTGGACCTTTTTAGTAGCAGCCATCACCGTACTGGCAGTACTCACTTCCGGCTGCGGCGGCAGCGGCGACAAAGCTGCAAAACCTGCCGACGGCAAAAAAGCCACCACTATCGGCTTCTCCATCTCCACGCTCAACAACCCCTTCTTCGTATCCGTACGCAAAGGCGTTGAAGACGAAGCTAAAAAACTCGGCGTCAATGTTAAAATCGTCGACGCACAAAACGACCCGGCTAAACAGGCCAATGATATTTCCGACTTGATCCAGCAAAAAGTAGATATCCTGCTCATCAACCCGGTTGACTCAGCAGCAGTATCCACTTCCGTTCAGGCTGCCAACAAAGCCAACATTCCCGTTCTGGCACTTGACCGCAGCGCCGACAAAGGCACCGTAGCATCCTTCATCGCCTCCGATAACATCAAAGGCGGCGAAATGGCAGCTGAATACATCATCCAAAAACTGGGTGAAAAAGTAAAAGTTGCCGAGCTTGAAGGCATTCCCGGCGCTTCCGCAACCCGCGAACGCGGCGAAGGCTTCCATAAAGTTGCCGATCAAAAGCTTACCGTTGTTGCCAAACAATCTGCTGATTTTGACCGCAGCAAAGGCCTGACTGTTGCTGAAAATATGCTGCAGGCCAACCCTGACATCCAGGCTATTTTCGCTCAAAATGACGAAATGGCACTGGGCGCTATCGAAGCAGCTAAAAGCGCTAACAAAAAAATCTTTATCGTCGGCTTTGACGGCACACAAGACGGCCTGAAAGCAGTAGAAGCAGGCACAATGGCCGCAACTATCGCTCAACAGCCCGAACTGATGGGCCAGCAGGGTCTGGACGCTGCTGTAAAAGTAGCCAAAGGCGAAAAAGTTGAAGCCAAAATCGGCGTACCCCTCAAACTTGTAGACAAAAAATAATTACTGCCCTTTGACAATTTGGACAAACATAAAAACCCCGGCGCGACGTGCCGGGGTTTTGTTTTGTCCGCACAGTTTTTTTAATAAAAACCTGCGTTTTTAGAAGCTGTACTTCAAATCAACAAACCATTTATTACTTTGAGCATCGCTGCCTTTTTGATAACTATAGCTTACACCATAAGTCATATGGCCTTTTTCTGCTTCCAGACCCACTTTACCAATAAATGAACCGCTGTCCATCACAGTATAACCAAGTCTGTCTGCCGCAGCAGTTCCAGGTAAACCAACTGTCATGCTGCTGTCAGTATCACCCATAGCCCACATATATGACAAATCAATATTAGGACGAACTTTCCAGCCATTATCAGTAATATTTTCATAAGTCAGCGACACACCCACAGGCAGCAGCCAGATATTCTGACGTTCAGGCGCATAATTGAACGCTGCCTGACCGGCAATATCAGAGCTGTAGGAACCTGTATCAACACTCAAATATCTCAACCCAACATAAGGCATTACCTGCAAATCATCATACTGATACAGTTTTTCGCCTTTGATCCCCATTGTAATCGTATCAGTTTTCGGATTTGCTTTTAACAGACTGCCAAAGTTATTTTGTTCCACATCACTGTCACTGCGGCTATAGCCGATATCAGCAATCAAATTAGTATCAGAATTTCTCATGCTGCCATATAAGCTTACGCCCCAGAAATCAAAATCGTTGCGGCTGTAAGCGGCACCACCGACACTGGTAGTATCGCCACTGCCATAACTTAAAGCAATACCGCTTTGGAATTTGCCGATCTTAGCAAAATCAGTACCCAAAACAAAACCATTATATTTGCTGTCGTAAGAAGCAGAACCACCAGCCATAGCCATATCGCGCACTTTGTCCTTGCCGTGTACATATTGTGCCCAAATTCCGGCACCACTGTTATCTTCATACAGACTGCGGCCTTTGCCGCCAATATCTGCAACTGGGGCAGCGTTCAACGACATTCTTCCGGTAATAGTACTGGTAACATTGCTGGCAACAGAAACAGCATTTGCACTGGTACCGGAAGTTTCTCCCATTTGTACTGCGGCATTGATATGCGCAGCAGCCTGAGCCGATGTAATATCAGTACTGCTGGTTAAAGCAGCGACAAATGCTTTAGCACCCGGAGCAGATTTTGCAACAGCCTCACTATCAGTTATAATACTGCCGACAACAGCTGTCGCAGCCAGCGACTCGCCGCCCGCTGCCGCAACTATCTGCTCTTTGGCAGCTTCTTTTTCAGCAACACTCAAATCCTGCAATTCTTTATAAACAACGTCATAATCTTTGTTATTCTGTTTGACTTCTGCAAACATCGAAGTCCTGTCATAAGCAAGATTTTCGTCTTTCCAGAAGTTGGCTGTGCTGTTTTCGTCCACACTGACTATTTTATAAGTACCGGCAGTTTTCAAATCATTGATACCAAGTTTGCCATTTTCATTTACTGCAAGCGTACCGCCATTGGTAACTTTGATCACAGCCTCACTGGCATCTGCTACAACACCTGTCAACGTAAGATTATTTACTTTTGAAATATCTAAAGTGCCTTTATCGACCGCGGCACTGCCTTTCCATTTCATAGTATCTGAGCTGACTGAGATGTTGCCGCGTTCGTAAACATTGATATCGCCAGTCAGTTCTGCAGTACCCATAACATTGATATCTATGTCAGTCGTACGGTCATGGTTACTGTACCCTGAGCCCATACTCCCGGCATTGATATCGCCAGCCATTATTAAATTTCCGGCTTTAATATTCAAATCAAAAACTGTATCAGCGTGATTACCACCAGTCATATTTCCATAAGTGCCGCAAATATTTCCGTCGATCTTCAATTCATTGGCAGTTACATTCAGCGTCCCCCAACCGCCAGAACCAAAAACGCCTCCAGCAACATTTGTCGATCCATCAAAAGCAGCTTTATCTGCATTAAAGTTTATAGTGCCGCCTTCATTTACCTGTAATATTGAAACACCATAATCATCTTTACCCCAAGTAGTTTTAGCATAAAAATCACCAACAGTAATATTAGCTACATTTGCAGCTCCTTTGCGGACATGAACAAACTCATCACCAGTATAAGATACTATCTTATCAGCAGTAACATTTAATGTGTTATTATCGCCGGTCAATCTAAAACCACGATCGCCACCTTGTTCTGCTGAACCAACATAAATCTCTTTAGCATTAAGCTCCAAAGTACCGCCACCAGTAACAACTGCAGCATTGTAACCAGTACCAGGAGTATTCGAAGAATTATTTGTTGTAGTATTAGCACTATTAAAGACAATTTTGTCCACAACATTCGTTTTACCATATTCTTCGGTTCTGCCATTCACAAAAACTCCAGCATAGCGGTATTCATTACCACCATTATAATCAATACTGGGACTTGCAATATTTACAATATTTGGATCACTATCAGCCGCCCAGACGTCCCCCCCTGATATACAAACGTTAATTACCCCTGCTGCCAGCAACGAACACATCACTCTCTTAGTTAGTTCTTTCTGTCTGACCAACATCGACATACTCATCAACCTCTTTCCTTATTATTCAGCTTATTTTCATAAACGAATACGTTCTTTTGTTTGCGTTGCAATTTTTAATACAAAGAACATATTCTGTTTTAAATAATTCTAGCATATTTGTACCCCCCCCCGCAAGACATAACCACACTTTTCTTATAACTTTCTTTTCGTTTTTGCTCTTACTTATACAAAATTCTTATTTTCTAAAACGACAATAGCAAAAAGGCTGATAAAATTTCTATCAGCCTTTTTGAATTTTCAAGTTACATTATGCTTTTCCCTGCGATTCACTGCTTGCTTCTATTAACAGTTCATCAATATTGCAGCCCAGCAGTTTACGCAGGCTCAGCAATAAACGCAGACTTGGCGACAGGCGTCCGTTCTCTACATTACACAAATGCGACTGCGAGATGCCGATCTGCCTGGCAAGGTCAGACTGACTGACCTCAGCGCGCAGTCTGCGGATCTTGATTTCCATACCCAGTTTTTTATAATCTATTTTTTCCATGTTCTTCCTCCGCTTTCAGCGGTTCTAAACAGCACGGCAGTAACTTTCAGGAAGCGTCACCGCAGTGCCTGCCAACCGATCTCTCACTGCTTTAGAAGTTGTACCTGAATCCTATATTAGCGCCCCAGTTCTTGGTAACATCGCCGCCGAAGCTGCGTTCTACGTCACCGTACAGCTCACAGTTTTTACCTAAAGCGATATTGCCGCCGATACCTACTTCCAGCCAGGTATCACCGTAGCTTTTATCCGCCTGATAGCTTTCCCCATTAGCTGCCAGCATCGTCACGCTGCTGTCGCCGCTGAACTCGTGCAGCACAGAAGCTTTGACATAAGCGCCGCCTTTGTCAAAAGCTTTGCCAGCCACGATGCCCAAACGTCCGATCAGGCTGTTGATGTCATCGTAGGCAACTCTTACGCCTTTGGCGCTCACATAGTCGTAACCATCGATGCGGCCAAAGGTCAGCTGCGCCTGCGGCTCAAAATAGACGTTGTTGCCGCCGTCAAAGCGTTTGGTATATTCTACACCGATCGAAGTAGCATCAGTCGAATAATCACCGTTATCGCTGTATTTACCATAGATATCCATATCGCCGTAAATGCGGCCGCGTTTGATAACGATGTCCAAAGCGCTGTTGTCTTTGCCCTGCAAAGTTCCATACAGGCTCACAGCGCCGATCTTATTTTTGCCGCTGTCGCTGGTGTAGTCCAAACTGCCATCGCTGTATTCATAGGCAGCACCCAAACGCCAGTCACCAGCTTGGGCGTCATAGCCCAGTTGATAGGTTTTGTATTTATTGGTAAATTCGTCGCCGCCCAGCTTGCCGCCAAACATTCTGGCCCAGACGCCGCTATCAGCGCCATTTTGCAGTTCGCCCAAACGCTGTCGCAGAGTGCCGTTGCCGTCGATCCAAGCCGTATAGGCGACCTGGTCAGTGTTGGCCAGCTCTAAAACAGCATTGCTGATCCTGCTTTTAGCGTTGGCGACATACCATTGGATTTTGCCGTCGTCGCCGACCTTACTTTGCAAGTCGGCGGAATATTCGTACAGACCGTGGCCGAATAATTCACCGACAGTGAATTTAGTTTCGGCATTTGCTGTAGTGAACAGCGCCGTATCACTTGCTGCCAACTGCTTTAAGGCTTCAGTGTTTTCTACATTCAGGTTGACAGTATGATTACCGTTTTCAGAACTGGTATTGACGAGCAGTGCGTCGTGGCCGTCTTTGTTGACGTCCATGATAAATTCAGCCCCCGACCCTTTCAGGTTCTCGACCGACAAAGTACTGTTAGCACCTTTGTCGCCGCTCATATCGATAACCGTGCCTTTACCGACAGTCAGGTCATCGACCTGGGAACCGCCGGTCATCTGCCATTTTGACCCGGCGGCAAACGCCAGGTTGAGCTTACTGTTAGCATTATTATCTTTCTTACTGCTACCGGAAAGGAAGGAATCGGCCGTATTCAAAAAGACGTTGAGCTTACCGGCATTTTGAACAGAAAGGTCGCCGATCAGCTGCACTGCGTCCGTAGTGGTTTTACTGGTCGTGATCGTACTGCCGTCGTCAGCTTTCAAAGCGTACGCCGTACCGTTGACAGCGTCAGCATTAACTTTTAAACCTTCATTAAACGTAACAGTCGCATTGTTTTCATGGCTGTAGACGCCATAGGCGTTGCCGCTTGCCGCAGTGGCGGTGACGACGGCATCGCCAAATGTGCCGGATGAGCCTGACGGGCCGCCGATCTCGATTCCATAAGCGCCAGTTTTACCAACTGCTTCCACGTTCACCGTGCCGTCGCCCATATCGACACTACTGGAGCCATAACATGGGTTATTATATTCAGCACCAATACCTGTAAAAACATATATACCTTTGGCTGCACCTTCAGTAGCCGTGGCCTTGATCGTATTTACTCCGCTGCTTTTAAAAGTATTAGTGTCCCAAACTGCGGCGCAGCCGCCCATCTGCATACCGATCGCTTTATCTTCTGCCGCCACATCAATGTCCAACGCTTGCCCGATCTCTATATCAAAACTACTCCCGATATCAAAACCATAGGCCTCAGTTTTGCCGGCTGCCGTGATCTTGGCATTTTCCGAAAACAATTTACTGTTTGTGCCACTAACATTGGAACCAGCAACTGTCCTGACACCAAAGGCAACGCCGTTAACTGCTTCTGCCTTAATAACCAGCTTCTCATTCTTAGCATCCGCATACGGCTTTACAAATGTATCACCATTGTTATGATACCAAACCTGGCCATAATTATTATTATTACCTTGATCTGTTTCTATATACATACCACCGGCTTCATTGAGACTTTTAACTGCAATATTTAATTCCGTAAAAACAGAATCCGTATTGGGATTAGGTTTCGTATAAAAACCATAAGCCTTCTCGGTAGCTGTATCTTCATTATTTTGGTTAATATCTATCTGCAGCTTCCCGCCCAGAAGAACGGTATCACCATATCCATCTTCAACATAAATGCCGTATACATCACCAATTTTAGTATCAATCGTAATATGGGAATCTTTTCCCAAGATCATATCGCCGACATTTTCATAGATACCATATTTATTGCCACTGCCAGTAGCAGCAGTACTGTTGATAGTGACATTAAATCCATCTGCTGCCTCAATCTTGCCCCCATACATATTCAGACCAGTATAACGATGGGTCGAAGTATTAGAAGCATCGTCTGTAATCGCAATATCTATTTTCCCATCGACTTTTAATTGCTTACTAGAACCACTCTCACGCAGCTCAATACCATTAAAATTGTTATCACTATTATTTTTATTAATAATTACATTATCATAAGTTTCCCAATTAGCAGCACTACCTGTGTTTGCTGGCTTTAATGTTTCATCGCTGTTATAATCTGCCGCCCAGACGGAATTGTCCCCCCCGAATGTGCAAACGCACATTACGCTTGCCGCAAGCAATGATTGCAGTACTTTTCTTTGCAACTTTTGACCTTGCTTTTTGCTATAACCTTTCATCAAACTCATCTCCTAATTTTTTTTATAAAATTTTATAAAGAAATCCCTCACTTGCATGAGGGATTTGCTTTATAACTTTTTCAAGCTGCCTTCTTACTCTTAAAACTGTTGCTTACTTTTAGAAGCTGTAACGGAAACCAACGTTGACGCCCCAGTTTTTGGTCACATCGCCGCCACTGATGCGTTCTACATCAAAATACATGCTGGAATCTTTGTTAAATTTATGATTGACGCCGATACCGTATTCGATCGCCGTGCCGCCAATGCTATCGCTGTAGCTGGCAGTTCTGCCGTCGCCTTTGATCGAAGTGTTGATGTCGCCGTCAAAGTCGTGCAGCACTGCCGCTTTCAGATAGACGCTGCTGCCTTGTTTGAACTCTTTGCCCAGCAGGAAGCCACCCCGCAGCACGATGCTGTTCATGGCATCGTTAGTAACGCTCATGGTATTGTCATGAGTAGTGACAGTGTAATCATCGCCGCCCAGATGCACGTAGCTGGCGCGTACCATCGGTTCTACGAACCAGCCGTCGTTCAAGTCCTGACGGTAACCGTATTCCACAGCAAAACTCATGGCCGTGCTGCCAAAATCACCGTCCAGCTTCTGGGCGATAGTACCGCCGTAAGCGCTGGTCTCGCTGTCTACTTTGCCAACTTTGGCAATGATATCTACATGATGGCCTTTGTCGCCCGTCCAGGTGCCGTACAAAGCTCCTGCCGCGGTCTTGATTTCGCCGTCGCCGTTAGTCAAAGTAGTATCGCCTTTGGCATACTGCCCAGCCAGGCCGATACGCCAGTTGTTGCCGATCTCATGGTCGTAGCCGGCTGCGAAACCGTTGTATTTAAAGTCGTTGTCGCCTTTAAGACCGTCCACTTTGATCTTGCCGCCCACATATTTAGCCCAGACACCATCGTTGTCGTCAGCGCTGTTGCGTACATCTCCCAGACGTTCCATCAGAGTTTCGTCTGCGCCGAACAATGTCACTGCCGCGCCGGCTGCGATCTTGTTGGCGTCCTGTGCTGCTGTTTGAGCAGAGGATTGTTCGCAAGCTTTAGTGGTGATATTAGTCAGGTTCAGGTTGCCATCAGCACCAACTTCTGCTTTGCCCTCATATTCATAAGCCCAGATGCCGTTATCATACTGCATCTCTTTGATGTTATATGTAGCATTGCCGCCATTGTTTTTATCAGCCTCTGCACCTTGGATCAGCACAACATCGTCATTCAAATGACCTTTACCAGCAGCGCCGGCCGCATTGTTGTAGCCGTTGCGCATACCCTGGTCAAAAACAGTGATGTCATAAGTGCCGCTGCCGGTAGCAGCATTTTCAGAAACGATCTGGTCGTTGCCAACAGACTGACCGTAGGCGCCGTTGGCATTGGTACGCATAAAGAGCTCGTTGGTACCGGAAGCATCCAAATCATTGGTAGTGATAGTGCGATAATCAGCAGTGTTGTATTTATCTGCCTGATCATTATCGTCATAGAAGTAAACTGTGCTTCCCTTCAGCGTAGTCTTATCGGCTACAGTAAGGGTTCGCAGGTTATCGGTCAGGTTCATAGTCGTACCGCTGATCTTCAAAGAACCTGCACTATCAGTTCCTGCTTTAACTTCAGTATTTGATTTTAAATTCAGAGTACTATCTGCTGTAGCGTTCGTTACAACCTCTACATCGCCGTTAAATACAATACCTGCATCTTTAGCATCAAAGGTAACATTACTGTCGTAAGTCCAGACAGAATATTCGTGCTTCAGGCTACCTGCAGTACCATTACCGCCATCAGCGGTCACTGTAATGCCGCCAGCATCACTGATGAACTCCAGGTCATTTTTATTGCCTTCTATGCCCTGTGCTCCCTGCCAATCACTATCTGCGGCGGTCGCTGTAATATTAATAGCGTCTGTCGTATGTACCCTGACAGTAGTATTGTCAAGCGCCATACCCTGAGCAAAATTCGTATTTTCACCTTTAGTGGCAGTTGCTGCAATGGTCAATTTACCAGCAACATCAACAAGCATGGAACCGCCATTTACTGTAAATGCTGTTGCCTCAGATTTAGTGTCAGTAACATTAGCCTTATAATCAAACGCCGGATTCGTGCCTGCAGCAGCTGTTGGTAAATCAACATCGCCTGTTGCAGTTGCTGTAACGCTAAAGTCTCCTGTTACAGCGTAAACATTATTGGAATTTGTAGCTGTAACAGCCTTAGCCGTATTAGTAGTTGCCGCGTCTTGTGCCAATGCGCTGATTGCCAGACCCTCGCCAGAAACCACGTTCAAAGTACCGTCGGTAGTGAAAAGGCCCATAGCTTCAGCCGTTGCACCGTTAGCAGACTGTGCAACATTACCTGTAGGAGTGATACCGACGCCGCCTGCACCGCCGTTAGAAGTTGCATTAGAAATACCATCCTGGCTTACTTTATCATCTACGATCCCAGTACCTGTTCCTGTTTCATTTGTTTTACCAGCAGTACCATCTTTCCCGGCATTGTCAGTATTAGCAATACCGCCAGCAGCTACATAAGCGTCTGCTATGCTAAAGCTGCCCACGCCTTTACCTGCCGTGGCCGTGGCAGTGATAGAAGTAGTTTGTAAGATACCGTTGGTATTAGCCAGGTTTACAGCAGTTGCATAAGCACTGCTGCCTGCACCGTTGGTGCCAGCAGCACCAGCAGTACCGCCATTGCCGCCAAAGCCGCCTTTACCAGCATCACCGCCGGCGCCATTCAATCCGGCAGTGCCGATTGCACCCTGAGTGCCTGAAATACCGTGTGCTCCATTAGCGCCGATTGTGGCAGTGTTAGCGATGGGAACACTATTATTTTCACCAGCGGCACCAGCAGCACCACCAGTACCACCAACACCGCCTTGTCCACCAGCACCAGCTGTTCCGGCAGCACCACCATCGCCGCCATTACCGCCCTGGCCGCCAATGCCTCCTGCGCCTCCTGCGCCTCCGATGCCAGCTTTAGCACCGTCACCACCAACAGCAGTAACAGTAATAGTGCCAATAGCGATATTCAGATCAGTATTGTCTGTTCCGACCAGGCCATTGGCTGTAGCGACACCACCGTTGCCACCATTGCCGCCAGCACCACCGTTACCACCGTTACCACCGTTACCGCCTGTGCCGCCAACCCTGCCAACACCACCGTTACCGCCATTGCCAGCTGCACCACCAATGCCGCCATTACCAGCTGCACCACCGGCGCCGCCATTACCGCCAACGGTTGCATTCCAATTAAATCCATTTCCCGAACCATTACTGACGCCCTGGCCACCTTGTTGTCCTTTACCACCGTTACTGCCGTCGCCACCAACTCCGCCATCGCCGCCAACACCACCGTTACCGCCCTGTTGGCCAATACCGCCAACGCCGCCGTTGCCGCCGGCACCGCCCGTACCACCGCCCGTACCACCGGCATTACCGACTCCTGCTTTGGCTTCTACAGTCAAACTGTTTAAGGAAATGCTGCCTTTGGCAATATTATTAACATCAAAGCCTGTGCTGACAGCGTCACCACCGTTGCCACCGTTGGCGCCTGCACCGCCCGTACCGCCAGCCTGGCCTGTATTTCCTTGCGCACCGACAGTACCAACGGCGCCGGCAACACCGTTACCGCCAGCTTTACCTGTAGTACCAGTTGTTCCATCGCCACCATTGCTGCCATTAGCACCTGCTGTAGAAGACCAGCCAGTTTGTACCCAATTAGTGTTACCAGGTCCCTGATAGTATCCTGTAGCTGAAACAGTTCCGTTACCTGCCGGAGTCGAAGAAGCATCAGTACCATCAGCCGGTTTGGCCGGTTTATCAGCCGGAGCAGCGTCAGTTCCATCTGCACCCTTAGTCCCATTGGCAGCCTGATGTTCTTCTAAAGCAGCACCGTCAGCACCTTGAGCGCCTGTACCACCATAACCGCCATGGCCGCCCAGCGCACCTTCTGCTTTCACAGTTAAGTCGCCCCCGGAAATATTCACATTGCTGCTGACCGCACCACTGACAGTTGTTTTTTCAGTGGAAGGAATCACGCCTATGGCAACGCCTACAGCAATGGCTTTACCACCATTTCCGCCTTCAGCGCCAGCACCACCCACACCATTCGCATTACCGGTTGTATATTGGCCTTCGCCGCCTTCTCTTTGGTAAGTTTTATTAGCAGGATCATTGTATTGAGTAGCCGTTCCGCCACCTGTAGCAGAAATAACAGCACTGCCAACATTGATAGTGGCATTAGCCAAGCCATTACGGTTGAACAGCCCGGCAGCGTAACCTAATCCACCATTGGAACCTTTTACCGCTCCCTGAGAAAGATCGCCCACCTGTCCAATACCGTCTTTGGCTATGACACCTTCAATCGACATACTGCCGATCGTAATCGTTTTACCACTCATATCACCACTGGCAGGATTATCTGCCCAGCCGGAATGATATTGGGCAACAAGTACGTCATCACCACTAAAATCTTTACGCAACGTATCAATAGCGCCGCCTGTAGCATTCTTCAGTTCATATTCAGCTAAAGTCAACGGTTTATCTATAGCACCCGCATCGCCTGTTTTAGCCCATACCTGCTGCGGCACAGATACCCATGCCATTCCCATAACTGCCAGCGTTACTGCCGCTGCCAGCTGTCTTTTTCTACTTGCTTTTAAATCCACCCAAACCACTCCTTAAAATTTGTTCAAGATTATATTCTTCGGCTGGTGCCGCAGGAATCAACTTTGTATAACATTACTTTTCTAAAATATTTTTGTGTAAAAACAATATTAAATTGCATTAATTTGTATTTTTTAATTATTTTATATAATCCTTTTATTATATTACCACAGATGTCCCCCCCTACAAGACACAAGAAGGATTTTTCTAAAATTTTTTTTCAGCGCCGCGATATCACGCTGCGCGGCACTTGCGGCAAACCGCAAGTGCGTGTGCGTGCTTCACTCGCCAAGTGGCGAAAACATCGAAAAAAAAAGCAACGTGCAGTACCATCTATGCACTACACGCCGTTTTTTAGAAAGTTTTATCAGCCTTTCAAAAAAAGCAGCAAATAAAAAAATCTGCCACGGCAGACTAAATTTTGATTATTATAGATACTTCAAATTCAAGCACCTGCTGCAGCCGCACCAACACCGCGATAGTAGTACTGACCTCACCGCGTTCGATGCAGCCGTAATGTTTTGCCGATAGTCCTACTGCTTCGGCGACCTGTTCCTGGGTCAGCTTTTTATTGTGGCGCGCTGTTTTTAATTGCTGACTGATATATTTTTGCATAGTATCTCCCTCCCGCTTTTATTTTAGACAGCAGTGGCAGTAAATTAACACCTGATTGTATAGGGTGTTAATTTTCTTCAAAAAAGTTTAGACTGTTTCTTGTTGCGCGTGACGTTTTACAGTATAGCCGGGTATCATAAAATTATAGAGAGAACTGATGGTTATAAAAAGTTTATCGGAACAGTCCGAAAGATTACAAACGCTGATAACAGCTGCCCAAAGCGGTGATAAGGCGGCATTGCTGCAGCTGTGCGAGGATTTTAAGCCGCTGCTGCAAAGCGAGGCCCGCCGGGAGATGTTTTACAGATCGCTTGGTAAAGACGCAGAAGGGATCGCCGCTTTGACGTTTATCGAGCTGGTTTTAAAATATAACGGCGCTGATTTTGAAAGCTGGCCCGGTCTAGCACGCTGTAAGGTGCATTTTGCACTTTTTGACGCCATGCAGAAGCAGGGCAGGATCTGGGAAAACGAAGCGCAGATAGATACGGGCAGTGAAGCCGGCATCGACCTGCTGGATACAGGCCTTGCAGATACGGCACGTCTGGACGAGCTGGCACGGCTTTTGCTTTCGTTAGAGCTGCAGGAGGCATTGCGGCAGCTGAGCGCAGAGCAGCAGCAGATCCTGACACTGCTATTTTTGGACGACCTGAAGCCAAAAGAAGTGGCAGGACGTCTGGGCTGCAGCGTGCGCAATATCACCAAGCACCGCTTAAAGGCTTTGGACAGGCTGCGGCAGCTTTTGACAAATTAAAACCAAGCATATAAAAAGCAGACATTCACTAAAAAGTGAATGTCTGCTTTTTTACTACTACAACTAATTTTGTATTTGTTCTTACGGCAAAGTGATCGTAAACTCGCCACTTCTATTACCAGTACTATCTTGTACCCAATTATTGGCTTCGATCGTATGGTGTGTTATGCCTCTGGTATAATCATAAAGCCAGATAACATGCGGCTTACATACAATATTTACTGCGCCGGCAGCATTTCTTGTCCTTAATCCTACCTCAAATTCAAAACTAAAACCGCCGTAAGACGCCGGTCTGGGGTTTATAGGTCTTGCCGGACTGAGAAAACCTACATGAGGCAGCTGCACTTCCCAGACAGCTCTGTTCTCATGGGCAAAATTGGCATTTTTACTGATAATCTGTACGTCCGCTGCAGAAAAAGTTGTGCTGCCATTAAAATTTACCACACCACTACTGCTGACGCTGCCGGTTACAGAAGCTAAACCGCCTGCGGATTCACTGTGCGACCCAACCGATGTTACCGGTCCAACAGCGTACCAGTCGCCTTGATCATCAGCAACAGTAAATTCCAGCAGCATCTGCGTTGCATAATATCCTACTGACAGCCAGTTGGGAGCAGGTTTGTAAAAAGCTCTGTCGGCGTGATAGATACTATGCGACATGCTTCCTTTGATTTTATAAAATGTATCTGTCCCTTCTGTACCATTCGGTTCCACGGTAAAATCTACTGCTGCTTTAACCGCCTGTGTATTTTCATATACCGTACCAGCATGCTCATGACCTTGTCCGTTTTCTGTAAAAACCAAATTAACTCTGCTCATTTACTATCACTCCTTTTCAGCAATCCAATTTTTTGCCGTTCAATTCAGTAATCAAAAATTCCGCATAATTTTCCCGTGCAAAGGTAAGCTTTACTTTCATGCCCACATTTAATATCTGATCCGCTGCTGTACTTTTGACGCGGGTAGCCGTAACTGTATAAAAAGTATCTTTCTTAAACTGTTTTGTATCAAACAGACTGCTTTCTGTTTCGCCGCCTTCACAAACAAGATAATTGCCCAGAACAAGTTCGTTCTTGTCCCTGTCATTAACAGTACAAATCACCGCAATAACAGGAACTGGTTTTTTGTTTGTTTTAACAGCGCCTTCATAAAACTCACCTATTTTATATTCTCCGCAATATTTCATTTCGATAGCCTGCATAGTAACACTCCCTTTTTAATATCGACTAAGTAAGATGCGCATTTTTACTTAAATCTATAATAGCGCTGTTTTTATCCATTATGGTAGAAATTACGTGCAAGAAATACAAAAAGACCGTTTCAGTTAAACTGAAACGGTCTTTTGAGTTACGCTTGGTAATTTGATGCCGATTATCTGCGTTCGCGGATACGAGCAGCTTTACCGGTGAGGTTACGCAGATAGTAGAGTTTTGCTCTGCGAACGATACCACGACGGGATACTTCGATTTTCTCCAGACGGGGGCTGTGAACGGGGAATGTTCTTTCAACGCCTACGCCGTAGGAAATACGACGAACGGTGAACATTTCACGAACGCCGGCGCCGCTGCGTGCAATTACTACACCTTCGTACATCTGTACACGTTCACGGGTACCTTCGACTACTTTTACATAAACTTTTACGGTGTCGCCTGCACGGAAGTCAGGGATGTCGGAACGAAGCTGTTCTTGTTCCAATACTTCAATAATATTCATAATTTCCTCCTCGAATCATAGACGTTCATGTGCGAACACACCACAGCGGACCGTCCGTTTTACACAAATGACATTATATCATAATGTTACATTGGTTGCAATTATTTTTTAGATATTTTGGCAATTATTTTTCCCACCAGGCTTCACCGGCCAGCCGGTCTAAAATAATCGCCGCTGCCGAACGCACGCACAGGTGGTTGTAGTCGCAGGAGCCGTAAACAGGTTCCAACACATAGTCAAAGCCGTTCATGGTTTCCTGTTCCATACCGAAGCCAGTACCAAAAAGCAGCAGCATTGGTTTCTCGCCATTATGCAGCAGATCGCGTACAAAGCCATAGGTCACTGTATTAGGATAGGTGCGGGCATCAGTAGTAATGGTGACGGGCGCCTGCCCTTCCAGTTCAGTAACAGCGGCGATAGCCGAGGCTATACTTGGCGTATAGGTAACACGTTCCAGCGCATTACTGCGGTCGGGATTATAGGTTTGGCCGTAACCGTGCTGCCAATAGTCGGTTATCCTTTTGATGATCTCGGCCTGCACCTGGAGCGGATGGATCAAAAAATATTTTTTGACGTCATAGGTGCGGGCAGTGCGGGAAATATCATGGATATCGAAGTTGGTGACGGCGGTGGCGATGACCTGCATATTTTTGTTATAGATCGGATAATGCACCAGACCCAAATAAAGGTTAGCCATTCTTATCACCTGCGAGTTCCTGTTTGATTTCTTTGAGCAGCAACGCATCTTCTTTGCCAAGCTCTGACAGCAGGTCAGGGCGGCGCAGATAAGTTGCCTTCAGGGCTTCTTTACGCCGCCAGCGGTTGATGAGGGCATGGTTACCGTTACGCAGTACTTCCGGCACTGCCAGGCCTTCAAATTCCACCGGGCGGGTATACTGAGGATATTCCAGTAAGCCTGTGCTGAAGGAGTCTTCAACGGCACTGGCCATTTTTCCCAGTACGCCGGGAATAAAACGCGCTACGGCGTCCATAACGATCAATGCCGGCAGCTCGCCGCCGGTAAGTACATAGTCACCAATAGAAAGCTTTTCATCGACCCAGTTGAAGATGCGTTCGTCAAAGCCTTCGTAATGGCCGCAGACAAGAATAAGGTCCTGGACGCTGCCGGCATATTCTTCAACGATCTCCTGTTTCAGAGTGCGTCCGCCCGGACACATGGCAATAACGCGCGCTGCCGGCAGCTGCTGTTTGGCCATGCGGATAGCCGCTACCATCGGTTCCGGTTTCAAGACCATACCGGCGCCGCCGCCAAAGGGCGTGTCGTCAACGGTGCGGTGCCGGTCGGTGGCAAAATCGCGCGGGTTGATGCAGCTCACTTCTACAAGGCCGGCATCGACGGCGCGTTTGATGATGCTGTGGCCAGCCGCCTGTTCAATTTGTTCAGGAAATAAGGTAATAAAAAGAAATCTCACGGTGCATCTGTCCATTCCGGTAATTCGACCACGATCCGGTGGTCTTTGAGATTGATTTCCTTAACGTGTTTTTTAAGGGCAGGAACGAGTATGTCCTTGCCTTCGGGCACGGCAATAACGTAAACGTCGTTGCTGCCGGTGCTGAGCACGTCTTTGAAGGTGCCGAGCTGTGTTCCTGCCGTATCGAATACGGGCAGACCGAGCAGATCGGCTACATAATATTCGCCTTCTTCAAGCTGAGGCAGATCTTCACTGTTAATCAAAACCTTTTTGCCGCGCAGCAGCTCAGCGTCGTTCATTGTTTCCACGCCTTTGCATTTCATCAGTACCATACGTTTATGAAAGCGGGCGGAGGTTATCTGGAGCGAGCGGCCGTCTTCGAGCAGCAAATAGGAAAGCTCTAAAAATTGTTCAGGATGATCTGTCTGCGGCAGAATACGAAGATCGCCCCGCACACCGTGCGGAGCGATAATAGTGCCAATAACTACCTGTTTTTCCATATCATTCGCGGAAAGCAATGATCTTGCCGTCCTCGGTGAGGATCTCGGCACCCATCAGTGCGTCGATATTGGTACCGACAGTGATCTCGACAGTACGTTCGAGAGTGCCGTGACCGATCTCAGCACCGATCTCCAAAGCTTCGGCACGTTTGAGTTTATCTTCGGCTTCTGCTTTAGCGGCAGTGATCTTGTTTCTTTCCATTTCGATCTGCTCACGCAGAGAAGGAAGTACGCTCAGGTCGCTGGCGGCCTGGGCAAGAGCTTTTTTGGCTTGGAATTCGAAGTGTTCGATATCCAGGTTGATTTGTTTTATGGTGTTTTGGACATCGCCAATAATTTTCAACTTGAGATCTTCTGTTACTTTTGCTTTTATTGCAACCGGAACACGTACAAACATTTTATCCATTTCACTTACCATCCTTATACGTCTTAGACAATCTCTACGACAACTTTTACATTCTCACGGGTTGCAACAGCTTTCATGACAGTTCTGATTGCTTTAGCAATACGGCCCTGTTTTCCAATAACTTTACCCATATCTTCAGGAGCAACATGGAGGCGAAGCACCGTTGATGTTCCGGTGGTTTCCTCCTCCACGACTACTGCAGACGGATTACTCACTAGAGACTTGGCCATTACTTCTACCAATTCTTTCATGCAAATCACGCCTCATTTCTTATTTTGCTTTAGATTCAGCATATTTTTTCATGATGCCGTCTTTGCTGAACAGGTTTTTAACGGTATCAGTAGGTTGCGCACCTTTAGCCATCCAGGAAAGAGCTTTTTCTTCGTCGATCTTTACGGTAGCAGGTTGTACAGTGGAATCATAGTAACCGATGCTTTCGATGATGCGGCCGTCACGCGGAGAGCGGGAGTCAGCAACAACGATACGGTAGAAAGGAGCTTTTTTAGCGCCCATACGTTTTAAACGGATTTTAACTGCCATTGTCTATTTCACCTCCTTCAACCAGATGTTGATTTAAATTTATTTGTTCATAAAAGGCATTTTGAAACCGCCTTTTGAAGCAAACTTGGCCATGCCCTGCATCTTTTTCATCATCTTTTTGCTTTCCTCAAAGTTTTTGAGCAGCTTGTTGACATCCTGCACGCGCATACCGCAGCCTGCTGCGATACGTTTACGGCGGCTGCCGTTGATGATATCGGGATGACGGCGTTCTTTAGGGGTCATGGAGCGGATGATAGCTTCCACGCGGTCGAATTCTTTTTCGTCTACGTTAGCTTCTTTCAGCTTCTGGCTGATACCGCCCATACCGGGGATCAGTCCCAGGATCGTGTCCAGGGAACCGAGTTTTTTGACCTGCTGCATCTGTTCCAGGAACTGCTCAAGCGTAAATTCGTCTTTGCGCAGTTTCTTTTCCATTTCCAGGGCTTTGGCAAGGTCGGTCGTGGACTGGATCTTTTCGATGAGCGACAGGATATCGCCCATGCCCAGGATACGCGAGGCCATACGGTCGGGATGGAAGGGTTCCAGTGCATCGAGCTTTTCGCCCATACCGACAAATTTTACCGGGCGCCCGGTAACTGCTTTGACTGACAGTACCGCACCGCCTCTGGCGTCGCCGTCGAGCTTGGTGACGATAAGTCCGTCGATGCCCAGTTCGCCGTTAAAGCTTTCAGCTACGGTGACGGCGTCCTGACCTGTCATTGCGTCGACGACCAGCAGTATTTCATGCGGGTTGACGGCAGCTTTGATATTACGCAGTTCGTCCATCAGTTCTTCGTTGATATGTAAGCGGCCTGCGGTATCGATGATGACTGTGTCGCAAGCCAGTGAGAAAGCTTTATCCATTGCCTGGCGCGCTATCTCGACCGGAGATACCTGATCGCCGAGGACAAAGACGGGCAGTGAGAGCTGCTGCCCCAGCACCTGTAATTGTTTAATAGCCGCGGGACGGTAAATGTCGCCTGCTACCAGCAAAGGCTTTTTGCCTTTTTTGCGCAGCAGGTTGCCCAGCTTGCCGGCAGTGGTCGTTTTACCTGCACCCTGCAGACCTACCAGCATAATGACCGTCGGCGGTTTGTCGGCTACGGTGAGCTTGCTTTGCGTGCCGCCCAGAAGCTGCGTAAGTTCGTCGTTGACGATCTTGATGATCTGCTGACCGGGGGTCAGGCTTTGCTGAACGGTTTCGCCCAGCGCGCGTTCTTTGATATTGGCAACGAAATCCTTAACTACTTTAAAATTGACGTCGGCTTCAAGCAAAGCCATCCGTACTTCGCGCAGAGGCGCTTTTAAGTCGTCTTCTGTGATCTTGCCGCTGCCGCGGAACATTTTTATCGCATTTTGCAGTCTTTCAGATAAATTTTCAAAAGCCATTTTTACCTACTTTCGCCGCTCAGTTCGTCTAAAATGCGGCGTACTTGTTGAAGTTCTGCCGAAGCTTCGCTTTGGGCGAGGCAGCCGGCCAGCAGCCGCTGTGCTTCCAGCAGCAGCTTTTTATCGTGATCGTCGCGGGCCAGCAGCGCCAGTTTGCTTTCGTAGCGCTCCAGTATATGCTCTACCCGCTTGATAAGGTCGTGTATCGCTTGTCTTGATACTTCAAGTTCGTCGGCTATTTCTGCCAGGGAAAGGTCGTCATAGAAATACAGTTCCAGGCATTTTTGCTGTTTTTCAGTGAGCAGGCTGCCGTAGGCATCAAACAGACGTCCCAGGCGTACTCTTTGCTCTAAACTGTTTTCCTGCATTTCAACCACCAAAATCTTTACATATTTTATCCGACTTTGGTATTATATCGAAAATAGCAGAGGCTGTCAAGCATTTTTACTTGTCACTGTCAAATAAGGCGTCTACAAATTTATCGGCTTCAAAGGGACGAAAATCCATAATGCCTTCGCCAACGCCGATCCATTTGACGGGCAGGCCCAGTTCTTCTTTGATGGCGATAACGACACCGCCTTTGGCTGTACCATCGAGCTTGGTCAGCACGACACCGGTGACGTTGGCGGTCTCCATAAATACTTTGGCCTGATTGATAGCGTTCTGCCCTGTAGTTGCATCCAACACGAGGAAGGTTTCGTGCGGGGCTTCGGAGATCTCGCGTTTGATGATGCGATGCACTTTTTCCAGTTCATTCATCAGGTTGGTTTTATTGTGCAGCCGTCCTGCCGTATCGATAAAAAGTATGTCGACATTACGGGCAACAGCGGCTTTGACAGCGTCAAAAACTACTGCTGCCGGATCAGCGCCTTCTTCGTGACGGATAACTTCACAGCCGGCACGTTCACCCCAGATCTGCAGCTGCTCGGCAGCGGCGGCCCGAAAGGTATCGCCTGCGGCCAGCATGACTTTGTATTTGAACAGATGGAAATAGTTGGCCAGTTTGCCGATAGTAGTAGTTTTGCCAACACCATTGACGCCGACGACAAGTATGACCGTCGGTTTGGCGCCGATACGGGTGCGCTGGCCTTCGTCCTGCAGCATTTCGGCAATATATTTTTTGAGGAACGGCAGCACCTGCTCCGTACCTTCGATTTCTTTCTTTTTGGCTGCCTGACGGACAGCGTCGATGAGTTTTGCCGTTGTTTTCACCCCGACGTCACCGCTCAAAAGGATCATTTCCAGTTCTTCCAGAAAGTCTTCGTCGATTTTAGCCGACAGCCCTACCAGTTCTTCGATACGGTCGGTAAAGTTGCGGCGGGTCTTACTGAGACCGTCTTTCAGTCGTTCTAAAAATCCCATGCTCTTACTCCTTTTCGCTCAATTTGACAGATAGTAATTTAGAAACACCGGATTCTTCCATGGTAACGCCATGCAGGACGTGCGCGGCTTCCATAGTGCCTTTGCGGTGTGTGATAACGATAAACTGCGTGCTTTCGGCATAGGCCGCCAGAAATTTTGCAAAGCGGTCGACATTAGCTTCGTCCAGCGCCGCATCGATCTCGTCGAGGATGCAGAAAGGCGAAGGCTGATAGCTGAGCAAAGCAAACAGCAGGGCGATGACCGTCAGGGCACGCTCGCCGCCTGATAACAAAAACAGGCTTTGCAGTTTTTTGCCGGGCGGCTGCACTTCGATATCGATACCGCTGCCCAGCACGTCATCAGGATCAGTAAGTTTTAACGCTGCAGTACCGCCTCCGAAGAGCCTTACATAACAGTCGGAGAAATATTCGTTGATCTTGCCGAAGGCCTCTTTGAAGCGTTTGGCCATACCGGAATTGATCTCACTGATAACGGCCTCCAGATTGGCTTTGGCTTCTGCAAGGTCGCTGTACTGACGCTGCAAAAATTCGTAGCGTTCGCTGACTGCTTCGTATTGTTCGATAGCCGCCGGATTGACCGGCCCTAAAGCTTCGATCTCACGCTCTAAGCGCAGCTCGCGCCGGCGCAGGGAAACGTCGCTTTCGTCCAGCAGTTCGCCGCTGGCACGTGCTTCGTCCAGAGTGATACGGTATTCCGTAGCCAGCTGTTCTATAGCGTGGTCATAGTCGCTGTTTTGGCGTACCATTTCCATCGCCGCCTGATTGCGTTTTGTTTCGGCAACAGTAAGTTCTTTTTTCAGTGCGTCCAGACGCTCCCCTGCCACGGCCTGTTTTTCGGTAATGGCAATACGTTTGGCGCCGAATTCATCTTTACCGCCAACGATGGCTTGTAATTCAGTCAGTAAAGCGGTACTGCTGGCCGCCAGTTGTTCACTGCTGGTTTTACTGGCCGCGATCACGTCCAGCAAATGCTTTTGTTCATCGTCGTTAGCAGCAAGCTCCTGCTGCATCCGGCCCATATCGGCATCAAGCTGCTGCATCCGCTCGGCCATCATCGCCGTACGGGCGGCAGTAGATTCCAGCTCTACACGGGCATCCTGCAGACGGTTACGGATAGAGGTCAGGGCGCTGTGATCAGCCGCCGTTTGTTTCTGCAAACTGTCCAACAGCTGCTTGCCCTGTGCGTCTTCCTCTTCCATAGCGGTCAGCTGCGGACGCAGGTCAGTAAGCTGCTGGCGTGCGCCCATATATTCCTGGGAAACCTGATTGCGGTCATCCAGCAAAAGTTCCAGCCGCTCGGCCGCCTGACGCTGCTCGGCGCTTAAGCGCTCCAGAGCCACGGCCAGCTCAGCTTTGCGGATCTCTTTCTGCTGCAGGTCCTGGCGCAGCTGCGCCAGTTTATTATTATAAACTTTTAAAGTGTTTTCATGTTCTTCAAGCTGTTCCTGATAGCCCAACAGCTCACGGCGCAAAACGCCAGCCTTTAGTTCCTGTTCGGCGATCTCTTTGCCGCGCGACAGGAAGCCGGCTTCCTTCTGCTGCCTGCTGCCGCCTGTCAGCGAGCCGCCGGCATTGACGATATCTCCAGCCAATGTAACGACACGGGTACGGAAGTTACTTTTTTTGGCAGCCGCCAAAGCAGCATCCATATCGTCTGCCACCAGCACCCGCCCCAGTAAAAACTTAAAGATAGGTGCCAGTCTGGCATCATAGCTGATCAGATCGTCCGCAAAGCCCTGGATGCCCGGCAGTTTTGCCAGCGCTTTTTCTTCACTACGGCGTTCATAATATTTGATAGTGTCAAGCGGCAGGAAGGTCGCCCGCCCCGCCTGGCGCTGCTTGAGATAGGCAATAGCCTTTTTGGCTGCTTCCGAGCTGCCCATAACAAGATTCTGCGCCGCTCCGCCTAAAGCAGTTTCTATGGCCACAACATATTCAGGCCGCACTTCGATCAGTTCGGCAGCAACGCCGATCACGTCGCTGCGCCAGCTTTCCTGGGCCTGCAATACCGTTTTGATACCATAACCAAAGCCTTCATAGCTTTTCTGCATATTCTGTAGCAGGTTCAGCCGGCTTTCCAGGGCGGTGATCCTGTTTTGGCAGTCTTTGTGCTGCGTCTGCACTTTATTCAGCGCTTCGGTCTCTGCGGCGGCTTTGGCACCCACTTCCCTGCCGTCGCGTTTGATAAGTTCCAAAGCGTTTTCTACATTGCTCTGCTCGTCGTTCATGCTGCGGTAACGGGACTGTAATTCTTCCCCGGCTGTTTCGGCTTCGGCAATACTCTTTTTCAGTGCGTCACGCTTACGCATCCGCTGTTCCTGCTCCTGCTCCAGTCCCCTGATCTCATTGCGCAGATTGACCATAGTGCGCATATTGTCGAAAGCAGCTGTTTTCATATTTTCCATTGCCGCTTCGGCTTCGCTGATACGGGTCTCTTTCTCTGCCTGCTCGCCGGTCAGCTTGCTGACCAGAAGCTGGGCAGCCGCCTGCTGAGCCTCCAGACGGTCATAGTCTGCGACCATCGTTTTAAGCTGCATATCTAAGGCTGCGATCTGTTCCTGCAGCTTTTTACCCTGTTCTTCCAGGCGCAGTCCTGATTTTTCACTCTGGCGGACACGTTCTGCCAAAACGGCTTCCTGCCCGCGCAGTTTCTCCAGCGCTGTTTCTTTTTCTTTGATATCGTCCTGGATACGGTTATAGGCTTCGCTGAGTTTATCCAGCTCCAGCTGCAGGGCGCTGCATTCAGCTTCCTGTGTGCTGACGGCGGTAGCGCGTTCCAGCACTTTATTTTCAAGCTCGGCATCCTGTTCGTTCAGTTTCTGCCGAATATTCTCAATATTTTCGATCTTGTGCACAAATTGGGTCAGTTTGCAGGCACGCAGTTCTTTATCCAGCAGATTGAACTTGCGTGTTTGTTCTGCTGCAAGGCGCAGAGGTTCTACCTGGCCTTCGACTTCGGCTTTGATATCGTTGATACGGGTCAGGTTGGCAGCGGTATCGTCCAGACGCCGCATAGCTTCTTTTTTACGCATCCTGAATTTGGCGATACCTGCCGCTTCTTCAAACAAAGCGCGGCGTTCTTCGGGACGGCTGTTCAAGATCTCGTCGATCTTATTTTGACCGATAATGGACATAGAGCCGCGTCCCAGACCAGTATCTGCCAAAAGGTCAAGGATATCTTTTAAACGGCAGTTCTTTTTGTTGATGGAGTATTCGCTGTCACCACTGCGGAAAACGCGGCGGGTTATGCTTACTTCGTCAAAATCAAGACCGAGGCGGTGATCGCTGTTATCAAAAACCAGCGTTACTTCGGCAACGCCCAAAGGCCTGCGCTTGCCGCTGCCGGAAAAAATCACGTCTTCCATTTTGCTGCCGCGCAGATATTTGGCGCTCTGCTCGCCCAGTACCCAGCGGATAGCGTCGGAAATGTTGCTTTTGCCGCTGCCATTAGGACCGACGATCGCCGTAATGCCCGAACCGAAAGCTAATTCAATTTTATCTGCAAAGGATTTGAATCCATAAGTCGAAAATGACTTTAAATGCACAAAATCACCCAATCTGCAATATTCTATCAGTATATTTTACCATAGATAAAGGTTTCATACAATTATATGCCTCAGAGCAGATTTCAAAGTCTGCCCATGCTCAGGAAAGCAAATGCAAAAAGTATTTTTTGTAACACTTTCAATTTCTTTTTAATGCTTTTATAAATTTTTCTTACATTTTTTCGTATCAATACTCAATTTAACGATTTAATTATGCTATAATATGAGCACTTAAGTGAGTGCCGTTTAGTCACGAAGTGAATAAACGTGACAACGAACTTATCCAAAAGACGCGATTGCATAATGAGCGTCGTGGATTTCCTATTCCGACGAAGTCGGCACAACTTAATTCATGATGGCGAGGTAGTTTCGAGCCTAGTGAGAATATATGCCCTTGTGGCATAATGGCAAAAACACGGGACCTTGAACCCGGACAAAATTTATTTGCAGTGAGGGGATTTTACATGAAACTTTCAGCACGTGTCCAAAGCCTGACTTCTTCACCTATCAGAAAGCTGTCTCCGTATGCAGATGCAGCTAAAGCAAAAGGTAAAAAGATCTATCATCTGAATATCGGCCAGCCCGATATCAAAACGCCCGCCCAGTTTATGGAAAGTATCCGCAGTTATGACGACCAGGTCATTGCTTATGGTAATTCCAAGGGCGAAGGCTTCCTGATCGAAGCGATACGCAAATACTATGCCGAAAAAGCTATGGATTTTGCTGCCGAAGATATTTTTATTACCAACGGCGGCAGCGAAGCTTTGCTTTTTGCTGTGATGGCCTTGTGTGATCCCGGCGACGAGATCATGGTATTTGAACCATTTTATGCCAACTATACTACTTTTGCCAGAGAGTTCGGCGCTAAGATCAACGCTGTGCAGACCAGTGTGGCAAATGGTTATCATCTGCCTGACACGGCCGCTATCGAAGCGCAGATCACTCCCAGAACAAAAGCTATTTTACTGACAAATCCCGGTAATCCGACCGGCGTTGTTTATACTCAGGCTGAAATGGATATGATCTCGGCGATCGTCCGCAAATATGACCTGGCTTTGATTGCCGACGAAGTATACCGCGAATTTGTTTACGACGGCGCTTACCGCAGCTTTGGCACCATGCCCGAGCTTGCCGATAACCTGATCATTATCGATTCGGTATCGAAACGCTACAGTGCCTGCGGCGCCCGTATCGGCTGCATTATCAGCAAAAACAAAGACCTTGCAAAGCAGATCATCAAATGCTGCCAGGCCCGGCTGTGCAGTCCGATCCTGGAGCAGGTCGGCGCAGCGGCTTTATATACTACTCCCGTCAGTTATCTGGAGGAAGTAAACCAGGAATATAAAAAACGCCGCGATACGATCGTGGCAGCGCTCAAAAAACTGCCCGGCGTAGTTGCTTCCGATCCGAAAGGCGCTTTTTATATCATGGTGCAGCTGCCTGTGGACGATGCAGAAAAGTTTGCTATCTGGACTTTGGAAAACTTTGCAGTCGATAATGAAACCGTTATGTTCGCACCCGGCAACGGCTTTTATAACGACCTTGAGCTGGGCATCAATGAAGCCCGTCTGGCCTATGTCCTCAACTGCGAAGATCTGCAGAAGGCCATTTATATCCTGGGTGAAGCACTGAAAGCATATCCCGGTAAAACAAACTGATAACTACAACAAAAGCCTTGAATACTTTTAAGTATGCTTAGAACCAAAGAAAATGGACATTGAATAAAAAAGCCTCCAATCGTAGAATA
>OBAS01000614.1_pt1 | contig 26736 bp, 18 predicted proteins | sample 1517591 | NCBI WGS metagenome assembly OBAS01 (sample SAMN04571700, study PRJEB22368) | human gut metagenome | biome: human gut; material: stool | host: Homo sapiens | place: Luxembourg | collected 2012-10-05
AAAGCGCCGCCTGCGCAAGGAACTGCTGGCCCAAAACCCGCACCCGCTGCAAAAGCGCATCGCCATCCTGGGCGGTTCCACCACCAATGAGGTGGCAGACCAGCTGGGCCTGTTTTTGTTGCAATACGGCATTCAGGCGGAGTTCTACCAGAGTGAGTATGGCCAATATTGGCAGGACGCCATGTTCGGCACGCCGGAGCTGGATGGGTTCCACCCCGATGTCATTTATATCCACACTAACTGGCGCAACATCATCAATTTCCCCACAACGGCCACCCCGCAGGCGGAAATTGACGCCATGCTGAATGCCGAGTACAGCCGCTTTGAGCAGATGTGGCAGGCGCTGGAAGCCAAATTCCACTGCCCCGTCATCCAGAATAACTTTGACCGCCCCAACTACCGCCTGATGGGCAACCGCGATATCTGGGACCCGCATGGCCGTTCCAACTATCTCAGCCGCCTGAACCAGCGCTTTTACGCCTATGCCGCCGCGCATGAGGATTTTTATATCAATGATATTGACTATCTCAGCGCAGATTACGGCCTGACTGCCTGGGGGGATGCGTTCTTCTGGCACATGTATAAGTACGCCATGTGCCTGGATGCAATCCCGTCTTTGGCAAACAGCGTGGCAAACATCATCAAATCCCTGTATGGCCGCAACAAAAAAGCCCTGGTGCTGGATCTGGATAACACTCTCTGGGGCGGCATTGTGGGCGATGACGGTGTGGACGGCATTGCCATCGGCCCCGAAGTGCCGGAAGGCCAGGTGTACGCCGAGTTCCAGAGCTACTGCAAAGCCCTGCAGACCATCGGCGTGGTGCTGGCGGTGGATTCCAAAAATGACGAAGCCAACGCCCTGGCCGGCCTGAACCACCCGGACAGCGTGCTGCACCCGGATGATTTTGTCTGCATCAAGGCCAACTGGGATCCCAAAGATCAGAACCTGAAAGCCATCGCCGCAGAGCTCAGCCTTGGCGCCGACAGCTTTGTGTTTGCTGATGACAATCCGGCGGAGCGTGCCATTGTGGCCGCCCAGCTGCCCGGCGTGGCCACCCCGGTGCTGGATGGTGCCGAAAACTACATTAAGATGCTGGACCACGGCGGGTACTTTGAAACGACGATCCTTTCCGGCGACGACCTGAAAAAGACCGCGCAGTACCATGCCCGCGCCCAGGCCGCCCAGGCCCAGGCAGCTTTTGCCGATTACGGCCAGTATCTGGACAGCCTGGAAATGACGGCGACCATCCGCCCCTTTGAGGCGGTGTATATGCAGCGCATTGCTCAGCTGACCAACAAGAGCAACCAGTTCAACCTGACCACTCTGCGCTGCACTGAGGATGACATCCGTTCCATGGCAGAAAAGCCGGACTGGATCACCCTGTACGGCAAGCTGGTGGATAAATTTGCGGATAACGGCGTTGTTACCGTTGTGGCAGGGCAGGCCCAGGGCCAAACGCTCTGCCTGCGCCTGTGGCTGATGAGCTGCCGTGTGCTCAAGCGCGGCATGGAAGACGCCATGATGGACACCCTTGCCGCCAAAGCTGCCGCTGCAGGGTATACTGCGCTGGAGGGCTATTATTACCCCACCGCCAAAAACGCTATGGTGCGGGAATTTTATGCTGGGTACGGCTTTGAAAAAACGGCCGAGGATGCCGATGGCAACACCACCTGGCGCCTGGACCTTGCCGCTTACAATCCCCGCTGCCCCCATATAAAAATTGAAACCTGAGCCGCGGCGCATACCGCGCGGCAGATGGCAAACGTAAAGGAAGCTACATGCCCCATACAACCCCAAAACCCAGCCGCATTCCCGGTCCGCTGCACAAGGCGGGCCTGTTTGTGTTGTTTGCGGCCATCACGGCGGCGCTCTGCCTGCTGCTGAACTTTTTGCTGGTGGATGACCTGCACGCCTATTCCCGTGTGACGCTGGGGGAGTATTACGCCCAAGCGGATGCGGTGGATACTGTGTTTGTGGGTTCCTCCCACAGCTACCGCAGCTTTGACCCGGATACCATTGACCCCATTCTGGGCAGCCACAGCTTTAACCTTGGCACCAGCCAGCAGCAGCCGGATGGCTCCTATTGGCTTATTCGGGAAGCCGCCGCCAACAGCCCGCTGAAAACCGTCTATCTGGAAACCTTCTATACCGGCTATAATCAGCAAAAATCCAGCAATGTTCCGTTGGCCTGCTACCTGATCACCGATTACATGCACGCGTCCTCGCCCTACCGTTACCAGTATCTGTGGGAGATGGGCGGTGCTGCGGCATTTGCGGATTTGGTGTTCCCGGCGCGCCATGCTATTGCTGACCCCGGTGAGCTGCCGGCCCTTTGGCGCGGCAAGCTGACCGGCGGCTATAACGCAGGGAACTATGACTGGGTCACCTACCCGGACGAGGGCGAAGCCTACCGGGACCGCGGTTTTGTCTATACCGAGGGTACCAGCATCTGGGGGTTCGGCACCCTGATGCACGTGGATGCCAGTGCGCCGATCTCACCGTTTGGCCGGGCGAACCTGACCCGCATTGCCGAGTTCTGCAAAAAGCAGAACATCCGCCTGGTGCTGGTCACCGCCCCGCTGCCCAGCGCCTATGTGCAGGATACCCAGAACTACCAGGCCTATGTGGATGCCATGCGCAGCTTTGCCGCGGCCAACGGCACCCAGTATTGGGATTTTTCGCTCTTTAAGGATACCGACCTGCTGCCCATTGGCTTTGACGATTTTTCAGATATGCACCACCTGAACGGGCAGGGGGCAGAAACGTTCAGCAAGGCGTTCGCCACGGTGGCCGCCCGCAGCGCGGCGGGCGAGGATGTAAGCAGCCTGTTCTATGATACGGTTGCCGAAAAATTGGCCACATCACCGGATAGCACCGTGCAGCAGGGGGAGGGCAACTGATGTTTTCTGTTACATCCCTTGGCTTTTTGCCGTTTATGGCGCTGTTTGTCTGCCTGTGGTACCGCGTGCCCCAGCCTTCCCGCTGGAAGCTGGTTCTGGCAGCCAACGCAGTGTTCTGCCTTTCCATTGATATCGGCGCGTTTTTTGCGGTAGCCCTTGCCACGGCAGTGGTGTGGCAGGCTGCGCAGCATGCGCAGCCAGAGCAGCCCAGCCGCCGCGGGTGGCTGGCACTGGGGCTGGCCGCAGCCCTGCTGCCGCTGCTGGTGCTCAAATACAGCGGCATGCTGGTGCCGGGCCTGCGGGATTTGTATAAGCCCTTTGGCCTTGCGTATTACAGCTTGCAGCTGGCGGGCTACCTGCTGGATGTGTGGCATGGCCGCACGGCACCCACGCCCAGCTATGCACGGCTGTGGTGCTATGCGGGCTTTTTCCTCTCGCTCACCCAGGGGCCGTTCAACCGCTATAATACCCTGATGCCCCAGCTGGAAGCCGCCCCCAAAACGTTTGAAACCCAGCGTTTGGTCAGCGGTTTGCAGCGCAGTGCGTGGGGGTATTTCAAAAAGTTTGCCATTGCGGACCGTGCGGCCATTGTGGTCAGCGCCGCCTTTGCGGACCCGGCGTCCTTTGACCGCAGTCAGCTGATTTTTGCCACGGTTATGTATTCGTTCCAGCTGTATGCCGATTTTTCTGGCTACACGGATATTGTGCTGGGCATGGGCGAGATCCTGGGCCTGCACCTGCCGGAAAACTTCCGCCAGCCGTTTTTTTCTGCCAGCGTCAAGGAGCTGTGGGCCCGGTGGCATATCAGCCTTTCGCAGTGGTTCCGGGATTATGTGTATATCCCACTGGGCGGCAACCGCAAGGGTATTGCCCGGCGGGATGCCAACCTGCTGCTGACCTTTTTGGTCAGCGGGCTGTGGCACGGCGCCAACTGGACCTTCCTTGTCTGGGGTGGGCTGCACGGCCTGTGCCAGGTGGCGGAGGACCACATGCCCGCTCCGCTGCGCAAGCGCAAATCTCTGCCGCTGCGCATCGTGGGCGTGCCGCTGACATTTGCTATCTTTGTAACTACTTTTACCATCTTTCGCGCCAGCAGTTTGGGCAATGCGGCGGCATACTTTGCCGGTATCCTGCATAACCCCGGGCACGAGGTGGTTGCCCAGTACTGGCTGCTAGGCCTGACCAGCAAGCTGGAACTGCTCTTGCTGTTGTTGGGCATTGCGTTGCTGGTGCTGGTGGATGTGCTGCATGAATGCGGCCTGCACCTGCGCGCCTGGGTCAACGCCGCGCCGCGCCCGGTACGCTGGGCTGTGTACGAATTTGCCATTTTTGCCTTTTTGCTGATGGCAAGCTTTTATTCCAATACGGGCTTTTTGTATGCCCGGTTCTGAAAAGCAACAACCCCGGGCAGTACCCATAAAAGGTGCCGCCTGGGGCTGTTTTTGTCTATGTGGAAAATATAAAAAGGGGACAAAGCTTTCCCAAAAGCTGCTTATTCCTCGCCCTCAAATTTCATGCCCCAGGCCATGCGGATATCATACATCAGTTGGGTCAGGGCAATGCTTTGCTGCGGGGTATAAATGCTGCTGTGGTGCCTGCCAGTGGCAGCACAACGGCTTACTTCCCGAATCTGGTATTCAAAACCGTTCACATCAAAGGGAAAATCCAGTTCCTGCGGTGGCTGGCCGTCCAGTTCCAGCGTCATATGTTCGGCGTACTGGAAGTCCGGCAGGGTAATGCGGCCCTTGGTGCCCACAATGCAGGCTATGCGGGTAAGGCGCTGGCCGATGGTTTGCACCGATTCCGCCGTGCAGCCGCTGGGGTAGGCAAGCCGCAGTTTGCTGTATTCATCGGTGCCGTATTCTGTCAGGCGCAGCTCTTCTGTCTGCACGTTCTGGGGCTGCTGGCCGGTGACCATCTGCAAAAAGCCAAGGTTATAAATGCCAATATCCAGCAAAGCGCCACCGCCCAAAGCAGAGTTAAATTTGCGCTCGCGGCGGGCGCCTTCAGTGGTAAAACCGTATTGGCAGGTGATGGTTTGCAGCGTACCGATCACCCCATCCGCCAGCATCTGCTGCAATTTGGCATACAGCGGCAAAAAGCGAATCCAGAATGCTTCCATGATAAAAAGCTGCCTTTTTTCCGCCAGAGCATACAGCTCTTTGGCCTGCTCTGCATTGATGGTGAACGGCTTTTCGCACAGAACGTGCTTGCCGTGCTCCAGGCAGAGCTTGCAGTTTTCGTAATGCAGGGCGTTGGGCGTAGCAATGTAGATGGCATCTAGGGCGGGATCGGCGGCAAGCTCTTCATAGCTGGCGTACCAGTGCGGGATGTTGTACTGCGCCGCAAAGGCTTTGGCACTTTCGGCCCGGCGGGAGCCGACTGCGGCAAGCCGCTCGCCCTCGGCAGCCATCGCATTGACTGTTGTGGCAAATTTGTTGGCAATGGTGCCGGTAGCTAAAATTCCCCAATTCATAAAATTACCTCCCATTAACAAGGGTTCTTTGTGCACATCGTACCACAAGCAGGAAATTGCGGCAAGGAAACACGCGCAAAACAGCAAGAAAAAACAGACCCGGCAGGGGAACAGCAAAATCCGTTCCATCATGCCGGGTCTGAACTTATTATGGGAACAGAACAGGAAAATGCGGCACTGCCTTACGGGCGTACCTTGAACTCCTGCTCACAGTAAACGCAGCGGTAGCGTCCGCTGGGGGTCAGGGCAAAGATGTGGTCGCAGCCGGTCTCCAGGGAGGTAATGCAGCGGGGGTTGGTGCACTTGATCACGTTCACCAGGCGCTTGGGCTGGTCCGGGCGCACCTTGCGGGTCACATGACCGTTCTCAATAAAGGTCAGGCTGATCTGCGGGTCCACATAACCCAGCACATCAAAATTCAAGCCGGAAATATCGCCCTCGATTTTAATAATATCCTTTTTGCCGCTTTTCTGGCTGCGCACGTTCTGCAGCAGAGCCACGCTGGCTTCGCTCAGCTTTTCCAGCTCCAGCAGGTGATACAGCGAAAGCCCGGTCCCGGCGGTAATGTGGTCAATGACCACGCCGTTCATGATTTCATCAATATTCAGCATTCAAAAGCAACCTCCCCGGTTTTGGGGTCTTTCAGCCCCAGCAGCGTCATAATCAAAGCCATGCGCACATACACGCCGTTCTGTGCCTGCTCAAAGTAGGCGGCGCGCGGGTCATCGTCCACATCCAGCGTAATTTCGTTCACACGCGGCAGGGGATGCAGCACCGCCATGTCCGCCGGGGCAAGGTTCAGCTTTTCGGCGGTCAGAATGTAGCTGTCACGCAGGCGGATGTAATCTTCCTCATTGAAAAAGCGCTCGCGCTGCACACGGGTCATGTACAAAATATCGAGGTCCGGCAGAGCACCTTCCAGGTTGCGGGTCTCAATGTAGGGGATGCCGCGGGGCTCCAGTACTTCATTGATGATGTAATCCGGCACGCGCAGTTCTTCGGGGCTGATCAGGACAAACTTTACGTTGTCATAGCGGGCCAGGCTCTTGATGAGGGAATGTACCGTGCGGCCAAACTTCAGGTCGCCGCAGAAACCAATGGTCAGGTTGTCCAAACGGCCCTTGCGGCGGCGGATGGTCATCATGTCCAACAGGGTCTGGGTGGGGTGGCTGTGGCCGCCGTCACCGGCATTGATCACCGGGATCTTGCTGTAAAGGGAAGCGCGCAGCGGGGCCCCCTCTTTTGGGTGGCGCATGGCGGCAATATCCGCATAGCAGCTGATAATGCGGATGGTATCCGCAACGGTTTCACCCTTGGAAGCACTGGAAACACCGGCATCCGGAAAACCCAACACCTTGCCGCCCAAACGCAGCATCGCCGATTCAAACGAAAGGCGGGTGCGGGTGGAAGGCTCATAGAACAGTGTGGCCAGGCGCTTGTGGTCAGCTACATCCTGGTATGCTTCGGGGTCATCATGGATGCGGTCCGCAAGGTCCAGCAGCTTTTGGGTTTCTTCCTTTGTAAAGTCAAGGGGATCAATCAAATGTCTCATCAACAGCCATCCTTTCCTTATGGTGTATCTGAAAACAAAGAAAATGACGGATATTTCGCAAAAACAAGCAGGATGTAAGGCAAAGAGCCGCCGGAATCCTTTGTGGATTCCAAGGCTTTTTAACGCAAAATCTCGCTGTGTTTGTAGAAATAGACGATATTTTCGACTTTTCAGATACACCGTGGTCAAACGGTGCCATGCGCGGGGCAGGCACACGTTTGGGAAATACGTTCAAACCGGCAGTGCGGCAAAGCTGGCCGCAAACCTGGCTTATTATATCATACCTGCCCGGCAAATAAAACCCATTAACCCCCAAAAACGTCCGATTTTTTTGAGGCAATTTTACAAAAGCGGTCAAAATGCGCGGCAAAGCCGGTGCAGCCTTTACCGGACCTTTACATCCTGGTGGCTCAACAGCAGCTGGACCGCAAGCAAAATCAGCGCCAGCCAGCCAACACAGGCCAAAGCGAAGCCTAGGTAGCTGTCCGCCAGCATATCACTGCTCTGGTTAGCGTTCATGCCGCGCTGCATCAGGCAATAGGGCCAGGCGTACCAGTAGCCCCGGCTGGCCAGCAGCATGCCGGAAACACCCCCGGCCAGCCCCAAAAACACCGGCAAGGCAAAGCTGCGGATCACCATGGAAAATAGCAGCTGCGCCGCCACCACGGCCAGCCCGCCCAGTACACTGCGCACCAGGTAAAAGATGGTAATGGCCGGCGGGGGCGCTGTGAACCCGGCGAACACCCGGCCGCAGAACCAGTACAATACAAACACAAATGCCTGAGTCAGCAGTACCAGCTTTGTCACCACAAGCAACTTGGCAAGGAACAGGTAAAAGGGCGGCACCGGCTCCGCCATAATCAGGTTCCAGTTGTGGCCTATGTGCTCCAGCCGCCACAGGTACGCCGCGTATACCGCCACCATGCAGGGGAAGAAAAACAGCGAGTAAAATAGTGTGTGCTGGGTCCACAGACTGTACCAGCCGTCCCGCAAAATTTCAAGGTTTTGCAGGTAGTTGAAGGTTCCGTACCCGGCGGAAATGATGGGCAGAATAAAAAACATAAACCAGATGGGCGAAGCGTGCAGTTTGCGGTTTTCTGCACGGATACAACGCAGCAGCATAGGTCACACCTCCTTGTTCCGCATGGCATACCACGCGGCAAAAAACAAAATACCGGCCAAAACCACCGTGGCAACCAGCAGCGGCCACTGGAACGGCACAATCATGTAGGTGACTACTTTGCTGGCCTGGTCCCAGTCCGCAATCCGGTAGGTGTTCAGAGGGATAAAATACCCCCACGGCACAAAATAGCCGACCCATGCCGGCATAAAGGCACTGAACAGTCCCAGCAGCGTGCCAAGAATGCCCACACACAAAGCGGGCAGGGGATTGGCCAGCAGCACTGTCAAAAGCAGCTCAGAGAAAAAAATCATGCAGTCCACGGCAAAGGTGCAGCCCCAGAGATAGGCAGCCTGGCCTGCGGCGGGGTAGGGCTGCGTGTAATGCTGCAAGTGCCCGATCAGCGGGGCACCCGCAGCTTCCAGCGTGACGATCAAAAAGATCTCAGCCAGCCCCAGCGCTGCCTTTGCGGCAAACAGGCTGCGGCGGCTTTGCAGGGTATACAGCAGTTTGGGCGTACAGCCTTTGACTTCCACATCCCAAAGCCTGCTTGCCAGAATCGCCATGGCCAACGGCATTAAAATGGTATTGATGATAGGCAGGCTGTAAAACAGGGCACTATAAGCGGATGCCAGCTCGTCAGCACCGGTCGGCGCAGCGGACTGGCACCAAAGCAGCGCCATGACCGGCACCAGCAGGCAGACAATCAGATCATGCCGGCGGCGGGCCTTTTGCAGCTCGGCGCGGATGCTTGTGTACATGTCAGCCCACCTCCTTGCCGGTTTGCGTGTTGGTCAGGCTCAGGAAAATTTCTTCCAGATTCTTGGTCTGCCGCTCCACGCCAACCACCCCGGCCCCCTCGGCGGCAAGATCCTGCACCAGCGCGGCCAGGCGGGCATCCTCCATGGTGGGCAGCAGGCAGCCGTTGTCCGCAGGCTGCGGGGTCAGGCCGTAGCGGCGCAGCACGGCGGCCCCGCGGTCCGGAGCCAGCAGGCGCAGAACAACATTGCCGCGGCTGTGGCGCTGCAATTCCGCCAGCGGGCCTTCAAACAGCAGCTGGCCGTGGTTGATGATGCCCACCTGGCTCACAATCTGCTCCATCTCGCCCAGCAAATGGCTGGAAATCAGCACCGTGGCACCGCAGGCATCTGGCATATCGTGGATCAATGCACGCATTTCCTGGATGCCAGCCGGGTCAAGACCGTTGGTGGGTTCATCCAGGATCAGCAGCCTGGGGTTGCCCAGCAGAGCCATGGCAATGCCCAGGCGCTGTTTCATGCCAAGGGAATACTGCCCCACCTTGCGCTTTCGGTCTGCCTGCAGGTGTACAATTTCCAGCACGCGGTCGATGTCTTTGTAGGGCACGCCTTTCAGGTCGGCTACAATTTCAAGGTTTTCCTGCGCAGTAAGGTGCAGGTAGCCGGATGGCGACTCAATCAAACTGCCGGTCTGGCGCAGCAGCTCCAGCCGGGTACGCTCCGTCAATGTGCGGCCCAGCAGAGCCACGCTGCCCGCCGTGGGGTGAACCAGCCCCAGCAGCATTTTCATGCTGGTAGATTTACCCGCGCCATTTGGCCCAATAAAACCATACACACACCCCTGCGGAACATGCAGGTCCAGATTGTGAACCACGGTGCGGCCACCATAGGTTTTGCACAGCCGTTTTGTTTCAATTACATATTGCATGGCTAACACTCCTTTGTTCATCTTTTGAGAACAAAGGCATGGTAACACGCCGACCTTAACCTGCCACAAAGCCCAGCTTAAGTTTAGCTTAATTCTGCCCGGCGGCTCTATCGGCAGCCCGGTGCTCGTATTATAATAAAGGCAATACCGCACAATTCCCGCCTGACGGCTTAAGCACCGCTCCGGCGGCTGCGGCACGGCATCTGCGTTGCCAAAATGCTCGATAAGACTCCAGTATTATCTGCGCTTTTGGCTTAGCATCTGCCGTACCTCGCTCACCGTATCGGCACTTAGAATTATGCGGTATTGCCTAAAAGCACAAAGGGGGGCGCACCCATGCAAACCATTTATGATGCTAAAATTTTGATTGTGGATGACAACCAGGATCTGCTGAACCTTGTTACCACGGCGCTGCGCAGCACCGGCTACAACCAGCTGACCGCCTGCACTGGCTGCGCAGCGGCCCAAGCGGCATTTGCCGCCAACCGCCCGGACCTGATGATTTTGGACATCAACCTGCCGGATGGGGACGGCTTTACCCTGTTCCGCACGCTGCACAGCATGGCGGATATCCCAGCACTTTTTCTTTCTGCCCGCGATGCTGACGCCGACCGGCTGTTTGGTCTGGGCCTGGGCGCGGACGACTACCTGACCAAGCCGTTTTTAACGCAGGAGCTTTTGCTGCGCATCCAGCGCATTTTGCAGCGCTGTTATCGGGGCGAACTGTGGCGGACTGCCGCAAAAACGCTCCAGCTGGGCCAGCGCACGGTGTATCTGGCCGATGCTTTGGTCCGCCTGCCGGACGGCACCGCCCAGCCCCTGACGGCCACCGAGCGCGCTCTGCTGCAAAAGCTGGCCGAAAACCGCGGCCATATCGTTACTTATGACGCGGTGTGCGAAGCCGTGTGGGGGGCAGACTATTACGGGTACGAGAACAGCCTGAATGTTCACATCCGCCACCTGCGGGAAAAGCTGGAACCCAACCCCAGCAAGCCGCAGTACCTTTTAACGGTGCGGGGCATCGGCTATAAATTGGCAGAGGAGAACGCACAATGAAAACTTTTGCAGCCCTGATCCGCCGCTATGTGCTGGCCACAGCCGCTATTGTGCTGCTGGTGGGCGGTTTGCTGGTGGGGCAGATTTTTTATGTGGGGTTCAAGTCCAATGCGGTGGATGCAACGGGCTACCGGGTCGGCGCCTTGGCTGATGCCCTAAAACAAACCGAAACCGGCCTGCAATGGAATCGGGAACATACCCCGGCGGAATGGATGCAGGGCTATGCCTGGGCCATGGTGCTGGACGATAATGGCAATGTCATCTGGCAGCAAGACCTGCCGCAAAAGCTGAATCACCGGTACACGGCATCGGAAGTTGCCGTGTTCTCCCACTGGTACCTGGCCGATTACCCCGTGCAGTGCTGGGCGGCGGATTACGGGCTGTTTGTTGTGGCGGAACCGGTTGGAACCTGCTGGAAGTATAACATCGACATGAAGCAAAAAATGATAATAATGCTGGCCAAAAGCATTCAGCCCACCATGGTGGAGCTCCTGCTGGTGGTGCTGGGGTGCTGCCTGTTCTTCAGCTGGCGCGGGAGCAAAAGCCTGCAAACCGTAACAGCCGGGCTGGATACCTTGGCGCAGGGCGGTACGGTCAGCCTGCCTGCCGCCGGCTTTGCGGGGGAGCTTGCCCAAAAGCTGAACGAAACCAGCGAGCAGCTGCGCCGCCGCAATGAGATCATTGCCCGGCGGGATACCGCCCGAACCGAGTGGATCGCCGGGGTCAGCCATGATATCCGCACTCCGCTGGCACTGATCCTGGGCTGGGCGGAACAGCTGCAGCGGGATGCCACCCTGCCCGCAGCAGCCAGACAGAAAGCGGGCGGCATCTGCACCCAGTGCGAAAAAATCCGCAGCCTGATTGAGGACCTGAACCTGACCAGCAAGCTGCAATACGGCGCCCAGCCCCTGCGCCGCCGCTCCATCCAGGCGGGGCCGTTTTTGCGCCGGGGGGTGGCGGCTTTTTGTGAGAACCCCCTGGCCGCCCGCTGCACACTGGATTGCAGCATTACCCCGGCAGTAGAAACCGCCATCCTGCATGCTGATGCCGCTCTGCTGACCCGTGCGCTGGAAAATGTGCTGCAAAATGCCGTGCGCCATAATGCGGGGCCGATCACGCTGGCTTTCCACGTGGATGCCGACGAAACAACGCTGCACCTGACCATACAGGATGACGGCACCGGCTACCCGCAAAGCGTGCTGGCCGTGCTGAACGGCGAACCGGAAGGGGAGAACGCCCCGCATATTCTGGGCCTGCATGTGGTGGAGCAAATCATAAACGCCCACGGCGGCAGCGTGCAGTTTGTCAACCGGGACCCCCACGGTGCAAAAGTGATGATGCAGCTGCCACTGGCCAAAGACGAAAACGAAAAATAATACCCAAAAAACAAATCCCCCGCCGGGCAAAGCACTTTGCAGCACCGCCCGGCGGGGGATTGTTATGCTATGTTAAATTGTCTGGCGTAAAGCCTGGCTGCCATTACTTCATCAGGTCGCAGACCAGCTGTGCGTAGGCAACGGGGTCTTCCAGCGGCAGGCCCTCAATCAGCAGGGCCTGGTCGTACAGCAGCTCGGCGTACTTATTGATCTTGTCGGTGTCACCGGCCTCGTGAGCGGCTTTCAGCGCACCGAACACGGCGTGGTTGGGGTTCAGCTCCAGCACCTTGGTGCTCTCCATGCCCTCGCCGCCGGCAGGCATCTTACGCAGGATCTTTTCCATCTCCATGGAAATACCGCCCTCGCTGGAAAGCGATACCGGGTGATCCTGCAAAGTCGGGTTGACCTTCACATCTTTGATCTTGCCGTTCAGGGCCTTCTTGATCTCCTCAAACAGGTCCTTGTTTTCGGTTGCGGTCTCCTCGGCAGCCTTCTTTTCATCCTCGGTTTCCAGGCCCAGATCGCCGGAGTTGATGTTTTTGAATTCCTTTTCCTTGTAGTCGTGCATGATCTGCAGGCAGAATTCATCCACATCCTCGCTGCACAGCAGCAGGTCATAGCCCTTGCTCAGCACCAGCTGTGCGTTGGGCAGTTTGCCCAGGCGGGCCGCCTCGTCACCAGCGGCAAAGTAAATGGCCTTCTGACCTTCCGGCATCTTCTCAATGTATTCATCCAGCGTGATGAGCTTCTGCTCCTTGGCAGAGTAGAACATCAGCAGGTCGGAAAGCAGGTCTTTGTGCATGCCGTAATCGCCGTAAACACCAAACTTGATCTGGCGGCCAAATGCTTTCCAGAAGGTTTCGTACTTTTCGCGGTCGTTCACCAGCATGGCGTGCAGTTCGTTCTTGATCTTCTTTTCCAGGCTGTTGCGGATCAGCTTTACCTGGCCGTCCTTCTGCAGCGTCTCACGGCTGATGTTCAGGCTCAGGTCCTCGCTGTCCACAACGCCCTTGATAAAGCTGAAGTAATCCGGCAGCAGGTCAGCGCATTTTTCCATGATCATAACGCCGGAAGCATACAGGGCCAGACCCTTTTCGTACTCCTTGGTGTAGTAATCATACGGCGTCTGGCCGGGCACAAACAGCAGGGCGGTGTAGGTTGCGGTGCCCTCGGTGCGGCTGGTAATCACGCGCAGCGGGTCGGAATAATCCATGAACTTGCTCTTGTAGAACTCGTTGTATTCTTCCGGCTTTACATCTTTCTTGTCGCGCTTCCAGATGGGCACCATGCTGTTCAGGGTTTCCAGTTCGGTGTAGGTTTCGTACTCCGGCTTATAGTCGTCACCGGCGTCCTCCGGCTTCGGCTTCTGGCGGCTCTTCTCGCGGTACATGGTAATGGGGTAGCGGATGTAATCGCTGTACTTCTTGACCAGGCCGGAGATGGTGTACTCGTCCAGATATTCGCTGTATTTGTCGGTTTCGGTGTCCTCTTTCAGCACCAGGGTGATCTCGGTGCCAACTTCCGGCTTTTCGGCTTCGGTCAGGGTGTAGCCCTCCACGCCGGAGGACGACCACTGCCAGGCTTCCTCGCTGCCCTCCGCGCGGGAAACAACGGTCACCTTGCTGGCAACCATGAAAGCGGAGTAGAAGCCAACGCCGAACTGACCGATGATGTCAATATTCTCGTTCTGATTGTTTGTCTTAAAGTCCTGGCTGCCGGAGCGGGCAATGGTGCCAAGGTTCTTTTCCAGCTCATCCTTAGTCATGCCAATGCCGTTATCGCTGATGGTCAGGGTGCGGTTCTCTTTATCGGCTGCAATATGAATGTGCAGGTCTTCTTTTTTTACGTTGATGGAAGTATCCGTCAGGCTCTTGAAATACAGCTTGTCGCAGGCATCCGATGCGTTGGAGATCAGCTCGCGCAGGAAGATCTCGCGGTTGGTATAAATAGAATTGATCATCAGGTCAAGCAGCTTTTTGCTCTCGGCCTTAAACTGATGCATTGCCATAGTTACAATGACCTCACTTTTATATATTTTATGGTTTAGCACTCGCGTGCTTTAAGTGCTAAACATATATTAGCACTCTTACCTGCAAAGTGCAAGTCCTGATTGCCCTTTTTACAAAAAGTTAAAAAACTGTATGTAAAATACAGAAAAAGGCTTTTCAAAGCACATTTTTTGCGCTATCCTAATAACTGTATCTTCATATTTATCATTAGGAGCCTGATGTTATGAAATTTGTAGAACATAAACTTGCCACCGGTGCCATGCTGACCGGCTACCTGCGTGACGAAACCACCGAAATGCCCAGCTACAACACCCGCCCGGCAGTGCTGATCCTGCCCGGCGGCGGCTACCGCTACTGCTCCTCGCGCGAAGCGGACCCTGTTGCCGTCCAGTTTTTGCAGGCCGGCTACCATGTGTTCACCCTGATTTATTCCACCGACCACGCCCCGCTGCTGTGGCAGCCGCTGACCGAAGCCGCGTCCGCTATCCTGTACCTGCGCCGGAATGCGGCGGATCTGCGCATTGCGGCGGATAAGATCACCATCGTCGGCTTTTCTGCCGGTGCCCACCTGGCGGCTTCCACCGCCCTGCTGTGGGATGCAGCTCCCGTGCAGCAGGCCCTTGGTATTACCGGAACTGAAGCCCGCCCCAATGCGGTGGTGCTGGGGTACCCCGTTATCACCAGCGGCAAGTTTGCCCACCGCGGCTCTTTTGAGAACCTGTGCGGCGCGGATGAAGCCCTGCTGCAGACCATGAGCCTGGAAAACCAGGTGCGCCCCGATGTGTCGCCTTTCTTCATCTGGCACACCGTGGAAGATCAGGCTGTGCCCGTGGAAAACAGCCTGCTGCTGGCAGGTGCCCTGAAAGAGAACAACGTGCCGTTTGAGCTGCACTTGTTCACCCATGGCGGCCATGGCTCCAGCACCTGCACCAACGAGGTCAACACCCCTAACAAGCATAACAACGCCTGGCTGCCCCTGTGCATGGGCTGGCTGGGGGAGACCCTGGATTTTACCCTGTGATTTGAGCAGCCCCATTAAGAAGCTGTTTTTGTAACCCTATTATTAAGGAGGTTATACCATGAAGATCATGTTTTATGCCCTCCGTCCTTTCGACGAGCAAGCCTATTGTGAGCCATACAGCAAACAGTACGGCATTGATTATGCCTATACCGCAGCGGTCCCCACGCCGGATAACCTGGAACTTGCCAAAGGCTGCGATGCCGTCAGCACCAACCCCTGCCTGATCACGCCGGAATATCTGGAAGCCTGGGCCGCGATGGGGGTCAAATTCCTGCCCTGCCGCAGCATTGGCTATGACCATATCCCGCAGCAGAAAGCCAAGGAGCTTGGCATGCGCATCTCCCATTCCTGGTATCCGCCGGCAGGTGTGGCCGATTATGCCATTATGCTGATGCTGATGTGCAACCGCAAAGTGGGCCAGATTCTGCGCCGTGCCGATGCCCAGGATTATTCCTTAAGCGGCAAGATGGGCCGCGATATCACCCGTATGACGGTGGGTGTGATCGGCACCGGCAACATTGGCCGCACTGTGCTGCGCCACTTAAGCGGCTTTGGCTGCAAGCTGCTGGCTTACGACCTGTACCCCAACGATGAAGCTCGCCAGTATGCCGAGTATGTGGATCTGGATACCCTGTACAAGAGCTGTGATATCATCACCCTGCACACCAACGCCACCGCCGCCAACCGCCATATGATCGATGCCAACGCTATTGCCAAGATGAAAAACGGCGTTGTGTTGATCAACACCGCCCGCGGCACCCTGATTGATCCGGAAGCGCTGATAAACGGGCTGGAAAGCGGCAAGATCGGCGCAGCCGGCCTGGACGTTGTGGAAAATGAGAACGGCCTGTTTTACTTTAACCATATGGGCGATGCGTTGCAGAACCGCGAACTTGCCATGCTGCGCAGCTTCCCGAATGTGATCTTTACCCCGCATACCGCGTTTTATACCGATGTGAACGTGGCCAGCATGGTGGAGAGCGCCTTTAAGGCTGTGCGCGCCATGGCGGATGGCGAGCAGACCCCACTGGAGGTGCGCCTGTGACAGAACCGGGCCGTGCCGAATCTGCCGCTGCGCTGGCCCAGTGCCCGCGGCTGGCGGCAGGGGAGCCATTTGACTTTGTCTGTGCAGGCTGCGGGGACTGCTGCCGTAACCGGCGGGACCTGGTGCTTTCCGGTTATGACCTGTACCGCATTGCCCGCCGCCTGGGCCTGCCCCCGCGCTTGACGGCGGATGCTTTTTGCAAGCAGGAGTTTGCCCCGCAGACCCTTTTGCCTGCCGTGGTGCTGCGCCCCAATGCCCGCACAGGCAACTGCCCCTTTTTTGAGGCCGATGCCTGCACCATCCACGCCGCCCGCCCGCTGGCCTGCGCTCTTTACCCGCTGGGCCAGGCCATTGACCCGGCAACAGCCGCCATGGAATATTACGTGCAGCTGCCATTGTGCGGTGCCCGCGTATCCACGCAGGAACAGCGCACCCTGCAAAATTACCTGGACGATGCCGCCATCACCGCCCGCGCCGGGATTGACGCCCGGTGGGCTGTGGTGTGTACCCAGCTTTCGGATAAGCTGCAGCAGGCAGGCGGACGCGAAAATCCGCGCTACCTGCCCGCCGCCCGCCGCATTGCACGCGCCCTGTATTTTGATTATTCCATCCAGGATGATTTTTACCCCCAGTTCAACGCCAACACCCAGGCGCTTTGGCCGCTGCTGGATAAAATGCTGTGAGATCAACCATCAGCGGCTCGGTAAGCGAGACATTGATGGTTGCAAGAACAGAAAATAAAATGTATTATGAAGAGGAGGGAAAACTATGGAACCCAAACTGTTATGCGGCCTGCTGCTGACGTTGGTTGGCCTTGTGTTTTCTTCGATCTGCTTTATCTATGCCGTTATGAACCCCTGGAACTATAATGGCATTAACGGCCTGCTGGGCAGCTTTTGGGTACCCAAACGCTGGTGCCGTTCATCATCTCCACAGCGGCCATGTGCGCGGGGCTCATCCTCTGCTTCTATGTGGCGTTCCACAAGGACAATAAGGATAAATAACCTGAAGCTATAATAAAATCATAAAGCAGCAGCCCCCGCACCGATGATTTTGTGCGCACATCGGTACGGGGGCTGCTGTCTATTATAAAACGGATGTTAAGAAAATGGCTTGTTACAGGTTGGTGTAGCCCATCAGGCTCTTATCCACCTCGGCGGCGGTATCGCGGCCTTCGCGCAGGGCCCAAACAACAAGGCTCTGGCCGCGGCGCATATCGCCGCAGGTAAATACATGGGGCACGTTGGTGGCGTACTTAGTATCGGCAACGGTGCCGCGCTTGGTCAGGTCAACGCCAAACGCTTCGGCCACATAGGGCTGGCAGCCGGTAAAACCGGCGGCAATCAGCACCAGGCCGCACTCGATGGCAAATTCTTCACCGGTGGGCACCATGGCGCGGCGGCCGGTGGCTTCATCCACCACTTTGCTTTCCAGCTTGGCAATCAGCGCACCGCAAACCTGACCGGCTTCGTCCTTATAGAACTCTTTGACCGTGGTCTGGTAAATGCGCGGGTCGCTGCCAAACACGGCAATGGCTTCCTGCTGGCCGTAATCGGTTTTCAGCACCTTGGGCCATTCGGGCCAGGCGTTGGCGGCGGTGCGTTCTGTGGGCGGGCAGGGCATCATTTCCAGCTGGGTCACGCTTGCGCAGCCCTGGCGGATGGCGGTGCCGACACAGTCGTTGCCGGTATCGCCGCCGCCGATGACCAACACCTTTTTGTCCTTGGCACTCACGGCCTTGCCATCGGAAAAGCCGGAATCCAGCAGGCTGCGGGTCACGCTGGTCAGGTAATCCACGGCAAAGTAGATACCCTGTGCATCGCGCCCCGGGGCGTTGATGTCACGCGCCTGCTTGGCACCGCAGGCCAGCACAACGGCATCGTGTGCATCCAGCACATCCTGGGCAGGGGTGCTGCCGCCAACATCGGCGCAGGTTACAAAGTCAATGCCCTCGGCCTTCATAATGTTCACGCGGCGGTCAATGACCTGCTTTTCCAGCTTCATGTTGGGGATGCCGTACATCAGCAGGCCGCCCACGCGGTCCTCACGCTCGTATACGGTCACTTTGTGGCCGCGCTTGTTCAGGTAATCGGCAACCGCAAGGCCGGCAGGGCCGGCACCTACCACGGCAACGGTTTTGCCGGTGCGGGTCGGGGGCGGGCAGGCGGTCAGCAGGCCGGATTCATAGCCATATTCTACAATGGCGTGCTCGTTCTCCTTCACGGTAACAGGGCTGCCGGTGGTGTAGCCGCAGGTGCAGGCAGCTTCGCACAGAGCGGGGCATACCCGGCTGGTAAACTCCGGGAAGCGGTTGGTGGCGCGCAAGCGATGTACAGCCAGATCCCACTTGCCCTGGTAGACCAGGTCGTTCCATTCGGGGATCAGGTTGTTCAGCGGGCAGCCGCTTGCCATGCCGCCAATCATCATGCCAGCCTGGCAGAACGGTACGCCGCAATCCATGCAGCGGGCACCCTGCGCCTGCTGTTCATCCTGCGGCAGCGGGATGTGAAATTCGTTAAAGTTCTGAATGCGTTCTTCGGGCGGCAGCTCCGTGCTGGTCTGCCGGGCAATTTCCATAAATCCTGTCGGTTTTCCCATCGTTTGCGCCTCCCTTATTTGTTAGCAGCGTTCTTCATTGCATAGAACGCTTCGATTTGTGCCTGCTCGCTGTCTTCGCCTTTTTCTTCCATCTGGGCAATCAGGCGCAGCATCTTGTCATAGTCATGGGGCAGGACCTTTTTGAACTTGGGCAGATACTCGCCAAAGTTATCCAGGATTTCCTTGCCGCGGGGGGAGCCGGTAGCTTCCACATGCTCACGGATCAAATCCTTCAGCAGCGAAACATCATACTTGTGCTCCACCGGCTCCAGGCTGACCATGTCTTTATTGACGCGGGTGTAGAAATCCCAGTCCTCATCCAGCACATAGGCGATGCCGCCGCTCATGCCGGCTGCAAAGTTTTTGCCGGTCTTGCCCAGCACCACCACGGTGCCGCCGGTCATATATTCGCAGCCGTGGTCGCCGACGCCTTCCACAACAGCGGTAGCACCGGAGTTGCGCACGCAGAAACGCTCGCCAGCTACGCCGTTGATGAACGCTTTACCAGCGGTTGCACCGTAGAGGGCAACGTTGCCAATGACAATGTTCTCGCTGCGGTCATAGGTGACATCCTTGGGCGGGTAAACGATCAGCTTGCCGCCGGAAAGGCCCTTGCCCATATAGTCGTTGGAATCGCCAACCAGTTCCAAGGTCAGGCCAGCGGGGATAAAGGCACCAAAGCTCTGGCCGCCGTACCCGTTGCAGATCACATGGAAGGTATCTTCCGGCAGGGTGTTGCCAAACTTGCGGGTGATCTCACTGCCAAAAATCGTGCCGAACGCGCGGTCAGTGTTGCCAACTTCCAGTTCAACGGTCATCGGCTTGGGCTCTGCCATGTCAAAGCTCTTCTTGAACTTCTTCATCAGCACGCGCATATCCGGTGTTTTTTCCAGGCCGAAGTTGTAAACATCCTTGGCGTTGAAGTGTACGCTGCTGTTTTCCACCAGCGGGTTTTTCAACAGGGCAGTCAGGTCCATCTCGCTTGCGCGGGAACCAGCCGGGGCATCCTTGACTTTCAGCAGGTCGGTGCGGCCAACCAGTTCATCCACGGTATGCACGCCCAGGCGGGCCATGTATTCGCGCAGATCCTCGGCCATAAAACGCATAAAGTTGATGATGTATTCCGGCTTGCCCTTAAAGCGCTTGCGCAGCTCGGGGTTCTGGGTGCAGATGCCCATGGGGCAGGTATCCAGGTTGCACACGCGCATCATCACGCAGCCCATGGCAACCAGCGGGCCGGTGCCAAAGCCGAACTCTTCAGCGCCCAGCATGGCGGCAATGGCCACATCGCGGCCGCTCATCAGCTTGCTGTCGGCTTCAATGCGCACGCGGGAACGCAGGCCGTTCATGATCAGGCTCTGGTGTGCTTCGGCAAGGCCCAGCTCCCACGGCAGGCCGGCATTGTGGATGGAGTTGCGCGGTGCAGCGCCGGTACCGCCGTCAAAACCGGAAATCAAAATCACTTCGGCGCCGGCCTTGGCAACGCCGGCGGCAATGGTGCCAACACCGGCTTCGCTGACCAGCTTGACGTTGATGGCAGCCTTGCGGTTGGAGCATTTCAGGTCATAGATCAGCTGGGCCAGGTCCTCAATGGAGTAGATATCATGGTGCGGCGGGGGAGAGATCAGGCCCACGCCGGTGGTGGAGTGGCGTGTCTTGGCAACCCAGGGGTAAACCTTGCCGCCGGGCAGCTGGCCGCCCTCGCCGGGCTTTGCGCCCTGTGCCATCTTGATCTGAATCTCACTGGCGGAAACCAGATACTTGCTGGTCACGCCAAAACGGGCGGATGCCACCTGCTTGATGGCGCTGTTGCGCTCGGTGCCAAAACGGTCTTCGGCTTCGCCGCCCTCGCCGGTGTTGCTCTTGCCGCCGATGCGGTTCATGGCAACGGCCATGCACTCGTGGGCTTCCTCAGAAAGGGCGCCATAGCTCATGGCAGCGGTCTTGAAGCGGTGTACGATGGAATCCACGCTTTCCACTTCGTCCAGCGGGATACCGGCGTCAGGATAATTGAAGTCCAGCAGGCTGCGCAGGTGCATGGCATCGCCGCCCTCGGCGTTCACGGCATCGGTATAAGCCTTGAACTTGTTGTAATCGCCGGTCCAGCAGGCCTGCTGCAGCAGGTGGATGGTCAGCGGGTTGTACAGATGATCTTCGGCCAGCTTGCCGCTGCGGAGCTTGTGCTCACCCAGGCTGGTCAGCTCCATGCTGATATCCAGGCCCAGAGGGTCGAATGCCTGCTTGTGGCGGGCTTCCAGGTCGTTCTGGATGTCGCGGATGGTAATGCCGCCCACACGGCTGACGGTGTTGGTAAAGTACTTATCCACTACCTCGTTGCTCAGACCCAGCGCTTCAAAAATCTGGCTGCCCTGGTAGGACTGGATGGTGGAAATGCCCATCTTGGAGGCAATCTTGACGATGCCGGCCAGAACGGCTTTATTGTAGTCGTTCACGGCGGCATAGTAATCTTTGTCCAGCAGACCCTCATTGATCAGCTCGCCGATGGTCTCCTGTGCCAGATAGGGGTTGATGGCGCAGGCACCGTAGCCCAGCAGGGTGGCAAAATCATGAACCTTGCGGGGCTCACCGCTTTCCAGGATCAGGGCCATGGCGGTGCGCTTGCGGGTACGAACCAGATACTTGGAAACTGCGCCCACAGCCAGAAGACTGGGGATGGCGACATGGTACTCATCAATTTCGCGGTCAGACAAAATCAGGATGTTGGCACCATCGCGGTAGGCGCGGTCCACATCAACGAACAGGCGGTCAATGGCCTTTTCCAGGTCGGTGTTCTTATAGTAGCAGATGGAGATGGTCTCTACCTTAAAGCCGGGAACCTTCATGGCCTTGATCTTCATCAGGTCGGTTTCGGTCAAAATCGGGTTGGTGATTTTCAGCACCTTGCAGTTCTCGGCGTCCTCTTCCAACAGGTTGCCCTGTGCGCCAACGTATACGGTGGTGGAGGTCACGATCTTCTCGCGCAGGGCGTCGATGGGCGGGTTGGTGACCTGGGCAAACATCTGCTTAAAATACTCAAACAGCGGGGGATGGGTGTGGCTCAAAACGGCCAGCGGGGTATCGCTGCCCATGGCACCGGCAGGCTCTGCGCCGTTCTTTGCCATCGGCAGGATCATGGTGGAAACATCCTCGTACTGGTAGCCGAATGCTTTCTGCAGCCGCACCAGCTCGTCATGCTCGTGGCTGGGTACGCGCTCGTTGGGAATCTTCAAATCGGCCAGGTTGACCAGGTTGCGGTCCAGCCATTCGCCGTAAGGCTCGCGGCTGGCGTAATCGGCTTTCAGGCTTTCGTCGTCCACCAGCTCACCCCTGGTGGTATCCACCAACAGCATTTTGCCGGGGCGCAGGCGGTCCTTGCGCACGATTTCTTCGGCGGGAATATCCAGCACGCCGACCTCACTGGAAAGGATCAGGCGGCCGTCTTTGGTGATATAGTAGCGGCTGGGGCGCAGACCGTTGCGGTCCAGCACAGCGCCCATCACATCGCCGTCACTGAACAGGATGGAAGCGGGGCCGTCCCACGGTTCCAGCATGGTGGCGTAATACTGATAGAACGCACGCTTTTTGGGGTCCATACTATGGTTGTTTTCCCACGGTTCGGGGATAGTGACCATAACAGCCAGCGGCAGCTCCATGCCGTTCATAACCATAAACTCCAGCGTGTTATCCAGCATGGCGGAGTCGGAACCACCCTGGTTCACAATGGGCAGAACCTTGGTCATATCCTCTTTCAGGTAGTTGGAACCAATGGTTTCCTCGCGGGCCAGCATGGTATCCACGTTGCCGCGGATGGTGTTGATCTCGCCGTTATGCAGGATAAAGCGGTTGGGGTGGGCGCGGTTCCAGCTGGGTGCCGTGTTGGTAGAAAAACGGCTGTGCACCATGCCGATGGCAGATTCATAATCTTCGCTCTGCAAATCGGGATAGAACAGGCGCAGTTCTTTAACCAGGAACATGCCCTTGTACACAATGGTGCGGCTGGAAAGACTGCACACATAAGTATCCTGGCTGGACTGTTCAAACACGCGGCGGGCAACATAAAGCTTGCGGTCAAAGTCAATGCCGGGCTTTACGCGGGCCGGGCGTTCCACAAATGCCTGCCAGATGCTGGGCATGCAGGAACGTGCCTTGTGGCCCAAAATTTCCGGGCAGGTGGGCACTTCGCGCCAGCCAAGGAAGTTGAGCCCCTCTTTTTTGCAGATGATCTCAAACAGCTTTTTGTCCTGGTTGCGGTTCAACTCTTCCTGTGGGAAAAAGAACATGCCAATGCCGTAGTCACGCTCGTTGCCCAGCGTAATGCCGGCTTCTTCGGCAGCTTTTTTGAAGAACTTGTGGCCGATCTGCAGCAGGATACCGACACCATCGCCGGTTTTGCCTTCGGCATCCTTACCGGCACGGTGTTCCAGGTGCTCCACAATCTGCAAAGCATCGTCGATCGTTTTGTGGGTTTTGCGGCCCTTGATATCCACAACTGCACCAATGCCGCAGTTGTCATGTTCAAACCGCGGATCATACAGCCCGGCGGGGACCTTGCGCTCTGTAAAGTTTTCCATCCGTTTTTTGCTCCTTCCCGTAATTTCCTGCGGGGCCGGGCGGGAACGCACATTTCCCAACCTGGCATAGATACGAAAAAAGACGTTCCCCAACGGGTACACTAACCCGTTTGTGGGAACGTCTTTGTTCTTATATGTACTATACCACACCAGTAGGGAAATGGCAATCATCAAACAAAAGATTTTTATGAAATTAACGCAAAAACCTTATTTGCTTTGTTTTGCAAGGACTAAACTTAACAAAATTAAGCTGCGGCAATAACTGCCGGGCAAAACGGTGTGTTATTTGCCGTTTGCAGCCTGCTGCTCTTTCAAAACGGCCAGGATCTCGGTCAGCAGCTCCTCCTGCGTCGGGGCCTTAGGGGCTTCCGGCTCGGCGGGCTTTTCTTCTTCATGCTTGCCCAGGTCCATGAGCTTGTTCATGGCTTTCAGCATACAGAACAGAACGAATGCCAGAATGATAAAGTTAATGACGGCAGAGATGAATGCACCGATGCCCAGGTTGATGTCAAACGGCAGGTGCAGCACAACATCACTGAAATCTGTCTGGAACAAAATGCCAATGATGGGGTTGATGATGTTGTCCGTCAAAGAAGTGACCAGCGTGGAGAATGCGCCGCCGATGAGAACACCGATGGCCATGTCCATCATGTTGCCTTTCAGGGCAAAAGCTTTGAACTCTTCCAGGAACTTTTTCATAATGTGTTTCCTCCTGTATGGATAAATTTTTCAGGGCCATGCCCCACACAGGCTGCAAACGGGGCATGGGGCCCGGATTCCAAAATGAAAAGTTACTTCAGCAGCTTGGCTACAGCGTCTGCTGCGCCGTCCAGATAATCCCCGGCAAAGGTTTCAATCATGCCGGCGTCCGCCTCTTTGGCAAATTCGGGGTTCAGCGGCATTTTGGCCAGCACGGGCAGGTGGTACTTCTTGCCGGTCTCGTCCACATGGCTGTCGCCAAACACGTTGATATGCTTGCCGCAGTCCGGGCAGAGCACATAGCTCATGTTTTCCACAATGCCAAGGATGGGAACCTTCATCATTTCGGCCATCTGAACAGCCTTGCCAACGATCATGCCGACCAGCTCCTGCGGACTGGATACAATAATGATGCCGTCTACCGGCAGGGTCTGGAACACGGTCAGCGGCACATCGCCGGTTCCCGGAGGCATATCGACAAACAAAAAGTCAACGTCGTCCCAGATCACTTCCTGCCAGAACTGCTTGACCGCACCGGCAATCACGGGGCCGCGCCACACAACGGGGGCTTCCTCATCTTCCAGCAGCAGGTTGATGGACATGATCTTGATGCCGGTGTGGCTTTCCACCGGGTTGATGCCGTCCTCGGTGCCCATGGCCGGGCCATGAACGCCGAACAATTTGGGGATGGAAGGGCCGGTAATGTCAGCATCCAGCACGCCGACCTTGTAGCCTTTGCGGCGCATAGAAACAGCCATCATGGCACTGGTCATGCTTTTGCCAACGCCGCCCTTGCCGGAAACAACGCCGATCACTTTTTTGATGTGGCTTTTTGCGTGCGGCGGTTCATGCTGCGGCGCACGGCTGGAACAGTCAGCGTGGCAGTTGCTGCAATCGTGGGTACATGCTTCACTCATGTGGGTATAGCTCCTTTTATCTGTGCCGGGCGGGGCGCTGCAACTGCCCCGCTTCGGCACCGTTCTCCGTTTTGCGGCATGGGCCGCACTTTATTAGTGTACCGCGTCAGAGCACAAAATGCAAGTACTATCAAAACGAATAGCACGCCAAACCAGCAAAAATGTCCGAATTGTATGGGTGATACTTCTTCATAGAACCCTGCCATAAACCGCAGCAATGCAGAATATACTGGCTTTATACGGGCAAAGGGGGCGGCAAAAACGGCACTGCGGGGGAAAACCTATCTGAAAAATGCAGCACTGCTGACAGTGGCGGGCTTTGCGCTGCGGGCGCTGGGCATGGTGTTCCGGGTGTTTGTGGCTGCGCGCCTGGGGCCGGAGGGTATGGGCCTGTACCAGCTGATCTTATCCGTCTATATGGTGTTTGTTTCGCTGGCTTCGGCGGGCATCAATGTGGCGTCCACACGGCTGGGTGCGCAGTGCCTGACCCGTGGGCGCGGCATGGCCCCGACGCTGCGCAGCCTTGCGGCAACAGCGGCCGTATTGGGCACCGCCGCCATGCTGGCGCAGCTGGCGCTGGCGGACCCTTTGGCCCGCTTTGCTTTGCATGATTCCCGCGCGGAGCTGGGGCTGTGTACGCTGGCCCCCAGCCTGCCGTTTATTGCGGCGGCCGGGGCGCTGCGGGGGTGCTTTTTGGCGCGGCGAAGGGTGGAACCGAATATCATTGCCCAACTGGTGGAGCAGACCGTGCGGATGGCCGTGGCCGCATTGGCGCTGGTAAAGCTGGCCCACTGGGGCGCGGCTTACGCTTGCTGTGCTGTGCTCATCGGCAATACTGTCAGCGAGGCGGTCTCCTGCGGCATTATGGCGCTGTTTGCCCGGCAGGAACCGAGCTTCCGCCCATGCGCCGATGACCCGCCCCGCGGCTATACCAGCCGGGAGCTGTGGGAAATTGTGCTGCCCGTGACCGGCAGCCGGTTGGTGGCCAGCGTTTTGCAGGCAGGGGAAAGCGTGCTGATCCCCGCCTGTCTTGCCGCTTACCTTGGCACCCGCGCCGAAGCCGTGGCGCAGTATGGTTCCTTAAAAGGCATGGCACTGCCGCTTATCTTTTTTCCGTTCTCGGTGCTGGCGGCACTTTCCGGCCTGCTGATGCCGGAGATCACCCGTGCCCACACCGCCCGGGATACCGCTGCCCTGCGCCGCCTTGTGCGGCTTGCCATGGGGTTGACGGGTGGGTTCTCTCTGTTGGTGGGGGCCGCGCTGGTGCTGTTTGGCAAGGATGCCGCCATTTTGCTCTATCACGATGCCCAGGCGGGCCGCTATGTGCAGGTACTGGGCTTTGTGGCGCCCTTTATGTACCTGGAAAGCATGGTGGATGCGATCTTAAAAGGCATGGGGGAGCAGCTGGCGACCTTCCGCTATTCGGTGCTGGATTCCATTTTGCGCATTGCAGGCATTTTGTGGCTGATGCCGCAATACGGTATGCCGGGCTTTCTGGCGGTCATGACAGCCTCTAACCTGCTGACCTGCGGGCTGAATACGGGCAGAATGGTGAGGCAATTAAGGAGGGAGAAAGTCGGAACTGAGAGGGAAATTAGGAATTAGAAATGAGGAATTAGAAATTGGGCGGAGAGGAGACGGGAAAAATAAATAATGGCAATGCCGCATAATTCTAAGTGCCGATACGGCGAGCGAGGTGCGGCAGATGC
>OBAS01000618.1_pt1 | contig 26651 bp, 22 predicted proteins | sample 1517591 | NCBI WGS metagenome assembly OBAS01 (sample SAMN04571700, study PRJEB22368) | human gut metagenome | biome: human gut; material: stool | host: Homo sapiens | place: Luxembourg | collected 2012-10-05
AAAATGCTGATAGATACTGTGTTTTAGCGGATAATCAGATTTTTATTGTGTTTTTCCCATGAAAAACGTTACATTCGAAGGTGATAGTAGACTTAAAACTATTGGTGCTTATGCTTTTTCTAACTGCTATAGTTTAAATGAGATTAATTTACCAGAAGGTTTAGAATTAATTGGAAACTATGCTTTTTCTAACTGCGAGGATTTAAGATATGTATATATTCCAAGTACAGTAACTGAAATTGGCTTACACGTATTTAGTGGTGATAGTGAAATAGAAAATATTGAAGTTTCTTCTAAAAACGAAAATTATTGTTCTATTGATGGGAGCTTATATAACAAAGATGTCACAACTTTAATTAGATATGCTGTTGGTAAAACTGATTCAACATTCTCCCTTCCACTTTCAGTTAAGAGAATTGAAGAAAGTGCATTTAGCGTATCTAATGACTATAGTTATTTAAAACAAATTGATCTTACTGAAGGTGTTGAATATATTGGCGCTGATGCCTTTAATGGAATTTCTGCCGACTTATATTTACCAGCATCTCTTAATTCAGTTGATATTAAAGCATTTATGACTTATAAAGGCTCTAAGATTGAAGTATCAACAGCTAATAAAACATTTAAATCAGTTGATGGTGTTTTATATAGTAAAGATTTGACTGAGTTATATTGCATTCCTTCCGGATTGAACGTTACTGAATTTAAATTAAATGATTCTGTTAAGAGAATTAAGTCTAATGCCCTTTATAAAAACCCATATATTAAGTTTATTACTATCGGTAAGGATAGCGCTCTTGAAAATGTTGATGAATCAGGTTTAAACATTTTCACAATGAGTTCATTAGATGCTATCTTTGTTGAAAAAGAAACACCTTTTGAAATTGAAAATGGAGCTTTCTACACTTCAGCATCATTTATCTATAATAACCCAATATTTGTGTTTTCTGTTTCTAATTTTGATACATATAAAACTTCTTGGAAAAATTATGATTTAACTCATGGAAGTGATACATTTAGGATTCAAGGAATAATGTATACTAAAAGCACTTTACTAGAAAATTTAAAAGAAATCATGACGGAAAATGGTTTTATATCTTATAGTAAATATGTCAATTTAAAAGGTAACATTAAGGATTTAAAATTAAAGAGAGATTATATGACTTTGAGTGAAGATTATAACAATAGCTTAAACTCTTTGTCTGCTTTATATCATGGTGGATTTATTTCTGAATATGATGAATATTTAAAAGAATATGAAAAGACAATGTATAAGTATATTGCTAAGTATTTTGAAAATATCGACAAATTGAATAAAGTTCAAGTAACAAACTTGTTATTTACATATAACCGCTTAAGTGAAATTCCTGCTTCAACAAGGAGCGAACTTGCTGACCAAGAAAAAGTATTAAAAGCAAAATACGATTTGTATGGTGATAATTTAAAGAAGACAGAAGTCTTATATTCAAACATTTTAAATGAAAAGTGTACAGCAAATACATTTGATAAAGCAACTTTTGAAAAATACTTACAAGAATATGCAGATTTAAATATTGAAAGATTCTCAGGTTATGGCACTGTAGAAAAGAAATTCAACATGCTTCTTACATCTTATTACATTGATGAATTTTTATCTTATGACACATATAATGATGAAAATAAAGTTAGAGTTTATGCTCTTATTTATGGAACAAGTAATTTAGATGTTGAATACAATTTAGATGGTATAATTAATATTCTTGATATGGGATTAAGATCTGATTATAGACTCAATAATGTATATAGATATAACGAATTTATAACTAAAAAAGCTGAATTTGATGCATTCATTGAAAAAGATAAGAATAAAACATTAAATAAAGTAATTGATTTTGATTTTTTAGCAGATTTTGATTTAGACTCTTATGTTGAAATAATTAATGAAATAAATTTAGTTATTGATTATACAAGATTACTCTCACCACAATTAGCTAAAATATTAATTATTTATTCTGTTTATAATATGAATCTTATACTTTCTAATTATCAAACAATAACAAATGATAATTTAGCAAAAGTGTCTGATTTAATTAAAACAATTAATCAACAACAAAGAAACTCTTTATATGTTCCTGGATTCAATGAAACTTGGACACTAAATGATTTATCATTCTATTCAGATTATGAAACTTACTTATCTACATACAATACCTATGTTGATAATTTAATTGAAACAACACGTAACGAAATTGATAGCTTGGACTGGAATAACGAAAGTAGCACTAAAGATTATGAAAATCTTAAGAATAATTATAATTTATTAGTTGAAAGTGGATTAATAGATCAATTAGATAAAGAGTATTATAACGAAGAAGATGGGCAATGGTACAAAGTTTTATATGTTTATACTATTCAAATTTACGATGTTGAAAAAGAAATTAAGGATTTCTTAGAAACATACGATTCTGTAACAAAAGATAATTACTTTGCAATTGATGATTTCTTAAATTCATATTATAGTGTTGAAGATGATCAAATACATACAGGCTTATTAGAAAAAATTGATGATTTAAGCTTATATGATGAAGACTTCAACAACTTATATAGAATGGAAGATTTTAAAGCAATTGTGAACCAATATTATAGCTTTTCGATTGAGGAATAATTAATAAATGCTTGAAGAAGGAAAACTCATTGTTAAATTTTATATCGATTTAACGCGACAAATGGCTTCATTAGATAATTCTAATGAAAAAATGCCACTTGCCGAGTTTTTCCAACGCTTTGTTTCAGAAGAAACATTAGGAATTTCAAATACAAAATATAATTATTCGAAATTTTGTCAGATGATTGATACATCCAAAAATTTAAAACCAGACGATGGAGAAATGGCATCTTATGGATCAGATGATGGGACGTATATTGTTAGATTTATCATTCAAAAAATTGAAAATGAAGATAAAGCTTTTTGTTGTATTTATAAAGTTAAATTTTTTTCAAACGAATCACAAGAACTAAAAAAGGACTATTTAACTGGTGTTTTAAGTCGTGGTGCTTTTATACACGAATGTGAAGAAGATTTAATTAACAAGGTAGGGAACAACTATTTAATAGTTATTGACCTTGATAACTTTAAAGATGCAAACGATACATTTGGTCATACGATTGGCGATGAGTATTTAAAAAATATAGCAGGAAGAATATGTGAAATTGGTGGCGAAAACCATCTTGTTGGTAGATATGGTGGTGATGAATTCGTCATGTATGTGAGAAATATCGATGAAGAAAAACTATATACTCTTATCGATGAGTTACTATCTATTGAATTTAAATATTCTGAAAAAAGTAGAACTGCTCAATTAAAGATTTCTTGTAGTTTAGGTATTGCTAAAGTAAATGATAATGAAGTTGACTTTGCAAAAATATTTGAAAGGGCTGACCACGCTTTATATAAGTCAAAACATTTAGGTAGAAATGTTGCTAGTTTCTCTTCGGGTGAAGTTGTGCGAAGAAAAAATGACAATATAAAAAAGAAATTTAGCATTAAAAATGAATTTTACTTTAATAAACATCAAAGAAACTCTAAATTATTTAGAAAAGAATTAGCTCAAAAGAGATATAGTAATATAATTATTGCTTTATCTACTATCGTTGCTTTAGTTTTTGTTATAACATTTATTGGGTCATACTATTCAAGACGGTTTACAAAGAATTCGAGAAATGAAGCTCAATCAATCATGAGCGATATCTCTGATCAAATTTGCTCAAATATTTCATATAACATTAATAACTGGATTAGTCAACTTTTGGTTGCTGAAAAACTTATTTCAACTATTGAACAAAATTCTGAGACTTACGATGAATTACTAGATCAATATCTTAAAGTTTTAGAAAGCCAAATTAACTTTAGTAAAATTGGGCTCTTGTTAGAAAGTGGAAACTTATTTTTCAGTGGAGCAGAAGAGTATAATGTTTCTTCTTCTGAACTAGCTAAATACGTTATTGTTGACAATAAATCATTTATTGGAACTATATATATTAATTATGTTGGAGAAATGATTGTTTTTGCTGTTCCATATGGGAATAATATGGGCTTTCGTTCTTCTGGCTCACTTGAATATAGATCTATATCAGGTGTTGTCGGTATGATTTCGGTAAAAGATTTTTCAGCATTATTATCTTCTTCAGCTTTTAATGGAACATCGTTCTTTACTCTTGTTAAAAGTGATGGTACAACTATAACTACAAATGGTTCTGTAGAAATTTCAGGATTGACTAAAAACAACAACTTATATAATGCGCTTGAAAAATACATTGGTAATGAAGAAACAGATAAAACGATTTTAAATATTAAAAATTTAAAAACAGACGTATTCGATATGACTATTGATGGTATAGATTATATTTCTTACTATTCTCCTACTTCAGTAGGTGATTGGTATTTATTTATTACTGTGCCTTCAAATGTTATTCTTAACGATATTATTTCAGTATTTAATTCGACAGAAAGAATGATTTATGTTTTATTAGTTTCTGTTTCTATAATTATTATTTTATTGACAACATTACTTAATACTCAAAAGAGTAAGACTCAATTATTAGTATATTTAGACCCTGTTACTAACGATATTAACTTTGATAGATTTAAGGTTGATGCAAATACTTTAATTACAGCTTCAGATAAAGATACTTATTCGCTAGTCTATATTAATATTAAGCACTTTAAGTATTTAACAGAACAAATCGGATCAGAAAAGTCTGATCAAATCGTTAAATCTATATTTGATATTATTGAAAATCAACTAAAACCAAATGAATTAGTCTCTCACGTCTTTGCAGATAGATATATTGTTTTGCTTAAAGAATTTGATGATGAAGTTATTAAAGAAAGATTAATTAATTTATCGAACTCTATTAAGACTAGCATTGATACAAACGGAATTATTGAAATAAACGTCACTCAAGGTGTATATAAAATTAATAGTAAATCTACAACTATTAACGCTGCCGCTGATAGAGCTCACGTTGCTCAACTAGCAGTTAAAGATGTCTATGGATCTGATGGTATTAACTTTTTTGATGAAACATGGTTAAAAAATGATGCTGAGATTGTTGATATAGAACAAAGACAAGATGTAGCTTTAAAAGAAAATCAATTACATGTCTTTTACCAGCTTAAACGTAATATTTTTAAGGATAACTGGTGTGGCTCTGAAGCTTTAATTAGATGGATTGATCCAATTAAAGGAATGATTTCTCCAGGAAAGTTTATTCCTTTGTTTGAAAAAAACGGCTTTGTCATTAAACTAGACTTGTTTGTCTTTGAAAATGTTTGTAAAAATATTAGTAGGATGATTGATGATGGTATTACTCCATTAAGAGTTAGTGTTAATGTTTCTAGAAGCCATTTGATGCATAAGAACTTCTTAGATGAATATTTCAAATTAATGGAAAATTATAACGTTCCACCAAAATATATTGAATTCGAATTGACTGAAAGTTTAGTTATGGAAAATAGTGAAATTTTGGTTGAAATTATTAATCAAATCCACAAGTTTGGTTGTACTTGTTCAATTGATGACTTCGGAAGTGGTTACTCTTCTTTGAATATGCTTAAAGAATTTGATTTTGATGTTATTAAACTTGACCAAGTATTCTTTAGAGGATCAAACGGCTTTGATGATAAAGCTAAAAAGATTGTTCACTCAGTTATTGAACTTTGTCATACTCTTAATAAGACTATTGTCGCTGAAGGCGTTGAAAATAAAGAAATAGTTAATTACCTTAAGAAAGAAAAATGTGCAATTATTCAAGGCTACTATTTTTCTAAACCTGTTCCTTATGAAGATTACATGACACAAGTCAAAAAACAATCTGAAGAAGAGAAGAATAAAATCAATGATAAATAAATGCTTGTAAAAAATATAAGCATTTTTCGGCAATATGAATACTGTTTAGAATTTGCCTTGACTAATTTTATTAAAGTTATATAATTTTTTTGTAAAAAGGAGTTTATATTATGGGAAGAAAACCAACAGTTGGAAAAGAAAAAATACAAGAGGCTGCATTAAGAGTATTTTTGAAAAAAGGTTATGATGATACATCTATGCGTGATATTGCTAAAGAAGCGGATTGTTCTGTAGGATTGGCTTATAACTATTTTGAAACAAAAGACGCTGTGTTTTCTGGAGCAATTGATGTCTTCTTCAAAAGCTATCATGTTAAATTTGAACAAATTGTTCAACAAGCATATAGAAATCCATTCCAATGCTTAAATACATTTTTTGTCGAAGTGTATAATATGACAACAGATTTTAGAAAAGAGTTTGTTGGAAAAATTCACTGGACAATTAGATATGCAATCAGAGAGAGATTCTTGTCTATAATCGAAACTTACTTAAAGAGAATTATTTTAAACGTTTGTGAATGGGGTGCTAAACCAGTATTAAATTTAGATTTAACAACGACAATGTTAACATATGGTGTTTGTGGATCTATTGTTTATTCAGATAACAAGTTCTTAGATGAAAATTTAAGTGAGTTGCGTAAAGGTACAAACTTAGTAATGGGACTTACTGAAGAAAAAGTTGGATTAACAATACCTTTATATGCATTTGATAAAGATTTAAGTCAAATTAAAGAATTGTTTTCATTTATAGGAGCGCCTATGAATGATATGACTATCATTAGGAAAATAAGAAATAGAGAAATATTAGTGTTTTTAGAAAGTAATGGAAAAATTAATAATATGGTTTCTTACGATTTAAAAGACAATGTAATTGACGCCTTTATTATTAAAGATGAAAAAATGAAATCAATTGTTGAAGCAAGATTAATGGTTTCAGCTTTAGCACAATTTCCATTAGGTACTGTTGTCAAGGCCATAGCAAAAGATGATTATACAAATAAACTCTATCAAGATTTTGGATTTAAAAAATCAGCTGAACAAAAAGAAGATGGAAAGACTATTTATGAGATATTAGTTCCTGAATCAGCACACGATTTTGTTTATGCTTTCATGGATAAGAGAAATGGAAAATAATATAATTGAGATAGAAAATTTAAGTAAAAGTTTTAAAGATGTTAAGGCGGTATCAGATTTATCGTTTAGTGTAAAAAAAGGTGAATTATTTGCTTTCTTAGGTATAAACGGTGCTGGGAAAAGCACTACTATATCTATAATTTGCAATCAATTAAAAAAAGATAGTGGAAAGATTGTAATAGATGGTGTAGATATTGATAAAAATAGCGAAAGTATAAATAGTAAATTAGGCGTTGTTTTTCAAGCGTCAGTTTTAGATGGCTTTTTAACTGTTTATGACAATTTAAAAAATAGAGCAGCTCTTTATGGAATATATGGTAAAGAGTTTGAAAAGAGATTAGATGAATTAAGTGATATTTTAAACTTTAAAGATTTGCTTAAAAGAAGTGTGAAGAAACTTTCTGGTGGACAAAGAAGAAAAATTGACATAGCTAGAGCTTTATTTCACCATCCAAAAATATTGATTCTAGATGAACCTACTACAGGTTTGGATCCTCAAACTAGAAAAAATATTTGGAATGTGATTAATAAGTTAAGAAAAGAAGAACAAATAACCGTTTTGTTAACCACACACTATATGGAGGAGGCAGCAGATGCTGATTATGTAGTTATTATTGATAGTGGCAAAAAAGTTGCAAGTGGTACTCCATTAGAATTAAAAAATAAATATACAGGTGATTTTATTACTCTATATAATGTTAAAGAAGAAGATGTTATTAAATTAGGTTTTCCATATGAAGTTATTCGAGATGCCTATCGCATAGCCATACCAGATACTAAAACTGCAAGCGATTTAATTATTGAACACCAAGATATATTTAATGACTTTGAAATTACTAAAGGAAAGATGGATGACGTCTTTTTGCAAGTTACAGGTAAAAAGTTAGGAGATAACAAATAATGACTTTGCTTAGTTTAATAAAAAGAAATATAAAGCTATTTTTTAAAGATAAAGGTCTTGTTATTGGAGCTTTAGTGGGTCCAATTATTCTTATAGTTTTATATTTTACGTTTTTAAATGATGTCTATAGAGATACGTTTAAATCTTTTATTCCTGAAGGTACGTCTAATAAAATTATTAATGACATCGTTAATGGAGAATTAATTTCTTCAATACTTGCTGTTAGCTGTATTACTGTTTCTTTTTGTTCTAATTTTTTAATGGTTAGAGATAAGGTGAATAACGCTCGTAGCGATTTGTTAGTTTCACCAGTTAAAAGTTATGTATTAGCTTTAGCCTATTATATAGCAACAGTTATTTCTTCTCTTACAATTTGTTATATAGCTCTTGGTATATCTTTAGTTTTTGTAGCTTTTTCGCATTGTTTTTTTACTGTTTCAAGTTTACTCATGTTACTTTTAGATGTGTTTTTAACAGTGCTATTTGGAACAGCATTGTCATCTATTATTAATTTCTTTTTGACTTCTGAAGGTCAAATTTCGGCTGTTGGAACTATCATTAGTGCAGGATATGGCTTTATCTGTGGAGCTTATATGCCGATAAATAGTTATAATTTTGGTTTAAAAAATGTTATTATGTTTACTCCTGGAACGTACTGCACATCGCTTATAAGAAACCATTCACTTGCTGGTGCATTTAAAGAGATGAGCGATTGGCCAATAGAAGCTATAAAGAGTATTAAAGATGGTATTGACTGCAATTTATATTTGTTTGATAAACAAATATCGATAGCAGGAATGTATGGCATAGTTTTAATTACTATTTTAGTTTTAATAACAATATATATTGTTATAAATATTGTTAACGGAAGAAAATGTAAGACAAGATAAAAAGAAGTTATTTATTTTTGGTAAATAACTTCTTGGATAAGAATAAAGATAGAGAAATCATAAATACTAATAAGCTTATTGTAGTTAATATGAAGAGTGTCATATTAATATATATGCTTATCATAGTGTTTATGATTTTTTATATTTTATCGCTTCTTAATTTGATACTAAATATTGTAATACTTAATAAATAAAAAATTAATGTGTAGACCATAACAATAAAATAATTTAATAGTATGTCATAGTTTCCATTTAATACATTACTTCCAACAGTTATAGCTGGATAAAAAGGCAAAACTGAACATATTATTTTAAATGGATTTGAATTTGATATTAAGGCAAGTGGAAAGAATATACCACCTAATAGTGAGGCTGCGGTTGGAACAACACTAGAAAGTGGGCCTATAGCTTTAAAATTAAATAAGCAACCAAACAATAAGCCAAATCCTATAAATAGAAGAGAAACTGGAAGTATTAATAACATAAAAAACAAAGTATGAATACTAATATTTAAACCGAATATTATTCCAATTATTACCATTATAACTTCTTGAATAAAGGCAATAATAAGTGCTGGTATGGTGTAACCTAGTATAAAATTATGTGATTTCATAGGAGATGATTTAAGTCTTAATAAAAAAGATGAATCTCTATCTATAGCAAAATTATTTCCAACAAATATAGTTATAAATGAGAAACTAAAAATAATCATTCCAGCTGTTAAATTCTTTATTTCAAATTGAGGAACGCTAGCTATATCAGCTCCTAAGCTACTTATTATTAGTTTTAAAGCGATAAATAATATTGTTGGTAAAATAATAAAGAAAACTGAAGCTAGTGGATCTTTTAAAATCTCAAGAAGATTACGTTTAGCAAATACTATCGTTTTCATAATTTGATTCTCCTACTAATTTAATAAAAGCATTTTCCAATGTGTTTTCATGAGTGTATTCTTTTATATTATTAACGCTATCTTCAATCACTAATTTACCGTTTGAAATTATGCCAACTCTATCAGCTAGTTTTTCTGCTTCATCTAAAAAATGAGTTGTTAAGATTATTGTAGTGTATTCTTTGATCTTGTTTATTTCATTCCATAAATTGTGTCTGCTAATTACGTCTAATCCTAATGTAGGCTCATCTAAAAATAATATTTTTGGTTTAGAGATAATAGCCATAGCAATTGAAAGTCTTCTTTTCAACCCGCCAGAGAGATTTTTTGCTTTCTTTTTCTCATGTTTAGTTAAATCGAATTCTTTAATTAACTCTTTGGCTCTCTCATCAGCTTGCTTTTTTGTTAGACTGTAAATTCTACCCATAAAAACTAAATTTTGATAGATATTTAAATTAGGTGCAAAGGCGCTTTCTTGTGGAGAAATAGAAACGATTTCTTTAATTTTATCTTTTTGTGTGTTTATATCTAAGCCATTTATTAATGCATCTCCACTTGTTGGCTTAAGAAGGCATGTTAGCATCTTTATAGTCGTTGTTTTTCCAGCACCATTTAATCCTAAAAAGGCATAAATTTCTCCTGAATAAACATTGATATTAATATTATCTACAGCAGTGAAATCTTTAAACTTTTTTGTTAAGTTATTTGTCTTTATTATTATCATTATTGTCACCCATAATAGATTCAGTAAAAGGAGCAAACACTTCTGTTTTAACTAAAGCTAACCCTTTTTCTATATCTCCAAGTAAAATTAATGAATCTCCTGGTTCTATGTTAAAAGTATCGCGTGCTTCTTTAGGAATAAGTATTTGACCTTTATCGCTGACTTTTACTACTCCAAAAATAAACTTTTTATTTCCTTGTTTAATGCTCATATTGACCTTTCTTTAGTGGTTGGAAAATTCCAACTTTTCCAACTTTATTATAATATTATATTACCTTTATTCCTAATTTTATACAATATTAATAGGCTTTAAATATTAATTTTTATATAATAATAAATTGAAGGTGAATTAAATGAAAAATGCTCTTTATTTACAATCTGGTGGCCCAACGGCTGTAATTAACTCCTCTCTTTACGGCGTTATAAAAGCGTATGTTAATAACACTGATAAAATAGGCCATCTTTATGGATCTTTATACGGAATAGAAGGTGTCCTAAAAGATAATTTGGTAGAAATTGAACCAGATTTATCAAAGTACGATGAATTAAAATATATGAGTGGTGCTATTTTAGGCTCGGCCCGTCTTAAACTAGGCCTTCCTGAAGATGATGATAGATACGTCAAAATTCATGAGATTGCTAAAAAATATGATATTGGTTATATTTTAGTTAATGGTGGAAATGATTCTATGGATACAGCAAATAAATTAAATAAGTTTTTTGCTGAATTAAAAGAAGATATTGTAGTAATGGGTATTCCTAAAACAATTGATAACGATTTGATTTTAACAGATCATACACCAGGATTTGGAAGTGCCGTTAAATTTGTTACTAAATCTATAATGGAAATAGGTTTGGACATTAATTCTTATAGAAAAGGAAGAGCTACTATTGTTGAAATAATGGGTAGAGATGCTGGTTGGTTAGCTGGGGCAACAGCTTTAGGAAAACTTTATAATCTTGGACCAGATCTTATATATCTTCCTGAAATTCCGTTTGATAGAAAGAAATTCTTAGATGATGTAGAAAGAGTTTTTAAAGAAAAAGGACACGTATTAATCTGTGCTTCAGAAGCTTTAAAAGACACTAATGGCGAATATGTTTCTGTTGAAGATAAATTAGATTCATTTGGCCATAAACAATTGGGATCAGTTTCTAAATATTTAGAGATTTTAATCAATAGTATTTTGAACATTAATACTAGAACTATTGAACTGAGCTTACTTCAACGTGCTGGTGCTCATTTAGCCAGTAAAATAGATAGACAAGAAGCTATCGATGTCGGAGAAAAAGCTTTAGAATATGCTTTACAAAAGAGAGTTGGAATGGTTTCCATTATTAGAGATAGCAATAATCCATATCACAGTCATTACGATTTAGTTCCATTAGCAAGTGTAGCTAATGCTGTTAAAACTATGCCATTAGAATATGTAAATAAAAGTGGTAATGGAATGACTCAAGAATTTATAGAATATGTCTATCCGTTTATCGATGGTGATGATATTGGTATTCATTCTAGTGATATATTTTTAAGCCAAGATAAATACGCAAAAGTTAACAAATAAAAATTGCCTGTAGCATTTGCTACAGGCGATTTGTTTTTAAGCTTCTTTTGTTTTATTGATTAAATATCCACCACCAATAAATAACGTTGAATAAATTATACCAGCAATTATTACTTCAATTCCTCGTCTAAATGTCATAAATGAGTTTTGAGAAACGTTTAACAAAGAAGTTAGCCAATATGAAGAAAACAAGAATGATACTTTGCTACTATCTATAGCTAAGTCAAAAATAGATAAAATTATATTAACAAATGCTGGACCTAATATGCAAATTGCAATACTTCCACCCGTATTTCCTAACGAGTTAGAAACAAAGAAATATAAAGCGTGATAGGTGATTATCATTATTAATTGAGCCACAAAAGATAATCCGAAAGTATCTGAAGGTAAAGTAATATCTTTTACTCCAAATAGAGAAAAACTAAACAAAGCAGAGAAAATATATGCTACAAGAACATATATGATAGTAGCTATAAGAGAAACGATATATTTTGAAAAATATACTTCAGTTCTAGAATATCCTTTAGCGTATATAGTTTTAATCGTTTTTCCAGCTTGATCTGCACAAACAAATATTGAAACAAATATAGCTGATAAAAGTGTAAAATTTGAATTATTTATTGCTGTTTGAATAAATGATAAGCATATCGATCCGGTAGGCATTTCTCCGATTGAAACTGCTAAAATGTATGTTGATAAAATATTTATAGTGACAAAGAAAGCGGCGAGCGATCCGCAAATATAGAAAGTGCAAGATTTAAATAATTTTCTAAATTCGAATTTAATTAGATTTTTCATATTATCTACCTAACCTTTCTATGAAGTAATCTTCAAAGGAGTTTTTATTAATAGTTATCTCGTGAACTTTGAAGTCATTTTTAACGAGTAAAGTATTAATCTCATCAGTAGATTCTATTTCATCAACTATATGAAGCTTATCGTTGACAATTGAAATATTAGTGAGTTTTAATTCTGACTCTAATAATTCTTTTGCTTCTTGAAGTCTATCGCATGATATTACAATATTATTTTTGCAACGTTCCATTAATTTTGGGGCATCAATTTCTTCAACTAAAACGCCATTGTTTATAATTCCGTATTTAGTCGTAATTTTGGCAAGTTCATCTAATAGGTGTGATGAAATCATAATAGTTACATTTTTTTCTTTGTTTAATTTAAGAAGTAAATCTCTAACTTCTTTAATTCCTGCTGGATCAAGACCATTGACTGGTTCATCTAGAATTAAAACTTCTGGATTACCTAATAAAGCTATAGCAATTCCTAATCTTTGTTTCATTCCTAAAGAAAATTGACCAACTTTTTTATTACCAACACCATTTAAACCAACAAACGATAATAACTCTTCAATTTCTTTATCATCACCACCATAAAGAATAGAAAATCTTTTCATGTTTTCTAATGCTGAACATCTTTTGTAGAGCCCTGGAGCTTCAATTAAAGAGCCTATCTTTTTCCTTTGTGCATTTAAATCGTCCGAATTAAATAATTTTATTTTTCCAGAAGTAGGTCTTGCTAATCCTAATATTAGTCTCATTGCTGTAGTTTTACCGGCACCATTTCTACCGATAAATCCGTAAATATCACCTTTAGCAATATGAATAGAAATATTATTAACGCACAACCTTTTACCATATCTTTTGGTAAGACCTTCAGTTTCTATTATGTATTCCACCTGACATCTCCTTTTGTTTGACGTATTTTATTTTATCATATATTTAATAATTATTTTATAAATAAAAATATTATTATATTGTGTAGAAAATATACTCTATAAATTGATATAATTTAAATATAGAATGCAAAGGGGATTTTATTATGTTTATTGTAGCAGACAAACTTTCTAAAACTTATAATTCAAATGGGGTAGAAACTAAAGCACTTAAGGAAGCTTCTTTCTCAATAGATGAAGGATCGTTTACTGTTATTTTAGGACCTAGTGGTGCTGGAAAAACAACTCTTTTAAACTTGCTTGGTGGAATGGATCAAATTAGCTCTGGAAGCTTAATTGTAGGTGATACTAAACTAGTTGGACTAAATAAAAAAGAACTAACTTTATATAGGAGAAATAAAGTAGGATTTGTGTTTCAATTTTATAATTTAATGCCTAACTTAACAGCTTTAGAAAATGTTGAACTAGCTGTTGAAGTTTGTAGCAACCATTTAGACCCTTTTAATGTTATAAAAAGTGTTGGCTTAGAAGAAAGAGCTAATAATTTTCCATCTCAATTATCTGGTGGTGAACAACAAAGAGTATCTATTGCTAGAGCAATTGCTAAAAATCCAGAACTTCTATTATGTGATGAACCAACTGGAGCATTAGATTCAAATACAGGCAAAAATATCTTAAAGTTATTACATGATTTTTGTAAAAATGAAAAGAAAACTATTATTATAGTTACACATAATGCGGCTATTAAAGAAATTGCTGATCAAGTTATATATATTAAAAATGGTAGCATAGATAAAATAGAACTTAATGCTTCTCCAGCAAGTATTGAAAGTGTGAATTGGTAATGAAAAGCTATAGTAAAAACGTTTTTAGAACGATTATCAAAAATATATCGCGTTTTATTTTAATGACCTTAATTACTTTGGTTGGAATTGCTTTTGTTACAGGTGTTGGAGGTATTTCACCAAAAGTAACAAATTCTTTTAACGAAAATTTCAAGAATACAAATGTTCCAGATTTGATTATTAAATCAAAGTCACTAACTGGTTTTTCACAAGAAGAAATAGATAAAATTAAAAATAATGATATTGTTAGCGAAATAATGCCAGTATCTACTTTTGATAGTGGCAGTACAAGATTTTATAATTATCCATTCAGCGATAATAACATAAATAAACTAAAGATTGTTGATGGTAATTTTCCTATTCAAACAAATGATTGTGTTGTTGAAAAGAAATTAGCTAAAATGAAAGATGTTAAAATTAATGATTCTTTAGAATTTAACGGCGTTACTTATAAAGTTACCGGAATAGTTGATAATCCTTTAATCTTTGTGAAAAGCGGTGAAAAATCTGTAATAGATAGCAGTGATATAGATTTAATAATCTATACTTACAATGAAAACTATCCTGTTATAACTGATATTTATGTTAAATTAAGTGCTTGTTCAGAATTTGGCTATTTTACTAAGAAATATTCAAAAACTGTCAATGAAGAAATTAAAAAATTAGATTTAGATAATTATGCGGTTTTAACTCTTAATGAAAATCTTAGTTATGCTTTTCTAAAGAATATAACAGAAAAAGTAGACGTTATAGCAGCTGTTTTCCCACTATTTTTCATCCTTGTTGTAGCTTTAGTTGTTTTAACTACAATGAGTAGATTAATAGAAGAAGATAGAAGTACAATTGGTTGTTTGAAATCTTTAGGATATGGTGAATTTAAAATAGTCCTTAAATATATATTATTTACTGTATTTTCAACGATAATAGGTTCTGTAATTGGAATGTTTATCGGGTCGGTCTTCTTACCAACTATAATTTATGAAGCTTTTGGTGGGTTATTTTATGTTCCTAAAATGACAAAAGTTTTAAGCTTTGCATTTGGTTTAATTTCATCGTTATTTATGGTTGTAGCTGCTTTTGTTGTAACACTATATTTATCTAAAAAAATATCACATAAAAATCCACCTGAATTATTCTTGCCTCAAGCACCCAAACCAGGTAAGAAAGTATTTTTAGAAAGAATAGGATTTGTATGGAAGCATTTAAAATTCAAATATAAATCAACTTTCAGAAATATTTTCAGGTATGTTGGAAGATTATTAATGGTTGTTATTTCTGTCTCTGGTTCTACAGCTTTAGTGTTTGCTGGTTTATCGCTATTAGATATATCGGATAAACCTATAATGGTTTCTGGATTTTCGTTTTTTATTGAAGATACTTTGGAAGCTATTTCTATTGCAATTATTGCTTTTTCACTAGCATTGTCAATTTTAGTTTTATATAACTTAACTAACATGAATATAGGTGAAAGAAATAGAGAAATAGCTACTTTAAAAGTTCTTGGATATAGAGATTTAGAAGTATACGGATATATATTTAGAGAAATTTTCATAATGTCGTTAATGGGAACAGCTTTAGGAATACCACTTGGAATTCTTTTAATGTTTTTCATTTTTAATTCTCTAAAGTTTGGTGGTCTTGATCAAATTTCGTTTGCAACTTATATGTATTCTATTCTATCTTCAATATTATTTACTTTGTTATCGTTCGCACTTCTTATAAGGAAAATAAATAATGTCGATATGAACGATTCATTAAAATCTTTAGAATAAGTATTATTTTAGTGAATTTAGATATTCATCAAAAGTTATAGAAAATATAACGTGAGAATTTTTAACACCGTTATTTTTAAAAGAAAGATGTTTAAAAAGATTAATACTTCTTTCATTTTCAATATGAATTTTAGCGACAAGTTTATTTATTCTCCATCCAAAAAACGCTTTATGGAGTATAGACTTTAAAGCTGAATATCCTATCTTTTTACCCCAATTTTTAGGATTGCCTATAGCAATTACAACTTCATATTCTTGCATGCGTGAAATGGTAAATAACGTTATAAATCCTACGCAATCTTCTTCTGGTGTATCAATTAAGAAAAAACGACTATTTTTATTTAGATGATAAGATAGTAGTCTGCTTGTCCAGTTTCTATTAGATATTCTAATACAGCCGCACTGTTTTTATCTTCATTTAAAAATTTAGTTACATCCTTATTTCTTAGCCACTTAATTATATTTTTGGCATCTAAAACATTTACATCAAGCCGTAGATTGGTATTCATTAGGCTTACCTCATTAATCAAAAAAATTAATTAATAAAGCCTATTAGAATTTGTTCTACCGGTTCTTTAAGTAATAGTTTAACATATTAAAATAAATAAACAAGAGAATGAAAAATTTAAAAGTAATTAGTATAAAAAAGGACAAATAAAATTATAATAATCTTATCTGTCCTAAATAGGTTTTATGCCATTCCTGATGTTTTAAGAAGACTTATTAATAATGAACATGGATCTTTTGAATCGCGTGCAGTTATTAGTCCAAATATTAACATGAAAATTAAAGTTGAGATTAATGCTTGCCATACAAAACAAATTAATATTCCACATATAATAATTGCAATGCAACATAATAATGGACCAATATAAATATCAACATAATATAAAAATAAATTTTTCTTTTTATAATTTAATATTAGGAGTAGCAGATAGTTTTTAATTGCTTTTCTACGAATAAATAAGAAAGAGACAAAAAGTGTTAAGGAATATAAAGCTAAAGAAATATAACCTAAAATTACAAATAAGTTAGAATTTATTTGCTTGTTATCAAATGCAACGATATATGATTCATAAATTGGTAATTCCAAAACTATGTCATCTTTTAAATTATAATAATCTTTTTTATTATCATTGCTTCTTACAAATTTTTTATATTCAGTCAATATATTGTCATTAACTTTGGTAACATATCTTTGATAAGCAAATGGTGACATATTATTGTCTGATGCAATATAATCTAACAATTGATATTTGACTCCACCATATTCATATGTAATTGAACTCATTGCTTTTTTTAGTTGTTTTCCAGAATAATATACTTTTGCGTCTTCTAATTTTGTTTTGTCTTTTATTGTTTTTCCTAGATTAACAGGAAAATTGATGGTGTATGTTTCACCTGTAATTTCGTTTAATACATATGTCCAATCAAACTCAAGATTGTTGTTTTTAATTTTATCATAAGAAACTCCAAAACCTTTTTCTAATTGTTTGACAGCTTCTTCGTTAGGAAATATAGTTAACGTATCAGAATTTGGAATAGAAATAGTTGAATCTTCAAGTATGTCAACATCCATATAATATGCATCAAAGAAAAGATCTAAGTTTTCATCTTTAAAATATATTGGTGCATATTTTATATTTTGCTCATAAGTAAAAGAAAAATAATCAGGTACAATTTTACCTTCAAACTCATTTACATCTGAATCTTTTATAGTAGTAAATCTGTGAAACAATTCAATATATTTATAAACATATCCATAGTTATATCCTTTTTCTTGTTCTATGGATACTTTTTTATAGAAAGAACCTGAAAATAGAATAACTGTTAAAACAGCCATAACTATTGATATAAAAGACATTAAAGATACTACAGTTGTTTTCCATAGAGATTTAAAAAGTAATTTTTTAGAAATTTTATCTTCTTTTTCTGATATTACTTCTGTAGATATTTTACTATTTTCTTCTACTAATACTTGACCATTTTCAAAATATATTTTAGTTATGTTATCTATAAGATCTTTATGATGAGATGTAAAAATAACTAATCTATCTTTTGATAATTCAATAAGCCATTTGTGTATTTTATCAAGATTTGTCTTATCTACGCCTTTGTCTATTTCGTCAAGTATAATTATTCTATTATGAGATAACATAGCTGATAAAAAGAGTAATCTCATTTTTTCACCATAAGAATACTTATCAATCTTTCTAGATAAAATATTTTTTATTCCAAATTGATTTGCTTTTTCTTCAACTATTTTTGCATCTATTTTATCTTTAACAATAAGTTCAATATTTTCATAGCCATTTAATCCAGAGATAAGTTCACTGTCTTGAACTAAATATAGAGCTTTTTCAAATCTTCCATCGTATTCACCATTAATTTTCTTTAAATTTCCAGTTATTGTACGGACAAAAGTTGTTTTTCCAGAACCGTTTTCTCCAGATAAATAAATTAAACCTGTTTCATTTAATTCTAAATTAATGTTTTTGATAACTGTTTTATTTTTATATCCTATACTTAGATCTTTTATTAAATATTTACTCATGCTTTTTATTCTCCTTAAGATTATAGTTTCTCAGGAATAAATAGATTGAAGATAATATTGCTAAAGCTAGAGATATCCAAGTAGATATATTACTAATCTTTGTGCCTAATTCATAATCTAAACTATTTGAATTTACTAATCTAGGTAATTCATATACAGATAAGAAATAAGCTATACTCTTTGTAAATATTGTAAAGGCCATTAATGGAATAATTAAAGAACTGATTATAATAGGTGCTACTAAATCTCGTTTTGAAATGTTCTTTTTAAATTTATTAACGTTATAATTTTGCTTCAAAACAAAGATTAAAAGTAGAGAAAATGATACTAGTGTTATTGAAGTTATAATGGTTGTAGAAATGCTTATAGCTCTAGTAATATTTTTTTGATTCATTTTTTGTGCATATTGATCTCTAATTTTTTGTGCTTCATTATCTGTAATAGCTCTTTGACATTTAATAAAAGGGTATTCTGCTTTAAAGTTAGAGACTATTTTTATTGATTTTTGATTTGCAATTTTTGGGTTGTTATATATATAAGAAAAGCTCAAAATTGCTCCATTATTATAGTCAGATATATTTTGTGGTAAATTAATAAAATAGTCATTGCTAAATTCAGATTTATCTAAATAAATGCTGTTTAAACGAATTGTAGCATTTAATGTTCCGTAAATTATATATTCTTTATTAAATATTTTTATTTTACTTCCAAGATCATATTCACCTTGTGGACAAAATACATCAGTTTTAGGATTAAATTTTCTATCTAAAACTTCTCCATTGTTTTTTGCTTCGTTGATATAAATATTGTTATTTATCATAAATTGAATTTCTTGTGTTTTAAGATCTGAGTAGTCTTCAGTATAATAATAATATTCAAATCCTAAAGAAGAAGTATCTTTGTCATCTTTATAATACTCAATAAAAGAGCTATATTTAAATCCGCTATGAAGAATAACAACAGGTTCTATTTCGTAATTGTTTACATGATAATAATGTGTAAAATCCTTTTTTGCTATAAGAGATTTATTTAATAATCCAGCAACTTCTTCGGGAGAGCTATATGAAATATTTACTATTTGACATCTTTTATCAAATGAAGATGCGGTTATTTCTAAGTAATCACTAAATGGATCACTATTTTTTTCATAACAACTATAAGGTCTTAAAAAATAATGAGATGATTTATAATCAAAATCAAATCCAACAATATTTATTGTTTTGAGTATTGTTTCATCATCGTTTATGACATTATAATCAGCAGTAGAAACATTTTTAAGACTTTTAGATATATCAAAGTAAGTTAATTTGATTGGTTTGTTTTGAAAATCATGTTTTTTTAACTTATCAGATATCTTATTTATATTATCATCAATATTAATATTAGGTGTTATATTAAAATAAGAGCATAAATAACTGCTTAAATTTTTAATAAAATTATTTGTTATTATCACATCATTTACTTCAAAATTATCTTTTTTACCATTGTAATTATCTGAAATTTTACTTATAATTGGCATTTCAAACCCGTCAGACATGTTAGACTTGTAATTTCCATTTTTTAATTCCTCTTCGGATAAAAATGATATATTTTGATAGTATCCAAAATTTTTTAATACATTTCCAATAGGCTTTACTGCAATTATAGATTCTCCATAATAGGTATTAATTATTTTTATACCATTGATATCATCTCCATCATCAGGATATTGTGTTTTTTCATCAGGTATTGATGTTGGTGGAGGGTTATTTGTTACCATAACCTTTCCCATAGTTTCATCAATTAAATCAAAACTACTTTTAACTCGTATTTTTTCATTTTCAATTCCTGTGGCTGAGAAGATTGTTAAAAATTGTAGACTTAAAACTATTACAAAGAAAACTAGTACTAATGGAAAATCATCTTTAACATATCTCCATATTTTAGTCTTTCGTTTGCTTCTAATAAAACTGCTTGAGTTTGTTGTTGTAGTATCAGTTTTCTTATCCAAATAAGTGGTTTCGATGTTACCATTATCTATTTTGATAATGACATCTGCTATATTTGAAAATATTTCTTTAAAATGACTTATGACAAATATTGTTTTATATTTGCTTACTTCTTTAATTAAATCTGCAGCTTTTTCTCTTCTTTCATCAGAAATCATGTTTAACGGTTCATCAAGCATGATAATCTCTTTGTTGGAGAATAGTGAAGATATTAAACCAATAAACGATCTTTCGCCTCCAGATAATTCTTTTATTCTTTTGTTTAAGAATTTATTTATATCAAAGTAATTCGATATAAAGTTGATAAATTTATTATAATCACCATCAGGCACACTTAAAAGAGATATTACTTCTTTAACTTTATAGTTTAAAGGAGGATAACTATTTGTATGTTGATAATACGTTTTGGTTTTGAATTCTTTTTGCTTAAAGACGTGTGATAAAAATACAGACTTTCCTGAACCAGAATCACCTGATATAAAAATTAATGAATTTTCTTTAATATAAATTGGATTCTCTAATTTTTCGCAAAAAGTTTTGAACTTTACTTCAAAAGGGTTAATTGTCATTTGTACCATTTTGTGCTATTGGTTGATGTTCTCCATTCAAACCACTCCTTGTTTTGTTGCTTTATTGTCAAATCGAACCAATCACAAAGATCCATGGCAGGAATAGCAGCATATTGTCCCCATCCAGAGCAATAAATAATTTCAGGAATATCATAAACTAAACTATCTAATGCACTTCTTTTTTGTGTGACTCCGTATCCAACAATTACGAAAGCGTGTCCTCCTGTACCATCACCATTATTCTTGTTAGGATATTTAAAATCATCATCTCCACCAATAACACCAGATTTATTATTTACTATATATTTGCATAATTCATAATACGAATCCATTGAGGAATTAACTAGTTTTCTAGTTCCTTCCATAGTATAGCGATGTTTACCATTTTCACTTAAAGTATTTGATTCTAAATATTTAGCTATTCCTGGAATTATGGAATCACCACCCCATCCTATGACAGATCCTAATTTTGCATATTCATTATATGTGTAAGCGTAAAGAGAATAATCAGTTTTTGTAATAAAGCTTCCATCAGAAGATTTTTCTTCTAATAAAGTTACGCCGTTATATTTAGTAGTAGAAAAATGTTTATCTAAAAAATCTTTATTTTTTTCAGAAAAATCATAATAAAAAGGGTCGTTAAGATCAAATTCACCTGCAACAGAACTCTTTTTTCCAACTTTAGAATTTAAAATGTATGGTGTTGTTTTATCTGTTAAAGTATCGATTCCTTTTAAATCGTTACTTGTAGAAATTGATTTGATAATGCTTATAGAAGCACTTGTAACACAAGGGGAAATTTCGTTGTTGTTTTTAAAGTATACTCCTGCTGGAGGTAATATAGAAACAGGTTTGCAATCATGTATTTTGCCATAATCAAATGTATCAATATCATAATTTTCAGAAAATTTGCAATTTACTAATCCGTCACCATCATAATATCTTAAACTTATGTCTCTAGGTTTAGTTGCAATTGGATTTCCATATTCATTTACTGAAATATACTCTCCCCCTTCGTTATAACAAGGAAACATTTTATAGAAATTATCTTTATCATATTTTGCTGTTTGAGAAGGTGTTAGCAAAAGTGAAATATCTTCGTTCTCTGCTGATAAAGGTTTAAAGTTGTTTATACTTTCCAAAAAATATGAAACTAAATCTCCTTTTTCTTTTTTTGAGGACTTAAGTGTCTTGTTCCTTAGGTTGTTATCTTGTGCACCAAAAGAAGGCTTCAACGCTAAATTAGAAGCTCCATTTAATGACAAAATAGTAGTCATCATTGTCAACATTAATAATTTTTTCATCATACTCTACTCCTTTTCTTTAATTCTATGTTACGACTCTTTTAAACGATTTTCAACATATTTTTTTAAAAAAAATTAAAAAAACTTGCTAGACAACAATCCTAGCAAGTTCATATATTTTTCAAATGGTGACCCATACGGGATTCGAACCCATGAATGTATCCTTGAGAGGAATATGAGTTAAGCCGCTTCTCCAACATGGCATGGCATAATTATAGTAAAGTTAAGTTTTAAAATAAATAGAATGTTAATAATTAACTTCTAGAAGAAGTTATTAAATATTGATTAACTTCGGCATTTAAGTTTTTCGCTTCATAAAATTGTATTTTAGAACCAATAAATTTTCCACCACATTTCATAATAACTTTATTTGAAGCAATGTTTTCTTTCATTGCTTCAATAATTATATTTTTATATCCAAGAGTAAATATATAGTTTATTACACAATTACAAGCTTCGCTCATATATACATTATTCCAATATTTTTTCATTATTAAATAGCCAATTTCTGGAATATCATCAACAATTTTTACTACATCTATTTGACCAATAACTTCATTAGTTGATTTTAAAACTATCATAAACCTTATGGTTTTTGGATCTTCATATTCTTTAATCCACATATCTACTAATTTTTTAGTTTCTTCAATATTTTTATGAGCGCTCCAAGTCATATATTTAGGAAAATCTTCATCGCTTGCCCAATTTTCAAATATATCTATTGCGTCACTTTGTTTTAAAGGACGAAGAAGTAATCTTTTAGTTTCTAGCGTTGTATTCATAAAGAAATTATAAATCAATTTTGGAAAAAGCAAATTTTTATTGGTTTAAAAATTTAAAAAAATAGTGCGAGCGCCAACATAAATCTGCAATTTTATGTTGACACTTAAAAATTGCAACATTCCACATTTGTAATACCATTCAGCAAATTTATTAAAACCATTATTGTTAGTTTTGTGGGGTTCTTTTATTGCTTTATTAGATACAATTGCACCCTATTAAAAATTCATATGCTGCACTATGGCGTGAACTTGATGAGATTGAAACATCCATAATTGAATAAATAAACGAATCCGCCAATTAATGTTTGTAATAAACAGTAAGTGAACGTTAATAAATAAAATAATATTTTCTTCATATTCTCTTCTTCAAATCAAAAAAAAGAGCATTTCTGCTCCTTGATTTAGTATTGTATTTTCTAAAATCTAGTTTTTTAAAAATTCTGGCTCACACATTTCTGAGGTCGGGGCATGCGGTACTATTCAGATAAGTTTTATTGTTATGCGGGGGCTATTTGAATTTATAGTTTAAAAGTTCCGTTGCTTTTACAGATGTAGTATGTATAACGATTGTTTCTGAAATATAAATCTTATACATTCTATTTTCTCTATTTAAAAAAGTGAAGTAGTTCTTTGCCTCTTCTTTAGTGCTTAATTCCTCAAAGGTAATATAGTAACCTGAAGTAAGGTCTGGTGTTTCTGTCATACTATATACATTTACAAACTTAACTGTAAAATTATAACCTTCTTGTTTAATTTCTTTATTAATACCTTCATTAAATTCTTGCAAATCTTCTTTAGAATTTGAAATATATGTATGAAAACCATTATTTTTTAGAAGTATGATATCTTTATTAATGTTATTTTCCCAAGAAACAGTTGAAGAACAACCCACTAACAAACCTAAACACAATGTGCTAAGAACAATCTTAATTTTTTTTAGCATAAAAAATAACCTCCAAATAAATCTTATCATAAAAGCATGATTTGTTTAAGCATTTTTCAATTAACTGTACCCATGATTAAAAACGAGTTAATGCATGTTCCGCCAATGGAAAAACAGTTGGAATTCAAATCTTTTATTATGAGGATAGATAAATTGAAAAATATTTCAGGGCATAAAAAAAGACCACCAGCATCACTGCCGATGGCCAAAAAATAAGGGTTAAAGTATATTCGTACTTTTGATAGTCAGTTCGTGCTTTTTATTGCTAGTTTGTACTTTTGATAAATTACTTGCTTTTAAAACGCGCAAAGAAAAAAAGGCTACTTCACCAAAAATTAAGCAATTTATGCATAAAACAAGCGAAATAGCCCTATAAAATGAAAAAAGGACTGATATTTTTGGTATCAATCCTATTATCTCTTATGTGGCGGTGGCCCTTACATGAATCTCAGCCTACTTCCTATTTCTTTTTCCTGTGTTGTTTGAGCCTCTAACCTCTTCGTGATAGAAATAGTCAACGATTACTGGATGACCTTTTTTAGCTCTTCCATAGGGTGTTTCGTTATCCACGAATGGACAATCGTTGTCTTTGGCTAATTGCTCAGCCTCTTTTTCTAATTTTTCAAAATAGCTCCTGTCTTTTTTCTTATATATCTTTTCGTATAAAGGATACAAATCGGGATGTTTTTCTTTGATATAATCCATTATTTTTCCTTTGAATCCACCTCTAAGGTTAAGGTTTTCAAGCCATATCAAATCGCATTGATCTTTAACTATTTCGAATATCTTCTTGAAATCCGTGATGCCTGGGAATACCGGCGAGATGAAACATACCGTCCTAATCCCAGCATCATACACTTCCTTCATTGCTTTTAATTTTCTTTCTATTGACACAGAATCGTCCATATCACTTCTGAAACCTTCGTCTAAGGTATTAATGGACCAAGAAACCGTGACTTTGTCGAATTTCTTTAACAAATCCAAATCTCTAACTACCAAATCGGATTTCGTGCATATCAACAGTTCTGCGTCAACACCCACCAATTGTTCCAATAGTTTTCTAGTGTTCTTGTATTTGGCTTCTTCTGGCAGATACCCATCGGTCACAGTCCCAATGATGATGTGCTCGCCTTTGAATTTATCTAGATTCTTGATTGGCTGCCAGTTCTTGACATCCAAAAACGTTCCCCATTCTTCCGTGTGGCCTGTGAATCTTTTCATGAATGAGGCATAGCAGTATCTGCAGCCATGGGTGCATCCGACATAGGGGTTGACGCAATATCCTCCTATAGGGGCGTTAGATTTGGTCATTACGTCTTTGACTTGGATTTGTCTGATGACTATGTTCTTATTCATCTTTTAGATTCTCCTTTACTTTATTTAACAATCTATCTAACTCTCTTGCCTCTTCTTCACTAAGGCCTTTGTAGAAAATATCTCCCATTCTTTTCGTGGCCTTGTTTATCTTGCTTTCAAGCGAGAGTGTCTTGTCGCTTAAATAGATGATCAGACTCCTTTTGTCCTCTTTGGATTCCTCGACAATCAAAAGGCCGTCGTTCTTCATCCTCTCCACCATCGAGGACAACGTTGTTTTGGCCAAAGAAGTCCTTTTAGATAATTCGATCAAGGAGAGTTTCTCATCTTTCCATAAAGAAAATAGGATTCTCCCTTGTTGACCATTGAATTCGTATATGCCCTCTTCTTTTAGAATCTTGTTGAAAATCCTGTCTTGAAGTTGCTTGATTTGGGAGACGAGGGTCCCACCGTAATGTTTATTCATTTCAATGCTTCCTCCATTTCTAAAGCGAGCTCTTGAATTGCGTTTTCTTCGCCCATGATTTTATGAACGAGCTCTTCTTTGAAAAAATCCTGCAGCCGTATTTTCTAGCGACAGCCACCAAATGATCGGCCCATTCCTTTTTGGCATCTATCTTGCCCTTACATTTGCCAGTCTCTGTTCCGATGACCACCCATTTGATTCCAGATAAATCAATGTCGCCCAGATCCTCGAATAACGGCTCAAACGTGACGTGATAGTTCTTGCATTTGATGTTTTCCCTTAATGCTTTCAATCTCCATAAATCCGATTTCGATGTAATGGTGACCCCCATCCAAGCATTATCGGGAACGTCGTCAAGCTTTATTTTATTTGGGGCTTTAGTCAAATATACCCCAACTGTTTTCGGAGATTCCCTCAATAATTCGAATGAC
>OBAS01000623.1_pt1 | contig 26512 bp, 23 predicted proteins | sample 1517591 | NCBI WGS metagenome assembly OBAS01 (sample SAMN04571700, study PRJEB22368) | human gut metagenome | biome: human gut; material: stool | host: Homo sapiens | place: Luxembourg | collected 2012-10-05
GTCTGCTCAATCTCCGCTAAAATGCGGGGATTTTTGCTTTCCAGTACTCATGTTTGAGGATTTACGAGCCAAAGGATATGTCACGCACTTATAAATATTAAGATCATTGGCTTTTGCCATCTTATAACACCTCAGTTGTCAATACAAAAATCACAGATTTTTATATTGAACTGATATTGTTTACAAGTTACGGGGAACACTGGGAAGATAGTGAACTCTCACCTGTCCCATTTATGATAAGCTACATATGGCAACAGCCTTATCGGATAGTAGCATACATTTGGTGTCTAATAGTTAAGTTCAGAATGGGGCTCCCCAAAATTGTAAATATGAATATACTGTCCGATATCAGCTCTGTCTATGTATGTCTTGGATACTTATTCTGAAAAAATTCCGTTCCAACTCAATTACAAAATTATGATTATTTAGATAAACTCTACCAATATACGTTATTTTAGCTCTATAATATAAATTCAATTTCTACTAAACATCATACAATTAAATCTGTAATAAACATTGAATAAGTTCCAAGCTGGTCATAAGGAAATGAATATAGCCAGCCAATTTTAGAAATTCCTTTTTCTAATTTTTATATATTACAATTATATTCAAATTTTGCAAAATCCATATTTATTAATATCCATTCAAGCAAATTAGATTTTCTCATTTTTGACACAAAATCACAAAAAAATAACACAAACGGAACCAATAACAAATAGCAGTAGTATATCATATCCTTAGATATTAACCGAAAGGAGGTAATAATATGAACAACTATAATATATTTGGCTTATTGCTAAATATTTTGTGCGGCGTAATCGCCAATCTAATATGCTATTTTTTGAAAATAAAATAGTGTTTATCTTCTACTCAATTATCAATATAGGATTCATTGATTATTATCTACATATTATCATGCTGTATTATAATTTTCAACGATTCTTAAAAAATAATACAGCAATTATGTGGCTAGAAGATTCTAATATCAATTATGCGAAGCAACAAACTTTCCTGCTGCTTCGCATATCCTAATTAGTCCTCATTTTCAATTTACTGTAATTCTTTTACTACCATATCGACATATTTCCGGCATATTTCTTCTGTCTCTGCCTCGACCATGACACACATATTACCGGCTCTGTTCCGGATTCACGGACAAGAATCCGTCCTGTATCTCCAAGTTCTTTTGAAACCTGATCTATCGCTGCCTGTACTTTTGTATTTGCAAGTGCCTGTGCTTTATCGGCAACTCTGACATTCTCAAGTACGTGATTTAATAGGGTCAGGCCCCCCTATACTTTATCCGCACCCATATTATACACACGAAGCAATCACTTCCATCGCTCCCTCTAGTTTCACACTCCCGTACTCAGCCGGGATTATGAAATGTTCTCCCTTCTTAATCCTTTTTCCGTTCACAGTACCCTCTCCATTGAGTATACTCATGTTTAAAAACGGATGACTCTGTTCAAACTCTAAACTACCATCAAGCACCAGCTTATAAACCTTATAATAACTGCATTCAATGAGCTTATTCCACTTATTCTGCGGAAGATTATTTGTATCCATAACACTGTCCTCTATAGACTTTGCAGGGACTGTGATGACATCAATACTCTTATCCACATGCAACTCTCTCGGCTTACCATCAGTGAGCCTGTCATAATCATATACACGATACGTGATATCACTGTTCTGCTGTGTCTCAAGAATCATGCAGCCACTTGTGATAGCGTGCACTGTACCTGGGTCAATCTGGATAAAATCTCCCTTTTTGATAGGGATGTAGCGGATAAACTCATCCCATCTGCCATCGTAAATCATATCTGAAAGCTCCTTGTGAGTCTGTGCATTATGTCCCACCACAAGCTTTGCGTCATCAGGACAATCTATGATGTACCAGCACTCTGTCTTGCCAAGAGAACCATTTTCATTCTTAGCCGCATACTCATCGTATGGATGCACCTGAATGCTTAGATTGTCCTTTGCATCAATAATTTTAACAAGCAACGGAAATCTGTCACCCTCAATATTGCCAAACAGCTCCGAGTGCTCATCCCAAAGCTGTGAAAGTGTCATACCCGCATAGCAATCATTTGCTATGCTGTCATCTCCGTTTGGATGAGCTGAAATGCCCCAGCACTCACCGGTCTTATCGCCCGGAATATCATATCCAAAATCTGTTGCGAGGCGGTTACCGCCCCATATCATCTGCTTAAAAACAGGATGTAAAAATATAATTGGTTTCATGCTCCCTCCTAAACAAATTTCCTTGCAAGCTCATCGCATATAATCTGTTCTTCTTTTCCAGCAGTTGCTTTATCCACTGCACTTACAGAAATATATGTCTTAAGCTTTGGCTCTGTACCGGAAGGTCTCACAACAACCGAGCAGTTTCCCTCAAGCATAAACTTGAGCACATCAGACTTAGGAAGTCCGTTAAGTCCCTTGCTGTAATCCTGACACTCAATAACCTTCTTGCCACCAATTGTATCAAGTCCCTTGTGGAACTCGCCCATGATATCCTGCATCTTTGCAAATCCTGCGGATCCATCAAACTCGTAAGAATGAAGAGTATTGAGACAATAGCCGTATTTCTCATAAAGCGAATTAAGCTTGTCGATAAGGCTGATGCCTTGCGTCTTATAGTAAGCAAACATCTCACAGATGAGGAATGCACCGTCAACAGCATCCTTGTCGCGCACATATGTGCCGCTTAAGTAGCCGTAGCTCTCCTCGAAACCAAAAATATATGAGTCTGCCTTTCCCTCTTTCTCCAGACGTCCAATCTGCTCTCCGATAAACTTGAAGCCTGTGAGCATGTTAACTGTTCTTACACCGTAATCGGCTGCGATTCTGTCTGCCATATCGATTGTAACGATAGTCTTGCAGAGTACAGGGTCCTTTGGCATGGTGCCCATTGCCACTCTTCGCTCGCAAACATAGTTTAATAAGAGCATACCTGTCTCATTTCCTGAGAGAAGCACATACTCTCCTGCTGCATTTTTGACTGCGATTCCGACACGGTCACAGTCAGGATCTGTTGCAAGAAGAAGGTCTGCATTGCATTTCTTTGCGTACTCCATACCAAGTACCATAGCTTCCTTTATCTCAGGGTTTGGATATGGGCATGTAGGGAAATTGCCGTCAGGATTCTCCTGCTCTTTAACTACTGTGATATTGGTATAGCCTGTCTCCTTTAATGTGCGAAGCACCGGCTTAAGACCGGTTCCGTTAAGTGGAGAGTAAACGATAGCCACGTTCTTGTCCACCTTTACGCTGTCATCAAGAAGAGACTGCTTTTTAACCTCCTCAACAAAGGCTGTGAGCACATCCTCCGATATATATTTAATATTTCCATCTGCAACACCGGACTCAAAATCAGACTGCTTTACATCTGCAAAGATATCAAGCTTCTCTATCTCGGCAAGAATCTCTGCTGCTGCCTCTGTAGTAATCTGGCATCCATCAGCGCCGTATACCTTGTAGCCGTTGTATTTGCTTGGATTGTGGCTGGCTGTGACCATGACACCTGCTGATGTACCGAGATATCTTGTGGCATATGATACTGTAGGCACTGGAAGAAGCTCTGGCCAGATATTGACCTGCACTCCGTTTGCAGCAAATACTGATGCTGCAACCTTTGCGAACACATCAGACTTGATACGGCTGTCATATCCAATAGATACTGATGGCGCCTCAAAATTTGCTACAAGATAATTTGCAAGTCCCTGTGAAGCCTTTGCCACGGTGTATACATTCATGCGGTTTGTTCCTGCTCCTATTGTACCGCGGAGTCCGCCTGTACCGAATGCAAGATTTCTGTAAAATGCATCCTCAATCTTTGCAGGATCATTCTCTATTGCCTTAAGCTCTGCTACAACATCTGCATCTGCTGTTGCTGATGCAAGCCAACGTTTATATTCCTCGTTGTAATCCATAATTTTCTTTCTCACTTTCTACGTTTATTAGCATTCTATCATACATGCTACAATATGATTGTTCAATTTTTGACAAACTGATAAACATCCTTAGAGTAATAGTTAAAGTATCAATTATTACATTTCAAATACACATGATATGAAATAGATGTATCTTTCTTGTTTTGTAAGTGCTGAAATTTAATGGGTGTCAGGCACCTTATTTACTCATGTGCTGGCACCTTGTGTTTCAACATAAATAAAAGAACACCAATGAATTTAGAACACATTAATTAAATGTTCATATTTTCACTTTCTAAAATATACTTCAAATTGCTTTCGCATTCGCGAACATCTTTTCTAATTTCTTCATTGTCAAGTCCTTTTTTATAACTAAGTAAACTATAATACATTTCCTGACAGCGTTTCAAAAATATTTCTTTATCGCTCTGTTCGTACTGAAAAGCAAATGTATCATAATACTCCTTATAAACTCTAGCAACTCTATATTTATAATACCTATTATTTTTGTTGTTTCTATCTATTTCACTATTCTTGTTTAATAATCTATGTGCTTCCACAAAGACTTTCAACGAACCTTCCATTTTTCTGTAATATAATTGTTTTGCAAGCAAAAATCTAGCATAATGATTATCAATTTGATATGCTGAAAAAAGATGTCCTTTTTGCTTTGCAAATGAGTATGCAGTTTTAAAATAACTTCCAGCTCTGTCAAATTGATTCAAATTTACACAAACAATTGCGTATTGTTCCCAGAAAAATAAATTATGCTTACAAAAGTTTAATTCCTTTACTTTCTCATAATATTCAATAAATTTATTTGATTCCATCTTATAGCCAAAAACATAAGATAAGTAAGAACATGACACCAAATTTATCATTGCATTTTTATATTTATCACTTCCTAAATATAAGTTATCAAGTTTTTTCATAGTGCCAACAAGTACATCAAACACTTCATCTTGAGTAAAAACCTCTGTTCTCATCATTAGTTCTTTTGCTATAACTGAGGATTTTATAACAATTTTACCTCTTTCTACATCTACCAACTCTCCACAATTTTTATTTCTTTTTATTACTCGTTCAACATCTTGTAAATCTAATAGTATTCTATAATCATTAGTATTCAAGCCCAATTCCAAAATTCCGCTTATAAAAGCTAATATCAAAATCCGACGCAAATCACTATTTCCATTTATATTGACTATGTTCTCTACAAACCTATCAATAATATGGGTAGACTCAAAAAGGTAAATTAATATATTTTGAAATCTTGAATTACATTTCTTTTTTAAACATTCTATTCTTCTCTGTACAGATACTCCCGCCAAATTACCATAGAATCCATATTTTAAAACTAATTTATCTAACAGTTCAATTTCACAATCGCTTAATTCATCCAAATTTATCGGATTAATAAACTGTACATTACTCATTCTATCAATAATATCATAAATACTATTATAATAATTATCAAACATAGATGATCTCATAACCAATAAAAATTTTATATTTTTCAAGTCAAAATCTGCAAATTTAGTTAAAATATCTAAATATACATTTGCAGGGTCGCATATTAAAACTTTTTCCTTACCATCCTCACAAAAACTCTTTATCTCCGACAATACCCTCTGATTGTTGATTTGCTTTAAATAATAAAATTCCAAATCTGGACATAAATCAATAATTTGATTTACAAATACAGATTTACCATTACCTAAATCAGAATGAATAATGACTGATTTGCCCTGTTCAATCTCCTGAATAACTTCAGTAACTTTATCTCTGTTTACCAACGCTTCATAACATCTGTTAGCATCTTTCTTATATATTCCATCTTTCTCAATTCCATTAAAAAGAAGTGCATACACATCCCTATCTTCTGGTTTTATTGAATTATCATATCTATTTGCTTTTCTGAAAGTCTTATAATAAACTTCTTTTTTTCTTTTTTCATCCACTTCAATTTTGGCTAAATCTTCAAGAAACGCTTGCACGCCACATAATAAGACTCTCCCATATTTTTCCAAAAATTTCCTACTGCTATCTGACAAGTCAGGTCTTTCTACGAAAAAGATTTTGTCCTTAAGTTCTTCATCCGCAACAAGTCTTCGTATATCAATATCGCTGCTAAAAGATAGACCTATAATAAAAATAACTTTTGCACTATATAATTCATCAATTAAATACGAATACCATGGTGTATCAAAAAATTTTGTATTATTATATGACATATGTGACAACTTAAAAGTCTCTGGCAATACACTATTTTTAACTTCTTGTATATATCCATTCAAATGCATTACAATTTTAGTCTTATTTACTTTTCTAATATCTGCGTCTATACTATAACCTTTAATTTTATTTCCACAATCATTACAAACTTTCTCTATCAAATTATCGTAATTTGTACTATAAACTCTTAAATTCTTTATTTTTGCTAAAGCTTTATAATACTCCGCATATGTATCTACCATGTAATGAGATTTCAAATAATCAATCAGTTTATCTTCTCCATACATATCAATATATTCTTGCGAAACTATATCTAACGGCACTCCTGAATCCATACCTGTCAAATCTGCCAATTCTTTTGCTAATTCACTTCCCACCAATAAATGTCTATCTTCATTCTCACTTACATTTTCTGCCCCTGTTGAAAACCCTGAGCCCACCAAAAAAACAGTGTCTCCTTCTATAGTAAGTTTTAGTGCCTCTTCATATGTAACCATAATTTTTCTCCCCGCCTTTTAACTTTTTAGTCAATTGTTTTCATATCCCAACATTTCATGCTTTCACATATACTTCTCCATTTCTTACACCAGTGATGCAAATTTTATTTTACCACTGTTTTTTCTTGCTTATTTACCAATTTACTTGTTTTATTATTTTTTTTAACCCCTTCACTACATTCCTGTTCTTTTATATATTTTTCTCTTATATCATCAATCAAATTAAAGTATCTAAAATCCTCAAATATGATGTCTAACTGACCATAATATTGTATAATCGCTATAATAGAGTATAGCATTACTGATAAATATGATTCGATTTCAAAATCTTCGATCTCAAAAGCACCAACTATTCCTTTTGTCACCAAAACAAATATTGCAACACTAATTATGATAATTATAGTCTTAAAGATAATAAATAATATATATCTAAGTAATCTTGTTCTTTTCCTAAATTTATTACTATTTAATAGAATGATGTCTTTTTCCAAAAAACGTAGTCCGATAATTACCCCTAGCATCCCAATGACTATAATATTATATGTTACGCCAAACATTAATTTACTATTATCTGTAAAAAATGGAATAAATCCAAACATTATCTCAATTGCGCATAATACAATACTTAGTTTATCATGCCAATTTCCTTTTACTTCTCTTAATGATAATTGCTTAGAATATGTTGATGACGCATTTATATATTCTATCAATCTCTGTTTTTCATCAAGAAACTTTTTTTCATTAATTTTGTTTAACTCTATTTCGTTTATCAATTCCCATATATGTGAATCTTCAGAATACCTACGATTATTTTTTGAATTGCCATATGCATTAATTATCGTTTTCAATTTAGGCAATAATGCTATAGTTTCATCATAAGATGCCTCACTCATTTTTAAAGCTAATTTATTTAATTCTTTAGTTGTTTTTATTCTTTCTTTTGTTATATACGATAATTGACTGTTTTTTTGATTAAGATGTAAAGAAAAAATACCTGTAACAAATGCACTTATAACTGCTGATCCTAATATAACACTTAACATTTCCATATTTAGTTCATTCCTACCCCATATTGACCTATTATTATGTTAATAAATTAAATTGTTTCATTGGATTTCCAAAAACAGTCGTCCCTTTTTTTACATTTTTTATTACAGCAGCACCCATACCAACCATAGCCTCTTCTTCAACAATTACTCTTTGTTTTATTGTTGCATTCATTCCGATATATGAATTTTTTCGTACCTCTACAAAACCTGCAAGTGTTGCTCCAGCTGTAATCTTTACATGTTCGCATATAATATCATCGTGTCCAATTGATATATTACCATCCAGCTTAACATTATCTCTTAACTGAGTATCTCCATTAAACCCTCTTTCAATAACTGTTCCAGCTCCAACACTGACATTCTTTCCTATTATAACTCTTCCGAATGAAGGAATTCGCATTTCTTCGCCTTCATTTTTTGCAATAAAAAAGCTGTCTGTTCCTATAACAACCCTTTCAAAGCACTCAAAATTATCACCTATTATAGCATTTTTTATAACTGTTCCGGCTTTTATATAAGAATTTTTACCAATAATAACATTATGATCAATTATACAGCCACATTCAATTATAGTGCCCTCTCCAATTATAACATTTTCTCCAATATAGTATCCTTCGTGAGTATACTTATATTTTTTATTTTTTGAATTTTCTTTTTCCGATTTTTCAATTTTCAAAGCTAATTTTGCATACTCACTTTGTGGATCATCTACAACCAAAATACAATTATCTTCTTTCAGATTATCTGGGACTTCTATTCCAGTTTCCACAAATACCAGGCAGTTTCTATGACCTATAAGATTTGAAATCATATTTTTAACCTTATTCGTAACAAAAAGCATTGACTCATCTTTTGGTGTACCGATAAATGATACACCACTAATTTCAAAATTATAATTTTCACATATCTCTTTTACGTTATAATGCATAAAAATCTCCTAGTCTGATTTGCTATCTCTGTACACGTCCGTTTCCACCATTTTTCAACAGACTCTCAACATCACTAACCGATATTCTATTAAAATCACCTTCAATCGAATGTTTCAGACAACTTGCAGCTACAGCAAAGTCTATTATATCTTTTTTATTTTTACCATTCATTAACAGATGATTTTTAGATTCTTAGTATAATTTCAAAATATACTCTTTACTTTCTTCCATCCTAAACATATAAATCTAGATAAACTAATATTACCCACAACAATCTGTCATAAGAATTATTTATGATTGTTCCTTTGTATAGATTTTAAGTCACACCTAGACAAAATCAATTAGCCTAAAATCTTTGTTAGGCTAATTGACACAAATTATAATATTCGGTGTCATACAATAAATTCTATATATTCTCAAAAAATTTTAATGTTTGTATCGTCTCCCTCATTCCATTCTCCAATATATATTCTGCATGCCATCCTAATTTTCGTAGTTTTGAATTATCTAAAATACAATTTTGCGGTTTAGAAAATCCCTTACTCTCAATTTCATCTGGAAAATCAAAAACAACACTTGTACCAACTATACCTGCTATAGTTTGCGCCACTTCTGCAATTGATGCAATCGACTTTTCATTTGCTATATTATATACTTCTCCTGTTTTCCCATTGAAAAGCACATATAGGATTGCACTAGCGGCATCAGTTACATAACAATATGTTCGTCTCGGTAATCCCTTACTCTTTAAAACAATATTATCACCATGTAATGCATTCCTGATAAACTGTGCATGTGCCTTACTATCATTTACTTGCATTGTTGGACCATATATACTTGACAACCTAGCTATAACCGCATCTATATTATATTCCTCAACATAACTATGTAATAAAATTTCTGCACATCTTTTGCTCTCTGGATAACCATTTCTTAAAATTTGGAAATCTAATATACCACAATCCTCTTCTTTGTAAATATCATGATTTTCAATCTTACCATATACTTCGAACGATGATGTTAATATTACCCTCGTTTTCTTATGATATCTACAATATTCAAAAATATTATTGTTTCCAATTACATTTGTCAAAACGGTTTCTACCGGTTGTATTGCATATGTCCTTGGATCTGCATTACTTGCAGCATGTATAATATAATCATATTCAACATTTATTGGCAATTTATCTACTATATTCTGAACTATTGGCACAACTTTGTTTCCAAATCTAGAAACTATCTTATTTCTATCTCTTCCTAATGCATATATTTTATAATCCGCATTATACATACTATTAGCTGCCAAAAGGACATCTATAATACATGATCCTATAAGACCTGTTGCTCCTGTCACCAGAATAATTCCAGACTTTATTGATAATGATTTTGCCACTTTATTTATTCCATCAAAATATGAAGTCAATGCATCCACTCATCCTTTTTTGAATTTAATAATGCTTTAAATATTTCTATATCTTCAGAAGTAGTTAGTTTTAAATTCTTTTCCGACCCCTTTGACATATACAATTTTTTTCCTAATTCGATATACATAGTACAAGAAGCAACTGAATTAGTTATTCCTTTACTTAAAGCCTCCTTATGAGCTTCTATAATATCATTCAGGAAAAATGCCTGAGGTGTTTGTGTTATCTTTAAGTTATCTCTTGGAACCTGTTCCTCTGTTGATAATGAATCATATGTTTTCAACATCGCTGCTGTACAAGGAACTACTGTTATTGCATTACCATATTCACGGCACACCCTAATATTTTCAGTTATTATATCATCATTTACCATTGGTCTTATGGCATCATGAATTAATACAATTGTATCATCTTCTGGATGCCTCTCCCTAATATCATAAAGTCCATTTCTAATTGAATCCTGGCCATTTTTTCCACCAGATACTATATTTTCCAATTTTGCTATTCCAAACTGTCTTGCATAAGCTTTTAATATCTCATGCCATCCATCAAGACAAACAACTTCTATTCCATCTATATTAGGATTATTCTGAAACGCCTCTAAAGTATAAACAATTACAGGTCTATCATATACATTTATAAACTGTTTGGGAATATCCTGTCCCATTCTGGCTCCTACACCACCCGCAATAATTAGTGCAATATTTTTCATTTCTAATTTTCCCTTCTTAATTCACTCTCTAAAAAATTCACAATATTATTTGTTGCATCACTATGCATGATAAATTCATTTTCTTTTAGGATTTCCATTCTCTTATCATATAAGTAATCATTTCCATTAACAATTTCGTTCACGTAATATTGTACATCATCCCATGATTCTGCTACATAAATTCCCTCAAGCATTTTTTTAAATTCATCATTTGGTTTCAAATTACTTTTACAATATATCAATGGTCTACCTGTAACGAAATATGATGCATCTATTGATGAAATATCAGCAATTAATAAATCAGTATTATTCAATACATCATCAATAGGTCCTCTATCGTTAATTTCTATATTATTATTTTTAAGATCATTTTTATATTCTTCAACATCCTTGCTATTCATCTTTTTTGTTTCAATCATATTCGCAAATAACATTGGATGTGGTCTTAATAATAAATTTATATCATTATATAGTTTTCTTAGTTCCACAAAGTTATTTTTATACTCTATAAAATGACTACCACCAACTTTTTCATCATATGACCATCTAGGTGCCCAAGTTATGCGTTGGACTTTTTCCCTTTTTTCCCATTTAAAATATTCTTCAAATGGAGGATATCCTAAATATTCAACCTTCTGCAGTTTATTTTTGCTTCCTATATTTAAAAGTTTTTCAATAATCTTTCCATTTTGTCTTGTGTCTGCAAAAAAATATGCCACATTCCTAAAAAAATCAATATTACTTGCATATATTTCACTAAAATTATCTGATACTGTATATCCATATGGTATATAACAAATCTTTGAATACTTAACAACCTGGTTACTTTGTAATTCCTTCGGGAAATGAGAATTATAAGGATCTTGATAAAACACATAATCAAATCGGTAACTTTCTAAATCTATAGTATTTCCATTCTCATCTATTGCCTCTATGATTTCACCATACTTTTTCTTAAAAAATTCTCTTTCATAACTATATTGGCCTATTGAAAATGAAACATCAAATGAAGGTACTACAACTAACTGTGGTTCAAATTCCTTCCGTCTAGTCATCTCCTCATATATAGGTTGAAGTTTATCCCATGATTCTGGTTCAAACACAATGAAAGCTACTCTTATGATTTCTGCAGCTTTTCTTCCTTTATTTTTTTTCAAATAAAATAATGCCCTATTATTTTTTATATCTCTTAATACGGGTTTCAAAAAAAATGCAACGAAATGTCTAAATGTCATTTTAATAATCTCCAAATTTATTTTTTATACTTATTGATTTCCTGAATAATCTTGTTTCTAAATATAAAAATGCATACAAATGTTATAGCTATAATAGCATAGCGTATCATAGGATAATTATATAATGCCATTGCTATAAATCCTATACCACAAAAAACTATAAATAAAATTGATAATGCCTTTATATCATATAAATTCTTATTTATACCATTTTTATCGCACAAAATGCGCATATAAATATAATCAACCAATGCTAAAATAAAATAGCTGATTAGTGTTGTATAAGCAGCTGATATAAATCCAAATATAGGTATAAACAAAAAATTCAAAACGATATTTACTATAGCAGATAATATAGCAGCAATAGCTAAGAACCATTTTGCTTCATAATAAAACTCTATACAATCAAACAAATCAGAATAATAAAGTAGTAAAACACTCATTGCTACTGGTGGAACCACCCATATAGCATCTATATACTCCTTGCCCGCCATTATATACACGATTTCTGGAGCTAACGCTATAACTCCCAGTAGCATAAACGCTATACCTGCCGAAAGAAGAATGGACACCCTCCTATTATCATCAACTTTCTTTTGTTCGATTTTTTCAAACATCCACGGAACATATGAAGTATGGATTGCAGAAATAACAAATGTTAAAATTGTAGCTAACGAATATGCTACTCCATATACTGCTGCATCTCCTCTTCCACATATTTTATCAATCATTAGTCGATCTGATTGATTAAAAACAACTTGTGAAAGATAATATGGTATTAATGGTATATTAAAGGACAATGCAAAATGCCAAAAACATCTATCGAAAATTTTTGTATTATGCTTTAATATACTTAACAAAATAATTGCCCCAATAATTATCACAATAATCGCATTAGATAAAATTTTAACAACACCTTTGTTCGTCATGTTATAAACTGCAATAACTGATAAAAAAGTTGTTGCAATAGCACTTAACAATGTCACAAATACAACACTCTTATATTTGTACTCAAATCGTTCTTTCCCCATCCATAGCATTTGAACAGTATTAAAAAACATCTCTATTCCCATCAAAACTAACAATGCATACGGGATATCTAATAATGACTGCAATGAATTTCTTGCAAGTGTACACACAATCAAATATATTAATGTTAAAACTAACGTTATCCCACAGGTTGATGACAGATAGCCATCCCTATTGTCTTTAAATTTTATCATTGCTGTTGACAAACTTCCATATGGTAGTTGTAATGATGTAAAAATAATCATTATTGCCATAGTTGAAGAATATACTGTGGATAACCCATATTCCTCCTTTGTAAGCACCCGAGTAAATATTGGCAAAGTAATAAATGACATACACTTAGTTAATATTCCACATATAGTGTATGCGACAGATGCTTTTGCTTCTTTAGAAACATTATTACCCCTAAAAAAAATTCTTTTCAAATCCATATATATTAAACCATTTCTATATTTTTATAAGATGCATCTCTACATGTTTAGTTTTTTTCTGAAAACTCGTTAATTTTATCTATTACATAATCAACTTCTTCTTCTGTCATTCCATAATACATCGGAATACTCAATTCTGTTTTACTTATCTCTTCTGCTATAGGTAACTCTCCCTCTCTTATTCCGAGATCCTCATAGCATTTTTGCATATGCATTGGAATAGGGTAATGTTTATTAGTTCCGATTCCATTATCATTCAAATGCTTTTCTAATGCCTCACGCTCATTGCACCTAATAGCAAAAATATGCCAAACGGGTTCTACACCATCTATAACGTATGGTAATATAATTTTTGGATTATCAATTTTCTCCAAATATTTTTCTGCTATTCTTCGTCTTTCCTCATTAATTTTATCAAGATGCGGTAGTTTTGCACTTAAAAAAGCAGCCTGCATTTCATCCAATCTTGAATTATTTCCCTTATATATATGATGATATTTATAATCTGAACCATAGTTGCCTAATGCTCTTATTTTATCAGCTATAGATTTTTTATTTGATACTGCTGCTCCTGCATCACCTAATGCTCCAAGGTTCTTACCCGGATAAAAGCTAAATCCAGCCGCATCTCCAAAGCTTCCTATCCTCTTTCCTTTATATGTAGCTCCATGAGCCTGTGCACAATCCTCAACAATATATAAATTATATTTTTCTGCAATTGCTGCAATAGCATCCATATCACAAGGTTGTCCATATAAATGAACTGGCATAATTGCCTTGGTTTTTTTTGTAATTTTTTCTTCAATCAGTTTAGGATCAATATCATAAGTCCTGATATCTGGTTCAACAAATACAGGTGTTGCCCCAACATAAGTTACAGCTAATGCTGTTGCTATATATGTATTCGAAGGAACAATTACTTCATCCCCTGCACCTATTTCCAATGCCTTTAACGCAAGCATCAAAGCATCTAACCCATTTCCGGTACCAACACAATAATTTACCCCACAATACTCAGCAAATGCTTTTTCAAAGTTCTCATCTTCTACACCCTCAATATACCAACTACGCATATATACTCTTTCAAATGCATTTCTAAGTTCTTTGTCTAATTCACGTTCCATAGGTTTGAAACTTACAAATGGTATTTTCATATTATTTATCTACCTCACTATTTTTAACAAAATTCAGAAACTCATCATAATTCCTGATATAATCCGATTCATCATATAATTCAGAAGCTAGAACCATAAGAACAGCATCTGGAGAAAAATCAAACATTTCCCTCCACATATTATTAGATACATACAATCCTTCATACGGCTTTTCCAATGGAACAATTTTCTTTTCATTACCATTATCCAATCTAATTTTACAACTTCCGTGTATACAAATAAGAATCTGCTCAAGCTTCTTATGCGCATGATACCCTCTAGTTACGCCTTCTGCTGTATCATACATATAATAAACTCTTTTTATTTTAAATGGAATATCTTTAAACTCCTCGAGAGCAACTAGTTGCCCCCTATCGTCACCATGTGGTTGGAACACATATTTAATTACCTGCATTTTTTCTCCTCTTCTGCAACTTTTTAATTATTTTATACACTAATCCATTTACTATTTCTAATGGAAAATAACGTATATTTCTGATATCTTTTTTTGATATAAATCCCAGCACATATGTCCAATAAGAATTTCTCTTCAAATAATTTAACCTATACTGTTCTACATCAACGCATTTATAATCTATTTCATTTCCTAATAAATTATTATTTACCAATTGCTTTAATCTATTTTCAAATTCATCAGGTGAGATAACAGCATTCCTCAACTTTTGTTTCATTTGTCCATAAAAATCTTTATCCGTTAGTGCTTTCTTTACCGCTGCACACAACTCTTCTTCGGTATCATAAAGAAAAAACTTTTCTACTTCATTTGATATTAATCCCGTAGCCTCATCATCATATTTTAGTGTAAAAGGAACAACACCGGTAATTGCACTATATTGTAACATCAATCCACCCGTAATAGGATATGTATTCAAAAATATATCGCAATGTTGATATATTTGATATAAGTCCTTTCTTTCTTTTGTATGATACACTCTATGTGGAAAATCTTTAAGCAAATTATCTAACTCATTTACTGTATCATTACTTGCATACCAAAAAACAACATTATCATTTTGTTTCAATATATTTCTAACCATTGAATAAAACTTTCCATTGTCGCCAACAGTTTTATATATTGACCCTCCTGAAAACATTACTTTTTTAGATTCATCCTTAAAAGGATAACCTTCAAATTCTATTTCTTCATTTATCTGTGGATAAAATGGAATCTTCACAATTTTCTCTTTAGGAATTTTTCTAAATGAATTTGATATATATGCTCCATAATCCCTAAATTCAATACATTTATCAAATGCATTTACACCTAACCAAAATGCATGATCTGTTAAATTTATCTGATATCTATCACATAAATTCTCAAGATGATCGAAAACAGATATTCCGACAACATCCCATGGTGTTGTATACAGAAAAGCCGCTTTTGCTTTATATGTATTTAATATTTTCCAAAACTGTTGAATCTGTTTTGTATAATTAAAATTACTATTGATATATTCTATTTCTGCATTATTTTTTTTTAATATTTCCTTGATTTTTGGAATCCTATTTTCATTTTCAGAATATGTAATATAAACCGTCCGTTTAATTTTACACAAAGCATTGAGATATATTTGCATTAGCCCCCTATTGTCTAATCCAAACGCATCGTACACTACAATAACATCCTCTTTGAATTTTTCTTGTTTCCAATTGCAAATCAAATGTGATGAGCTTTCTATTGCCTTTTCTAATAAGTCACTAGTATACTCCTGATTCCATTCATACATCATTCTCGAACAACTACTGATCAATGTAAATGTATCTTCATATCTCTCCTTCTTAAGAGAATTCTGAATCTTATTATAAAATTTATTTCTGTATTTTATATAGTTATCTAACTTATTACTCAATATAGGATCACCTTTTCTTATATCTTTTTTCTCAACTTATATGCCCTTTGTAAATCCAAACTATTAGCTTTTTTCTGTTTTTTTACTCCACCATTTAAAAATATGATTTTGTCTTTCCACAGAAAAACAATCTGAATTCACGATTTCCACTAATAGTAAGTCTATATTCATTTAAATCACCATCTATTCTATCATAAAAGTGTGATTCTATACCAGACATTTTATCCATAATTAGCCTAGGCATCAAATCCCCAACATTCTATTCAAAGCCATGTCAAACTGATCAAACAAATTAAACATAATAGATTCAAAAATATTCATATTTGTAGGACTTCTTATGCCATTATTAACAATTTGGAATGCGTCTTTCCATAAGTAATAATATGATTTGCATAAGTTATCCTCTATCATATTCTGTAACCTTTTTACGGCACAGGGTTGCATTTTATTCACAAATTCAAAAAGGAGCTGTGAAACACTGTCTGCTATCCACAACTATTAATTATCCATGATTATTCTTTTATTCTTGAAATCAAACTTTCTTTTCAACTCAAACGCAATGTAAAATTTCTTTTCAATCTTTATAACATTCATGTGATATATTGAATCTTCATTCTTTGTATTGATATCAGGATCATTTTCTGACTCGGTTTTCTTTATACATTATATCCATTAGTCCAAATTCACATAATTACTTATACTAGTTTTTATAAGCATCAATTCTTATTCTATCAATTGCAGAAATATAATAATACTCTATTTTTACATTTAATGTTTGCGAAATATATTGTAATACTAAAGCCAGTATATAGAGTCCCGACAAAACTCCGATACTAAACTGATTTCTATCTCCCATCCCAATAAAATCATAAACCTCTATTATAACTATATAAAAAAACACAAACAAAACAATTATACTTATACTCCATAATATATAACAAAATATCACACGACCACTAGTATTTTTTGAGGGTAATATATTTGTAACTCCCTTTAAAACACTTCTACAAGTTCCTTTTATTTCAAGGGATACAACAATACTTAAAAGAACAATTAAAATAACAAACATTCCCACCATTGAAAGCAAATCAAAATTAGAAATACTATTGTTTTTATTACAAATAATAATAGAAACAGCAAAATATATGCCGGAACATATAAATATCATTCTGCTTGCAATTTCATAAATATTTTCTCTTACCTCTTTTTTGGAACGTTCCCAGTCAAATTTCAGCAATAACGATAAATACTCAATTAATTGCTTTTGCTTCCTATTTAGATTTTCACCATCACACTTTCCAGCTTCTAATTCTTTAATCAGTTCCCATATATGTGCGTCGTCAGAATATTTAAATGAAATCTCATTTCCAAAAGCATTTATTCTGACTTTCAATTCTGTTAAAATATTAATTGTATTGCCATAAGTTGCTCCATTTAATTTGTATGCAATTTCCCTAATCTTCTCTCTCCATTCTTTTCTCTCTGCTGTTATATATTGGAGAGTTTCCTGTCTTCTAGAAACTGCGAGTGCTATACTTCCTGACAAAAAAGCTGCAATTACAGTTGAGCCAAACAATGTTTTTATATCCATTTGCTATACCTCTTCTTATATTCTCCTCATTGCATTTAAATCAAATTCACACTTTTTAACCAGTAATATCGCAATATAATCAAATGTATTTCACTTTATCATCTACAGATATATTTTCTCCCAATTGAATTTCCACAACTTCTAATTCTGAAATCGCCGTTAAAGAATGTTTTTGACCTTTATGTATTGATATAACATCTCCGACACCTACATTCATTTTTTCTCCATCAATAATCGAATATCCCTCTCCCGAAATTATATTCCATATCTCATCCCGTCCAGAATGACTATGATATTTCATTGATCCGCCAGCTTTTAATTTTAATTTAACTGTCATACTATCCTCTGAAGTATCTATAACTTTATAAGTTCCCCAGGATTTCTCTGCAAATCTAACTGGTTGTTCAATCTTTTCTACATATGTTTTTAATCTACTTGATTCTTCCTTATCCGATACAAGAATTCCTTCTGGACTAGCAGAAACCACAACATCTTCTACCCCCATACATAATATTGGGATATCTAATTCATTAATTATATTAGTATTAATACATTTATCATCTACTATAACATTTCCGATTGTCCTGTCATCCATAGCCTCTGTTAATGTGTTCCATGTTCCTAAATCTTTCCATTCACCAGAGAATCTCATAACCGATATATCTTTTTCTTTCTCTACAACAGCATAATCAAAACTAATTTTATCCAATGTATCGTATTTTGCCAGCAGATCATAATAATCTTTAAACTCAATCAATTCGTGTGCAATTTTTAATAAATAGTCAATTTTGAAAGCAAATACACCACTATTCCATAATGCGCCTTCTTTAATATATTCACTTGCGACTTTTTCACTAGGTTTCTCTTTAAAAGTCTTTACCTTACTGACGTTTTTATTATCCTTAGGAATAATATAACCATATTTTTCGCTAGGATATGTTGGTTCTATTCCCATCAAAACAATATTAGATTGCTTTTTATACGCAAGTTCATATAATTTATTTAATGAATAAAAGTACTCATCATCAACATATGGATCAACTGGACAAATTACAACTGCCTCATCTGGTGAAACCTTTTTTACATCATATAGATATGCTATAGCCAATGCAATAGCCGGAAACGTATCTTTTCTACATGGTTCAACACTAATACCTACATCTTCACCCAATTGATTATTAATAGCTGAAACCTGTGATTTTGATGTAGCAACAGTAATAACTGCTTCCGTATCTATATCTTTTATTTTTCTATATATTTTTTGAACCATCGACTCATATGTTCCATCACTCTTTTTGAAAAATTTTATAAACTGCTTTGATCGTATATCATTTGATAATGGCCAAAGCCTTTTTCCTGATCCACCAGATAGTAATACTATATTCATTTTGAATTCCTTTCTCTGATCCAATCCAGTTGTTCCATATTTTCTATCGGAATATATATTTTATCAATGTTTTTTCTAAAAATCTGTATTGGAAGCTTACTATAATCTATTTTCATAAGTTCATCTATTATTTCTTTATCAAACCTATATTTTATAATTTTAGCTGGTATACCTCCATATATAGCATATGGCGGTATATCACATGTAACTAACGCATTTGACGCAACAATTGCGCCTTTACCTATATGAACTCCTGACATAATTGTGGCGCCATATCCAATCCAAACATCATCATCAATAATTATATCTCCTTTTGAAAAAGCCTCATCTCCACCATCAAAAAGTTTTGCATTAAATGGATATGTCGAAAACGCTTTATAATTATGCTCAACATCAAGTAAAAATGTAACATTTTGTGCTATAGAGCAATATGCTCCAATTGTTAAATGTGATTTATTATTAAACGTAATAACCTTTAATTCTCCATAAGTATATTTTCCTATAGATATCAAATCTTTATCAAATACATTCATAGGTAAAACATCATTATCAGGAAAATATTTACAAAATTTCTTTCTAAATATTTCCAATCGTACTATCTCTTTAACATGGTCAATCAGTCTGTATCTTCTCATCATTTTATCCTCGAGTGATTTCCCTTATAACTTCTAAATATGCATATCCATTTTCTTCATCTGGTTCTAAATATGCTCCTTCTCCCCACTCATTCCATGCTGTTAAAAGTAAAATCTCCTTATTATTTTCACAACACTTCATATATAATTTTTCAAAATATTTTTTAAACTTTTCTGGTGACGAACCATTAACAATTCTTGCATTGCTACCTCTTCTTGGTGTATCATCAAATGATACAAATGATCCGAGTACCAAATTACTTTTCATATAGTTATTTGCATCTCTTAATATTTTTTCCCATACTTTGTCATAATCATAAAAATATTTAACTTCACAGTCTTTCTTTAATTTTTTATGAAAATACTTTTCAAGCCTACCCTCAACAGCCATTCTTTTTCCCCATGCATTTGCTGGTGGTTGATATAAAAATTGTGCATCAAATAAATGTTTATTTCTAAATTCATCTTTCCGTGACAAAAGATATAATCCATCTAAACCATTTTCTTTTGCTAATTTTTTCCAGTAATTTCCCATTTTTTCTAGTGATTTTTTATCTATACTTGTCATAAATGCAAAAACTGGTTTATTATCAATTCTTATATATCTCTCATCTTTAAAAAAGGGTAACAAATAATTGAAATGCTTTTCCCACTGCTTTTCATCACCATAATCTAATTCTAATAAGCACTGTTTCTTCCCATTATTATTTTCTGGTGTCCAATTGTTTCCCTGTATACTACTCCAAGATCTTACCCATGAACAATTATCCCATGAAAAGAAAAATTTAATATTAATATCCTTATTTTCCAATATCAGTTCAGCAGGTTTATTTAACATCTTCTTTCCATTTTTAAACCAATAGTGATATATGTTAAATCCATCTACACCATACTTATTAGCTAACGTTGTCTGCCACTTTATAGTATTAACATCCAATAAATCATAATATTTATTATCTAACGGAACTTTTGGTTGGATATGACCTCTAAATTGAGGTTTTGCCTTTTTCACACCAACCCAATCCGTAAAGCCTTCTCCCCAAAATTCATTATTTTCCTTTGTTTCATGAAATTGTGGTAAATATGCTGCTATAATCTTGGTTTTAACCATTTTTTTCCCTCCATACTATTTTCTCAGAAAATTTTTCAAAAAAATGTACAATTATAATATTTTCCACTCCATAAAATGGAAACAACCCATTATCTAAAACAAGTAAACAAGTGCACCAAATCATTGTTAATATAATATAAAACCTTCTTTTTTTTACATATACTGTTTGAAATGTAAATTTCCACCAAATAAACGTTCCTATTATACCCATACTTGCCATAACCGTTGCCATAGTGCTATGTGCATATGTACTTCCTAATGCCAACCCCCAAAAAGGTCTAGTGAAAAAATATTTCAAAGATCCTACTATACTTATCAATCTTATCTTAGTTGATCCATCATAGTCAACATAATTACCAGCCCAGCCATCCATACTTAAATCATCAAAATTAATTAAGGCCATATGCATCCTCTTAAGATAATAGTTAGAAAATTGATGAGTATATATATAATATATACACACCCCAAAAAATATTAAGGCTATAATAACCAACACTATAAAATCACACTTTTTCTTTTTATCAAGATTTAAAAAATACTTTAAAACTGCAAATGCTATTAATATAAATGCACAAACAATAGCAGTAAATGATAAAGACAGTAACATTACAACAAATGCAAATGCACCATAATACAAGTATTTTTTTCTTCCCAACTCATTATATAAACTTATACATAATAAAATAAAAATAAATAATGCAAATCCATACATTGAAGGTTCTGATTTTAAACCTTTCAATCTATTTGTAACTCCTAAACTGGTTACCCCTGCTTCATTTAAATATTGATTTCCAACCATAAATTTGATTATGCTATTAACTAATGTTTCTTTTCTTAAAATTTTAACAAACACGATTTCAAACAAGGAAAAATATATGAATGGAACTTGATACACGAATGTTTTATGTAAAATATCTAATTGATCATCCTCTTTTAGACATTTAACCTGTTGAAAGATAAATATATAACATATTAAATGTATTATTTCTTTAATTTGATTTATTCCTATAACAATATTTCCAGGTATAACTCCACCAAAATAATATAAATCCCATGACGCAGAATCAGGAACAACTATCCCCTTATAGGGATAAATTATTTGCAATGCAAAACTAAAACAAGCAGCGACCAGTAACAATATACCATATAACATTACCTTTCTTTTTATCCTAGATTTTGTCAATAAAAGCAACGCAATAACGATATCCAGAAATATAACCAACTCGCTGAAGCCAATATCAAAACTACCAAAATTTAAAAATGCACCTACGGAAATCATAACTTCTAATGCGATTGCCAGTGCTGTGAAATTAATAAATAACTTGTTTAAACTTGGGTGCAAGCATATAATCCATCCAATACATCCAAGTAATATTATTGTTCCTATTGTCATCTTACAGTAATTCCTCAAGTATTTTTGCAAATTTTTCAGCTGATTTTTTCCACGAATATTTATCAAGTATATATTTTATGTTATCTATATCAACATTCTCTTTTATAATTTCATCTATATGAATATCATATTGATATGGATCTATATATATCGCTGATTTTTCATAAATTTCCGGGAGACAACTAGTATTAGACACCATTATCTTCGTTCCCGTTGAAAGTGCTTCCAATGGCGGAATTCCAAATCCCTCGCAAAATGCAGGATGAATAAATGCATTAGCATTTTTCATAAGAGCTTTTACCTGTGCATCTGGTATATATCCTGTGTAAATAACATTTTTTACACTATCAATTCCTATACTTTCAAAATAAGAAGAAAATTTATCTGTTCCAGTGATTACAAATTTATAATCAGGATTTTTTATTGCTGCCCTAACAATCCATAATATATTTTTGTGTGCTAAACCACTTCCTAATGAAAAAAAGAATTTCTCATTCTTGTTTATACCAATTTTTTCAAAAATAGAATCATCTTCTTTTATTCTATTATAATGTTGCCATGCATTATATATCACATAAATTTTTTCGCTTCTTACTTTATAATATTTCACCAATTCCGTTTTTGAAGTTTCACTTACAGTGATTATAGCTTTGCTCTTTTTTATTAAATGTTTTGCCCTAACCAAATAACTTTTACGTCTTAGTTTTTCTTTAATGGTTTTAAAATTGTCTTTAAAATTTTCATATGTACAATCGTGTAGACACACTATATCACATTTAAAATATGGTAGCCCTAATGTCATATCCACACCAATATAATTATTTTTTTTTATAAATACCGGAAAACATATTTGACGCCATAAAAAAGGATTTTTAATATTCCCATATCTCACTATTTCAAAATTATTAAATTGTACTTCCACTTTTGCAAATTGAGGAACAACTATAACAATCTTAATTGGTAAATCCATATTATCTAGTTCTCTTAATATTTCATATGCAAATCGTTGTACACCATATATATTGCCACTTATAAATGAATCTCCTAATATTGCTACGCCCTGTTTTTCCACTCCGATACCTCTAATCAGTTAAAACTTTTTCAAATTCTTTGCTTAATTTTTTCCAATTATAATTATTTAAATGCTCTTTTACAGATTCTGTTGAATATTTAACATTATCCTCTAAATAATCTACAATTGCCTTTTCTAACTCACCAATATTTTGTGGTTCAACCGTCAAACCTACATCTCCAACCACTTCTGGCAGAGATGATGTATTTGAAACAATAGTTTTTGCTCCACATGCCATAGCTTCAAGCGGTGGAATTCCAAATCCCTCATATAAAGAAACAAAACAAAACACTTTACATTCAGAATATAATGCAATTAATTCTTTATCTGTAACAAACCCTGTCAAAATAATATCATCTTTATACTTTGATTTTAATATATAGTTTTCAACTATTTCATAACCAGCCCCTGGCATCCCGGCTAATATTAATTTACCTTTATACCTATTTTTTTCTTTTAACTTTTCAAAAGCTTTTACTACTCCTATCGGATTTTTTCCAGGATGATCAATTGTGCCTGCATATAAAATATAATCACATGGCCATCCACGTTCTTCAAGAATTCTTTTCGCTTCATTTGTGTCCATTTTTTTAAACTTTTTTTGATCTACCCCATTATATACAACAGATATTTTTGATGAACTTACATTTAAAAATTTAATAATGTCTTTTTTTGAGTTCTGCGATACTGTTATTATATGGTCAGCTTTTTTTGCGGTTATTGGATCTGCTAGTTTCGTTCTATAAAACATTTTTTTCTTAGAAAACTTATTAGGAACATTAAATTCTATCAAATCATGCATTATAACCACTGTCGGTTTAAACTTCAACAATAACAGTGTAAAATTTGGAATCAAAGCTTTATCTGCTTTTTCTTTCAAAACCACAAACGGAAACACGAATGACGTCCATAAAAGATTTTTAAATGAATCATTTTTACTTATTCCGTATGTTTTTATTTTCACATTATTGTTTTCAAAATTAAACTGTTCCTTCATATCATAATTCGTATATATAATATATTCATTCTTATCATCTGTATTATCCAATAAACAAATCAGATTTCTACCTATCCCAGTTATCTTTTTTCCTACATATCCGCTTATGACAATTTTCATCTTATCTATTTCCTAATCCTTTTTTAATTGTTTCTTTATATCATTATCCACTATTTCTTCGCCACTACAATATTTTAATTGTTCTAATGATGCATCACTTAAGCCATTATTAGCTACACAGTTTAAATCACAAGTACTACATTTATCCAATTCTTCTTTCGATACATCTCCATTTTTATACTTTTTACAAATTTCATTTTCATACATACTATATGGTTTTTTTACAAATAATGCCTTAGCCTTATGCTTCAAGACCCACAAAGCAGGTTTCCATATATATTTGTGCATAGCTGGCGAAACTGATCCAATCATCCAGCACTCTCTATTACAACTGCGAACTTTTTTTCTAACCTGTTCTGCCTCTGAACTATTCCATAATTCTTCCCAAGATTGAGTATTTAAGTTTCCCATAACTTCTTTATCTTTTGTACCATTACATGGCATAACATCCCCATATGGATCTATAAAAAATGTATCAAAACTCATATCGCATGGTAACAATCTTTTTTGACCATATATATAATTTATTAGTCCATGATTAAAATATGCCCTAAACCATTTCTTTGGACTATTACTTTTTAATAACCTATTAATTAGTTGTTCAAAATTTTCTGCAACCATTTGTCGATCTTTTATAATATTTTTTGCTTCTACGAAATAAAAACTATTATGCAAACTAGCTGTTGCAAATTCCATATCCATATCATTTGCCAACTCGTATAATGGCACTAAATCCTTCGCATTTCTATCTTGAACAGTCATTCCAAACCCCACATCCTTCATTCCCATTTCGCGAAGAATTTTCAACGTATTATATCCTCGTTGAAATCCATTTTCTAATCCTCTTATCTCATTATTAGTTTTTTCAAGTCCTTCTATAGAAATCCTTATTCCTATTTGTGGAAATTCCTTAGCCAAATCAACAATTCTATCTGTAAAAAAACCATTAGTTGATATAACTATTCTATCGCTTTTTTTATATAATTCTCTAACAATTTCTTTTAAATCAGTTCTAATAAATGGTTCTCCGCCTGTGATATTGGTAAAATACATTTTAGGCAGTTTCTTTATTGTTTCAATTTTAATCTCTTCTTCTATTTTTGATGGTGCCTTGTATCTATTGCACATACTACAACGTGCATTACATCTATAGGTCACAATAACAGTTCCATTTAATTTTTTTTCAGACATCTTTTCTCCTTTTACTAGTCAAAATACAATTCCAATGTTTTATCAACTACTTCATCCCAGTTATATTTGTTGCAAATATATTCACTTGCTTCACTTTTCATCTTATATACAATTTCAGGATTATCACATGCATACTGCAATTTTTTCCCTAATTCGATTATATCTCCTTTTTTAAATGATAGGGCTTTATCTTCAGTCACTGAGATACACTCTTCTATATCTGACACTAAACAACAATTTCCATAACTCATAGCTTCCAATAAACTAAGCGGCATACCTTCTAAATCGCTAGGTAATACATACATATATGCATTACTATATAGTTCATCTAATATCTTTCCTTGAACAAATCCCGTAAACAAAATTCTAGTATCTTCCTTAGCAATGTTTCTCATTTTTTGCTCAAACTCTTCTGTATCAGAACTGCCACCCGCTATAACCAATTTTTTTTCAGTTTTAACAAATTTAAAAGCTTTTACTAGATACTCTAATCCTTTTTCTGGAACAA
>OBAS01000636.1_pt1 | contig 26053 bp, 19 predicted proteins | sample 1517591 | NCBI WGS metagenome assembly OBAS01 (sample SAMN04571700, study PRJEB22368) | human gut metagenome | biome: human gut; material: stool | host: Homo sapiens | place: Luxembourg | collected 2012-10-05
ATACATTGGATCAGATCGCAGATGTAGCTGAAACAGGTGTTGATGAAGTTGAGGCGATTATTAAGAGGAAAGAGCCTGCGATGGCGTAAACATTATGGTAAAATAGTTTAAAATGAAGATGCGGCAAAATCGTCAACAGGTTGTTGAGGAGTTGCCGCTTCTTTGAAAGAAAAAGTATGGGGGTAAAATAGAATGAGAGAAAAATTAAACATTAAAAAAACAAAACCACAATATGTTGCAGTTACCGGGATTACATATGCGCAGGTTGATTCATGGTTCGACCATTGCCGCAGAGATTTAAAACTTGACTTGATCTATCCGGAAGATATGACAGGAAAAGTCTATCCATGTGTAGTCTGGATCTGTGGTGGAGCATGGCTTAGAATGGACAAGTCGGCACATCTGGCATATCTTAGCAAGCTGGCTGACAAGGGCTTTGTTGTGGCAAGTGTGGAATACCGCACATCGAATGAGGGAGCATATCCTATGCCTATACAGGATGTCAAGGCAGCTATCCGGTATTTGCGGGCGCATGCCGACAGATATCGTATTGATCCACAACACATAGGTGCAATGGGAGAGTCAGCAGGAGGATATCTGACATGTATGGCAGCATTGGATAATGATCCTGCACTCGACACAGGAGCATATCTTGAGTATTCAAGCCAGATACAGGCGGCATGTCCGTGGTATCCGCCTACAGATGCATCTTCATTCCATTATGATGATCCAGAACAGGCTGCTGCTGCAGCTGAATCACTGCTTATGGGATTTAACGTTATGAGAAATATTAAAGAAGCTGAGGATAATTCACCGGTTTCAAAGGTGACAAAAGATGCACCGCCTTTTCTCATAATCCATGGAACGGATGATCATACAGTTCCTTTTGAACAGAGCGAAATATTATATGAAAAATTGACAAAAAATGGATGTGATGTGAAGTTTATCGAATTAGAGGGAGCGGATCATGCAGATATGCAATTTTTCCAGGATGAATTGTGGAACCGCATAATAGAATTTTTTGATGAAAAATTAAAATAGCAAAGTTACCATTTGATGAATGATGAATCCGTTATACTATATATATAGTATAACGGATTTTTGATCTTATTATCAGACTGATCTTATTTTTCAAAATGCTGATAATCCTTTGAGTTGATCCAGTCACCACCCCACATAAGGCCATGTTCCGTAAAAAGCTTGTAGCATAAATCATTGTGGTCTATCTTGTGCAAAAAAATTTGCTCTCTGTCGACATATGGTGTGAGCCGATTTACTCAAAATCCCTTGTTATGTTTTTAGCCCAGTTGCCTTTTTTATAGTGGTAGAGAACAATAGGCATTTTCTCGAATTCATCAAGTGTCATGACGAAATAAACCCAGATTGGAGGCAGTTTTATTACATATGCAGCGACCGCCATGAGGGGAACTGATATGATCCACATACACAGAGTATCTATGATCATACCGAATTTCGCATCACCGCCACCGCGGAAACAGCCACAGATAAGGCAGGTGTTTATGCCCTCTCCGATAAGACGCCATGTAGTCATAAGCATTATGCTTCCAAGGTATGAAAGTGCAGTAGGGCTGAGCTTATCACTATAAAAATCGATCATGAATGGACGGATAGCTATGATAATAGCGCATCCGGCAAGCGCAACGGCAATTGTAATGTACAGCATACGCTTTCCATATTCTTTTGCTGCTTCAAGGTGATTCTGACCAAGCTCCTGACTTATTATGATCGTTGTCGCATTTGAAAATCCGCGGCAGGCAATGGCTCCCACATTTACAACCATAATGGCTACAGCATTTGCAGCTATCATGTCATCACCTATGTGTCCGAGAATTGCCGTAAAAGTAGAACTTGCAAGGCTCCATGCAACATCATTTATAACAGACGGAGCCGCTATTTTCAAAAAATCCCTTAAAAGAACAGCATTTTTGTTGAAAAGATATCTGATACGGAATCCGATATCACTGCTTACAAATGAATAGATAAGGCATATCAAAACCTCGACAATACGTGCTATTACAGTTCCAAGAGCAACACCGGTCACCCCAAGCTTTGGAAGACCAAATAAGCCAAAAATAAAAGTTGCGTTGCAGAGTACGTTTACACATAATGAAACCACATATGTAATGGAAGGCATAGCAATTTTTCCGATACTTCTCATGGCGCTCATGAATACCTGTGAAAATCCCATAAACATAAAAGAAAATGAAATAACTCTTAAGTATCTGGTACCAACAGTGATCGTTTCAGTACTGTTGGTAAATATCTTCATTATGACATCAGGAAACGTAAACGAAATAGCAAAAAATACCAATGAAATAATGATCGACAGGAATTCTGCCATGCCAAGTATCTTTTCAACGGTTTGTTTGTCACCTTTTCCAAAATATTGTGCGCATAAAACAGACGTACCTATAGAAAGTCCATAGTACAGGCAGAACAACACAACAGTGAACTGGTTGGCAAGTGAAGACGCAGACATGGCAGTCTGGCTCACATAACCAAGCATAACCGTATCCGCCATATTGACAAGTGTGCTTATCAGATTCTGAAGCATAATAGGAAATGCAAGCTTTGATGCATACCTGAAAAAATCTCTTTTGTTTAACATAAAAATATATCCCCCCAAAAAAATGTATCAGCCGCAGGCTTATCATTAGCGTAAGCACATGATATAATGAGCATAAGCACATGATATAATGAGCGTAAGCGAATTATATCCGCGCGAATGCGCATAGGTATCAGCCGCAGGCTATCATGTGCGTAAGCACATGATATAATACTAATATACTATCAAATAGTGATAAAAGAAAGAAGATTATTTAAAGAAAAAGAAAAGGATAAAATATGCATAAATTTGATTATTTAAAAACTATTCTGCCGGGACTTAAGGAAGATATGCCAAGACCTTTTTACATGATAGCGGAGCTTATAGATTATGGTTCGTTTGAGGTCTGTAAAACAGGGAAAAATAATGGACAGTATATAATCCCATACATAATGAATGATGCGGTTGAGTGCTATATAGAGGTTTGTAATGCACTACTTAAGGGCTCCTATGAAAGCAGTTTATGTGTTACTTCGGCAAGTCTTATAGAAAAGGAAAATGGTTACGGACTTATAATACGACAGGGAAATGAGAATGCATTTACTTTATGGTTCAGTGATCTTATAGTACATGAAAATCTGTACAGATATCACGAAATCGGTCATTTCTGGGTGAAAGGACAGGAGCAGTGGAGGCGGCTTGTATATATGACAGGGACTATTGCTGACAAATATTTATATATGGGTGAGGAATACTGCAATGAAAATGAAAAATTTATACAGTCACTTATTTATTTTTCGCCATTCAGAAGGCTTACACCTGTTCCGGATGATCTGATGGAATATCATTTTCCGTTAAAAACAGAAGGAATATCTATAATGGAAGAACTTTGCGAAGAAGCTGGAGATGAGGAGTATGCAGCACTTGTCAGAGATTTTGCAAAGAATCCAACAGAAAAAGAAGAAATAAGACTAAGCCGCAAGCTTATGTCAGCCAGGCGGCAGGGATTATATCAGTATATATATGATATTGTCTGTGAAGCTTCAGAACCATACCCGCAAAGGGATTATGGAAAGGAATTAAATGGCAGAATAGAAAAAAGACGTAAAAAACTGGAACATGAGTTAAAAAAACATGGTTTTGAGGGCAGCTACCCACATTTTAAAAGAAAAAATGTAAGCATTATAGTCACGGAAGAACAGCCGTTTATAATGGATGAACTTGAATGGGATGATTTTAAATTCGCACAGAATCTTATGGTATCAAAAACATTTGCCGGGAAAAATAATATAGATAATGCAGGATTTTTTCATGGTATAGGAAACAAAGGCCGGGTAATAAAATATGACGGTTAATTGCCGTCTGTTTTGTGCCTCGGCCATTCTTTTTCCCGTGCAGTATAAGTCTCATTGATCCAGTCGACACATTGTTTTTTGCCATCCTCAGAGAATGGAAAGGTTTTGTCTGTCTTAAGGGAATCATCTGTAAGATCAAATATATATGGTCCGGGCCAGATCCATGCATGGAATATAGGATCGCCCTTTTCTTCCGGCTCGGTATCGGTGGCTTCTTTTATGACTGGTTCTTCACGTTTTATAAGGAAACGCATTCCACCCATCCAGCCGGTATATGTAGTCATTTTATAATAATTAAGGTTAAGTGCATCATCGTATGTAAGCATGGAAACTCCTCACTGAAATACTTTATTTATACGTTCATCATAGTATGTGCTTACGCACATGATAGCCTACACAGGCGTAGTATGCAAGCCGTAAAATAAAAAATGATACTTGACATTTTAAATTGACAGATTATAATAGTCTTATAAAAATTAAATAAATTAAGTCGATTGCAACGGAGCACATAGTCTAAGAGGCGGTGCTCCTTTTTTAATTTAGTATCACTTTAATTTATTAAAGCGATGTACAAAATTTAATACCTTGTAAAATGGTAGAAATTAACGCTCGATTTTTATTGACAAATTATTTTGAGTGTGTATAATAAGACCATAGTTGTTCGCGACAGAACGACAACTGTATTTTTGTAATAAAATATAGCAGAGCATAACATAGGAATCTGCTATTTATAATGTATACAGGGTGTGCAATGACAGAGAGGTTATTGGCACACTTTTTGTATGCACAAAAACACTTCTACTTGCTAAAGCGGTAACGTTGTACCGCAATTATAAAGATAGAAAACAGGAAAATTCCTGTTTGCTATATAAATATTTTTAGGAGGAACTAAATATGAAAAAGAACAAAGTTCTTAGTATGTTACTTGTTCTTTCTATGACTCTTGGTCTTGCAGCATGTGGCAACAGCAAGAATAGCGGGTCTACAGAAGGAACAGAGGCAGCAGCATCTTCTTCAAGCTCATCTGAGTCAGAGATTTCAATGCCTTCAGGCTATGATGATACTTCAAAAGAAGTGTATGATGCAGCACTCGGAGATTTCTACGAGGCTTATCAGAAAGTAGATGACGCATCATCTCTTTCAGAGAGATATGCATTAGATGCACTTGCAGAAGCAAAATTACTCGAGGCAGCTGTATGGGTACCTACAAGTTCAAAAGGTGGTTCATACAATATCAGCCGTGTTGATGAGAAAAGTAAACCAAACGTATTATGGGGAAATGATTATGAGAGATTCCATAATGTGATCGTAACAAAAGAACTCATCAAGAATTCAGATAGAGACACAATGAAAGCTAAATGGGCAGAGCTTAAAGGAACAGGCACATATCGTCAGTGGGCTGCTGATTACCTTACAAGCCAGGGATATACACTTAAAGATTCCTACACATACCCATACAATGCAGATCCTGTAACATGGGATGCAAACAATACATCACTTACAGCAGATTCAGAGCAGATCATCAATACATATGATGGACTTCTTGAGTATGACTGTGAAGGTGTTGCACAGCCGGCACTTGCAGAGGCACTTCCAACAGTTTCTGATGATGGACTTACATACACATTTAAGATCAGAAAAGGTGCTAAATGGGTAGATTCACAGGGACGTGAGCTCGGAGAAGTTACAGCAAACGATTTCGTTGCAGGACTTCAGCATACACTTGACTGCCAGGCAGGTCTTGAGTACCTCGTACAGGGTGTTATCAAAGGTGCTGATGAGTACATCAAAGGTGAGAGCACAGATTTCTCACAGGTTGGTGTAAAAGCAGTTGATGATTACACACTTGAGTATACACTTGTAGAGCCAACACCTTACTTCGATACAATGTTTGGTTATGGAGTATTTGCTCCACTTTGCAAGTCTTACTATGAGTCATTGGGTGGAAAATTTGGCGTAGAGTTCGATTCTTCAGCATCTGACTACACATATGGTAAAGATGCAAACTCTATCGCATACTGTGGACCATACCTTGTAACAAGCACAACAGAGAAAAACTCAATCGTATTTGATGCAAATACATCATACTGGAATTACGATAATCTTCCTATTAAAAAGATCACACGTTTATGGAATGACGGAAGTGATGCTACAAAGGGATACAAAGATATCGCAAGCGAAACATGTGATTCTACAATGGCAGGACTTTCTACATCAAGTGTAGAGCTTGCTAAGGGCGAAGGAAACTTCGATGACTATGCATATGTTCTTGACAATGACGGTACATCATATGGTGCATTCGTAAACCTTAACAGAACAGCATATTACAACTTTAACGATAAGAATGCCGGTAAATCATCACAGACAGATGACATTAAAGAGGCAACAAACAAAGCAGTAAACAACGTACATTTCAGAAGAGCTATATTATTCGCATTCGACAGAACATCTTACAACGGATGCGCAACTGGTGATGATATCGCTACATTCTCACTTAGAAACTCATATACACCTGGTAACTTCTTATCACTTACAGAGGATGTTACAGTTGATGTCAACGGAACAGCTACAACATTCCCAGCTGGAACATACTACGGTGAGATCACACAGGCACAGCTTGATGCTGACGGAGTAGCAATCAAAGCATATGATAAGACTGCAGACAACGGACTTGGATCATCTGACGGATATGAGGGATGGTACAATGTTGACAATGCTAAGGCAGAACTTAACCAGGCAGTAGAAGAGTTAAAGGCAGAAGGACTTGAGATCTCAGCAGAGAACCCGATCCACCTTGACCTTCCTTATCCTTCGGGAGCTGAGGTATACTCTAATAAAGCAAACGTATTCAAGAAATCTGTAGAAGAGGCTCTTGGCGGACTTGTAGAGATCGACCTTGTAGATTGTAAAGATCAGACAACATGGCTTTACACAGGATACTACACATCATATGGTTATGAGAACAACTATGACTTATTCGATCTTTCAGGATGGGGTCCTGATTATGGTGATCCTAAGTCATACCTTGACACATTCTTACCAGACTATGCAGGATATGTTACAAAATCACTTGGTATCTACTAATTGATGACTTCATATCAGCAGTTGCTAACTAATGACGTTACCGTATAGATTTTCTATAAGTGGTAATTACTAAAAATAAAAAAGCAGGGGGATGGGAAACCATTCTCCTGCAAATTTTAATGAGTGAACGATTATGACTAAATATCTTTTGAAACGTATTTTACACGGTGTATGTTCTTTGATCATAATAGTAGGAATAGTTATGATTCTTGTGTATTCTGTAATGGATCGTAACCTTATATTTGCAAAGGATTCGACATACACACATGCCGCAAATAACGCAAAAATAATATACAAATATGGTAAATGGGAAGAATATGGCTATCTCGATTATGTACCATATGCAGATTATCTCCAGGGACTTAAAGACAATGGGGAAATTGATGAAGATACAAGAGCACAGGCTGTATCTATAGCAAGACAGGCAGATGGAGATTCTGATCTTGTAAAAGAATATGTAAAGAAATTTAAGGATCATTATGAGTCAAAGGGCTACAAAATAGTCAGACTTGACGCAGTAATGATGAACAAAAAAAAGGTGGCTGATGGAGGTACACAGCAGCTGTTCGCCTACAAAGATGTACCTATGATAAGGAGACTTGGTTCATACTTTAAGAACCTTATATATGTAGACAATATTCACAGAGTCTCAGGGGATGTTGGTAAAAGGGGTATTACATTTACATGGCATGACCCGGCTTATGGCGGAGATAAATTCTCACCTGCTATTATGGGTAATGGTACAAACCACAAATATCTGGTTTATTTTAATTCGACATTTCCATATATTCACCAGAATATAGTTACAATAAATTTGGGAACATCTTATTCGGTTAATGAGGGACAGGATGTTTTCGAGACAATGACAAGATCGCAGGGAGCATATGTTAAATCAGAAGTGACATATCCGACAGGTCTTACAGAAGATAGTGCGGATGATCTTCATTCAGCAGTTTATATGAAGGGATCACGTGTCTCAAGCAAAATCTTAGAGGACAGATATACAGATGACTACACAAATGTTGACACAAATAAGAATTCATACTCAAAGATAGGATTCTCATTCATCATCGGTATACTTGCAACGATTCTTTCTTATGCAATAGGTGTTCCTCTTGGAATCGCAATGGCTAGAAAGAAAGAAAAGCTTGTTGATAAACTTGGAACATTCTATATCGTATTTATTATAGCTGTTCCTTCACTTGCTTACATTTTCCTTTTCAAGGCGATCGGTGGCTCAATCTTCAAGCTTCCTACAGTATTCGACCTTGATTCGGCAAGTAAGCTTATGTATATACTTCCGATAATCTCACTGGCATTACCACAGATAGGAAACGTTATGAAATGGCTCCGCCGTTACATGATCGACCAGATGAACTCTGATTATGTCAAGTTCGCAAGAAGTGGTGGTCTTACAGAGAACGAGATATTTACAAAACACATTTTCAAAAATGCTGCTATTCCGATTGTACAGGGAATACCGGCAGCAGTACTTGCAGCACTCACAGGTGCTATCATTACAGAGCGTGTATACTCTGTACCTGGTGTAGGTAACGTACTTACAGATGCCATAAACAAATATGACAATGGTGTTATCGTAGGAGTTACTCTTTTCTACGCAGTACTGACGGTTGCATCACTTATATTAGGAGATGTGCTTATGTCACTTGTTGACCCAAGAATTTCATTCTCATCGAAAGACAGGTAATATACTATGAACAACGATTTAAAAGAATTTGGATTATCAGACGAGGAACTTTTTTCACACGTAGATATAAATGACCTCGATTCTGAGAAGATTACAGCGCCGAGATATTCATACTGGCATTCTGTATTCCGTGTATTTTTTAAGAAAAAAATAAATATCATAGTTCTCGCACTTCTCGGAGTGATCGTACTTATGTCGTATCTTTATCCGTTATTTGTGGACTTTGATAAATATGGCAACATACTTGATTCAACAACAAAGCACTTAAGCCCGGCGAAGGCAATGTCACAGCTTGGAGCAGGCATCCACTGGATACTTGGAACAGGAGCATCTGGACAGTCGACATTTGATGCAATCTGGTATGGATCAAGAATTTCAATTTCCCTTGCATTTGTATGTGCGGCTATTAACATGACAGTTGGTGTTATCGTCGGTGCAATCTGGGGATTTTCAAAGAAATTTGATCTTTTCATGATCGAGATATATAACATTGTGGCAAATGTGCCATATATCCTTGTTATATCAGTGCTTGTCATGCTGTTTACACCAAGCTTCTGGGTAATGGTCCTTGCATTCACTATTACGGGATGGGTAACGATTGCCTATTTCATAAGAACACAGGTTATCATAATCCGTGACCGTGAGTACAACCTTGCATCAAAATGTCTTGGTACATCTACTCCGAAGATCGCACTTAAAAATATCCTTCCGTTTATGACATCGGTTATCGTTACACTTCTGGCAACAGAGATCCCGTCATATATCGGTATGGAGGTTTTCCTTGCATACATCGGACTTGGTCTTTCAGACAGATCTCTCGGAAGACTTATCTACGAGTCACAGAATGCAATGGTTACTCCTGGATGGGAGTTCGAGTTCTGGAGCCCTGTAGTAGTTGCCGCTATTATATCGGTAGTGCTTTATGTAGTAGGACAGAATATCGGTGATGCTTCAGATCCTAGAACACATATGTAAGAGGTGCAGTAATGGAAGATAAAAAAGTTTTATTAAAAGTAGAAGATTTAAACGTAAAATTCCGTGTACGTGGTAGGATCCTTACTGCAATCCGTGGAATTTCACTGGACATCTACGAGGGCGAGTCGATCGCTATCGTGGGTGAGTCCGGTTCCGGAAAATCTGTTTTCACAAAGACATTCGCCGGAATGCTTGACAGCAATGGATTTATCGATCAGGGAAGACTTATCTTCAATGATGAGGAACTGGCAGATACAGTTGTCGTATATGACGATAAAGCAAAAAAGAAGGTAAGCGAGATCAATGCTAAGCTTGATGAACTTTCAAAATATGAGTTCGGAGCAGCTACCTATAAGAAAATGCTTGAGCTTGAATCAGAGAAGAGACAGAAATGTACTCTTTCAGATGAAGAAAAAGCAGTTTACGATGATAAAATAAAGGAACTGACAAATAAGAGGACAAATCTTTTCAACAAAAAGCAGACACTCGATTCTAAGACACAGAAGGACGAGATAAAAGCAGCAGCAGACAAGATCAAAGCTTATGATGAGCAGATCAAGTCTATTGAAAAAGAAAAAGCAGACAAGATCAAGGCACATGAGGCTGCAGAGAAAGCTGATACAGCATATAATCAGAAATTTGACAGCCAGATGGCAGAGTATAAAGCTTCATATGAGAAAGAAATTTCAGAACCTATCTCAGATGCTGTAAAGAAGAGAAACGAAGTCCTTGCAAAAGAAGTATATCTTTCAGTAGGCCGTTTCAAGTCAAGACAGAGAAATAAACTCATAAAAGGTCTTCTTGCAGCTTTAGAAGAGGCAATGAAGCTTGGAACAGACCTTATGGATGAAGAAATCAGAAGCGAAGTATTTGATGATGTTGCATTCAGAGTGCGTTATCTTGATGAGACAGCAGACAAGCTTCACGGAACGTGTGTGCTTAACCTTGCCAATGTCAAATATGAAAAAGACTGGACACAGATCCGTGGTAAGAAGATCGCCACAGTATTCCAGGATCCTATGACATCGCTTAACCCGATCATAACGATCGGAAAACAGATAAGCTCAGTAATCATGAAGCATCAGAATGTTACAGAGTCAGAGGCCAGAAAACGTGCCATTGAGCTTATGAAAAAGGTAGGTATACCGAATGCAGAAGCACGTTATGATGATTATCCGTTCCAGTATTCAGGTGGTATGAGACAGCGTATCGTTATAGCTATTGCACTTTCATGCCAGCCGAAGATACTTATCTGTGATGAGCCTACAACAGCCCTTGATGTTACTATCCAGGCACAGATCCTTCGTCTTATTAAAGATCTCCAGAAGGAATTTGGTTATACGATCGTGTTTATCACACATGACCTTGGTGTAGTTGCAAACATTGCTGACAGGGTAGCAGTTTTATATGCAGGCCAGATAGTTGAGCTGGGTACAGTAGAAGATGTATTCTATGACCCTCGTCATCCATATACATGGGCACTTCTTTCTTCACTGCCACAGCTTGCAGAGAGAAATACAACATTGTTTTCGATCACAGGTACACCACCATCACTGTATAATGACATTGTGGGTGATGCATTTGCACCACGTAACCAGTACTGCATGAAGATCGATACATTAAAGGAGCCGCCTATGTTTAAGGTATCTGATACACACTATGCAAAAACATGGCTTCTTGATCCTAGAGCACCTAAGGTTGAAAAGCCGGAAGCTATAAGAAATATACATGAGAAACTAGTAAACGCATTTAATATATAGGAGATTTAAAAAGTGTCTAATCCAGAGAAAAATAAGAATCATGCATCTAAGTTTCCAGAGCATGGTCCTTTAGATGAAAACGGTAGAGAGATACTCTTATCTCTTAAAAATATTGACATTACCTTTGGTAAAGGTGATGATGCCGTAAAAGCAGTAACAAATGCTTCCTTTGATATACATAAGGGAGAAACATTCTCACTCGTTGGAGAGTCAGGTTCGGGAAAGACGACTATCGGTCGTGCTGTTATCCGTGTAAACCCACTTTCAGCAGGAGAGATTTATTACAAGGGTGTGCCTATTTCAGGCAAGATTTCAAAATCCCTTGACCGTGAAGTAATAAGAAATATACAGATGGTATTCCAGGATCCGGCAGCTTCACTCAATGAGCGTGCGACAGTAGACTATATCGTTTCAGAAGGTCTTTATAATTTCCATCTTTATGAGAATGAGGCAGATCGTGTTGCAAAGGTTGAGAACATGATAAAAGAGGTTGGTCTTCTGCCGGAGCATCTGACACGTTATCCTCATGAGTTTTCAGGTGGACAGAGACAGCGTATCGGAATTGCCCGTGCGATGGTAATGGAGCCGGAGCTTGTTGTTGCAGATGAGCCGATATCAGCCCTTGATGTTTCTATCCGTGCACAGGTTCTTAACCTCATGAAAAAATTCCAGAAGGAAAAAGATGTAACATACCTGTTCATAGCACATGATCTTTCTATTGTAAGATTTATTTCTGACAGGATCGGTGTTATATATAAAGGCCGGATCGTTGAGGTGGCAGATGCTGAGGAACTGTTTGAGTATCCTCTTCATCCATATACACATTCGCTTATTTCTGCCATACCTATCCCGGATCCTAAGCTTGAGAAAAACAAAGTACTCTTTACGTATGATCCGTCAATGCATGATTACAGCGAGGATAAACCGGAATTTGTAAACATCGGACATGACCACTGGGTATATGGAAACAAAAAAGAAATCGAAGAATACAAAAAAGTCAGGGAAGCAGGCATTCCAGTTAAGTCCATACAGATACTTGATGAGAATACATCAAGGGATGAAGTGGAGAAAAAACAGAACGAGGCGATCGATCAGATAATTTCAGATGAATTCCTGAAAGCACCTGTACATGATACGGGAAATCCATGGTATGGTGTGCTTGCATTCTTCCTGCCGATCATTGGAATAATTGCAGCACTTATACTTAAGAAGCATAATTACATCAGAAACTATAAAGTTTTAAAGAAAGGTGCGATAGCGGGATTTATAGTTATAGCAGTCCTTATCTTACTTTTAATTCTTGCAATTGTATTAGCGGTGATTTAAATTGAAAAGAACAGCGAGAGATAACAGAGAACGTTATACCAATATAGCAAAGCCTGTGGAAAAGGTTGAGCTTAATGAAAAAAAACCAAAGGCAAGGCTTATAGCCACAATATGTCTCGGAGTCGTGGGAGCGGGCTTTTTATCTTACGCATTTGTGAATTTCCTCAACAAAGATGAGGGATGGACACAGGTCAAAGCAAACTCAACCTCTGGGCGTAACTGCTCAGAGGATTTTGTTTTTAATTATGACTTTTCTGATGGCAGCAATAACAAAGAACTTCAGAATGAGTACACAGATGCGTGTGTGAAAGCATACGAATTATTTGATGCGGCGGATGAATCTGAAAATTACAAAAATGTGGCATATATAAATGCACATCCAAATGAGGAGATCAGGGTGGATGATGTGTTATATGAGGCATTTGAAAAAATAAATAAAAGCGGTGACAGATCTATATATTTAGGCCCAATATACAGTTACTATGACAATGTGTTTTTCTGCAATGATGATTCACAGCTAAGTGATTATGATGCGCATGAAAATGCTGGACTTGCGGATGAGTATGCACAGGTGGCAAAGTATGCCTTAGACAGTGGTTCTGTAGATATAAAACTTCTTGGAGATGATACAATAGAACTTAGTGTGTCAGAGGAATACATGAAGTATGTGGATGAAAATAGTCTGGACAGTTATGTGGATTTTTACTGGATGAAAAATGCCTTTATAACAGATTATATAACTGAAACACTTATGGATGCGGGCTTTGAGAATGGACTTCTTGCAAGCAGCGATGGATTTGTCAGGGCATTTTCGGACATAAAACAGACCGCAAGTGATGGTGGGTCTGTTGTAAATGACAACGGATATGTCTATAAGATGTATAACGGACAGGGAAACACGATATATGCTGTCGGTTCGTTTGCATACGAAAATGCTATGAGTATAGTCACATATAAAAATTATGCCATAAATGACAATGACAGCCTGTATTACTACGATACCAGGGATGGAAGGACTTTAAACAGGTATCTTTCACTTGAAGATGGACAAAGCAGGGCGGCATTGAGTGAAATTACATTTATGTCAGATGATAGATCATGTGTTGATCTTATGCTTTCCACAAAGGGCTATTATATTTCTGATACGTTTGATGAAAACGGAGTAAAAAACCTCAAAACGGATGGTATATATTCAATTTATTTCAAAGACAACTGTGCATACTATAATTATAAAGATCTGGAGTTTGGAACATTATATGACAAAAATGGCATAAAATTTGATGTTATGTTTCAGAAGCAGGATTGAACAGAAGCTCTTTTAATTTGGAACGGTTTGATGTAAAATTATGGTAATTGATTTTATCAGATGTTGATTGAGGAGCGGTATAATATGATATTGGGACTTGGTGAATCCGAAAAACAGTTTAAAAATGCCATGGAGGCAGCAGGTGCAGATATGTCAGTGGTAAACAGCTGGCTTAAGCTTTATCAGAGAACAAAAAAAAATTCTGTAAATGTCACGAATAAATATTATGTGGTAAAGGCAAATCTAAATAAGCTTTTAAGCAATCTGAAAGAAATTGAACAGCTTATCATATCAGATGAGCAGGATTCGGCTGTCAAAAAGAAGATAGGAAGTCTGATCCGGGATTGTAAAAGCATGAAAAATGAATTTGATGATGAGTTCCTTATTAATAAAGATGATAAAGATTTTCATATGACACTGGAGTCTGTGATAAAGCTGGGAACAGAATTTTGTGTAAACAGAAGCTGTGGTGATCATATTATTTTTCAAAGTGAGGTTGAGAATCTTATACATCTGGCAGAAGAGGGAGCATCAAGAGAAAAACCGGATCTGTTTGCGCTGTCATATTTTTATCTGGAGCATTCAAATAAGGATCTTCAGGAACTGAATTTCAGACAGAAAATTGATGAGGTCCACGGCATTTTTAAGACAGAATTCTATGATGGGATTTCAAAGGAAATAACATCATGTGTGGTCAGAGCCAACAAAATGAAGGATGATTTCGGGGATGTTCCTGATAAAAAGGCTATGAGGGTACTTAAAGAGCTTAAACCTCTGCTTTCGGACAGTGAGGGAAAGGATAATGCAAAAAAAGTATGTGATTCGATAATGGAATCCATGTGTAAAGTATCATATTAGACTAAGCATATATCAAATAGCAGTAAGTAAATAACAGCAAATATATATTAGTAAGCATATAACAGTAAATACATAAGTGTAAGGATATAAATAGAAAGGGAACAACAATATGGGTGTATTTTTATTATGGTTGGTAATACTTTGTGTTATTATCGGAAGTAATCTCTCGAGAGAAAAGAAAAAAAATCAAGATCGTAATTTAAACAGGCCACAGCAGCAAAGAATGCCACAGCAGCCGCAGATGGCACGGCAGCAGCAAAGAATGCCACAGCAGCCACAGATGGCACAGCAGCAGCAAAGAATGCCGCAGCAGCCGCAGATGGCACGGCAACAGCAAAGTATGCCACAGCAGAAAATGCCGGAATGGCTGAAAAACTCTGGTGTATACAGACCAGGCACTGATACAGTAAGGAAAACGCAGCCGGATATAGTAGTGCGTGCAAAAATTAATAATGATCATTTTAATGAGGATGATACGCTTGCTGAGATAGAAAAGATGCATGGACATAAGGAAAACGAGCCGCCTATCAGGATTGAGCATGAAGCAGTATGTATGACACATGCGGCAGACGCAGATGCAGCTTTTCCACAGGAAAGCATATTTGGAAGTGCACAGGACCTGATCGTAAAGGGATATGATGGCAATATGGATTTTGACAGAGACTTTATTGCTGAGGCGATGGAGATGATAAATAATTGCAGCTATTAACTGTGCTGGTAATGAACATTTACAAATAATTTTTAAAGGAGCAGAAGATGGACAGAACACCAAAGCCCGGAGAACTTTACAGGCATTTCAAAAATAAACTTTATCAGATAATAACAGTGGCACAACATTCAGAAACAGGGGAGAAGCTTGTTATTTATCAGGCATTATACGGAGATTTCAAGACATATGCAAGACCTCTCGATATGTTTGTGAGTAAGGTGGATCATGAAAAGTATCCTGATGCAGGTCAGGTTTACAGATTTGAAAAAGTAGAGCCTGAACAAAAAGCAGAGCCTGAACAGAAGGCAGGATCTGAGCAGAAAGCAGGATCTGAGCAGAAGATAGGATCTGAACAAAAAGTAGAGCCTGAACAAAAAGCAGTGACTCAACAGAAAGATGGCTGCGGGAACACAGACAGTTACACAGGCAGCCAGGCAATATCACAGGAAAACAATGATAACGCAGAGCAGATAAATCCGGGACTTTTAGAATTCCTTGATGCAGAGACGTTTGAAGAAAAATATAATGTCCTTGTATCCATGAGAGACAATATCGACGATAAGCTGATCGACGATATTGCTGTAGTCATGGATGTCGTAATTCCAGAAGGAAAGCTTATGGACAGATATGACGACCTGAAGAACACTATAAGGACCAGACAGCGTTATGAGTTTTCGAACCGGCTCAGATAGCTGTTGTGATATTTACCGGATTGGGTTACATCTGTTCCAAACCAGTCAGGTGCAATAAAGAGGTTTGCGTCATCAACAGATTTAAACTCGACCTCAACGAGACAAAGAGGTGCAAGATCACCTTCAAATATATCAAGTTCAGCAGTAAGCCCGTTATCTAAAGGTATAAGATAGCGGTTCTTTTCAATCAATCTTCCGTCTATCTTTTCCTTTAAGTGTTCATAAGATTCTTTTGTGAGAGGAAGATTATATTCCTTGCGGATCATAAGACCGGAGCCCTTGTAGGTGAGATAATATTCTTCATCAGAGCGGCGGATCCTTACAACCGGAGATGTACAGAGATATCCCTGGGAGATTTTTTTACACTTATAATTCGCAAGTTCAGCCGGGATTTTTTTTACTAAATATTTTCGTTCTATTTCAAATTCGGATTTTTTTAATTCGGATTTTTCAAATTCAGATTTTTCGATATTTTTTTCAACAGGGTTCATAATTTATCGCCTTTCATAAATTTTTGTATTTCTATTTGTTGCGTTTGAGTCTGATTAAATATATTATAAGTATATAGTACAGGATGTCCATGCGCAAGGATGACGATGTGTACAGTTCATATTAAATTAGTTTTAGGCAGGGAGAATGTTATGAAACTGGATTACAATATTTATTATGAGGTAGCAGCTGCAATATTTCTTTCATTTCTTACAGGATATGTAAGATTACAGTATAACATGAAGCTTAGAAGCAACAGATTGTTTTTACGACTTGCATTGTCTATCCTTTTCAACGATATACTGGATATAGTGACAGCCTTTACAATAAGTAATGCAGATGTATTGCCTGAAATGCTTAATATGGTCCTTAATACATTGTATTTGTTATCATGTGCTTTAACAGGTGTGATCCTTTTGGATTATGCGTCTGAATCATTAAAAAATCTTGGGATAGAACAGGAAAAATGGCATATAAAGGCTGGGATCATAATAGGGATAATATATTTTTCACTGATAATACTGAACTTTTTTACAGGCTGTATTTTTGACTTTAAAGGAAAGCAATACAACCACGGATCACTTTATATGTCGATATATGTATTTCCATACTTTTACTTCGTGACAGGATCGATAGGGCTTCTGAAGGTAGGATATCATAGAGGAAAGAAGGTACTGTTATCTATATTTGCATATATGAGCGTGATGATCGCAGGAGCACTCATTCAGGTCTTTGTAGCTCCATATACACTCCTGAATGTATTTGCAGGCTCAGTAGGTATAACGATCCTCTTATTTTCACTTGAGACACCAGAGTATGAGAAACTAAATGAAACAATGGAACAGCTTAGACGGGCAAAAGAGGCTGCACAGGATGCAAATGAGGCAAAGAGCCGGTTTCTTGCAAATATGTCACATGAGATAAGGACTCCGATAAATGCGATAATGGGTATGAATGAGCTGATATTGCGGGAGTCAAAGGAAGCATCTACGATTGAATATGCACAAAATATTGCATCGGCAAGTGAATCTTTGCTTGGAATAATAAATGATATATTAGATCTGTCAAAAATAGAATCAGGGAAAATGGAAGTGGTTCCTGCAAATTACAGCCTCAGGACATTGATCACTGATTGCTGTAAGATGATAGAAGGAAGGGCATCAGCAAAAAAACTTGAGCTTATAATAGATGCAGACAAGACTACGCCATGTAACCTTTACGGAGATGATGTAAGGCTCCATCAGATCATAACAAATATACTGACGAATGCTGTAAAATATACACATGAAGGCTCGGTTACTTTGCGGATCAGGTGGAAATCTGCAGGAGATGGGGAAAAAATACTTCTTATAGTATCTGTGGAGGATACAGGTATAGGAATCTCTGATGAAAATAAAGAAAAACTGTTTGGTTCATTTGAGCGGTTCGATAACGAAAAGAATAAGGGAATAGAAGGAACCGGACTTGGACTGGCAATAACAAAGCAGCTGGTAGAACTTATGGATGGAAATATCGGTGTCTACAGCACAATAGGAAAGGGGTCTCTTTTCTATGTTGAGATACCACAGGAGATAGCAGCTTTGGGGGAACTGGGAAACATAAATATAAACAAACGTACCCAAAACACCGTATACAAAGAAAAATTAGTTGTACCCGATAAAAGAATACTTGTCGTAGATGATGTCAAGGTAAATCTTAAAGTAATAGAAGGCCTGTTAAAGAAGACACAGATCCAGATAGAAACTGCGGATGGAGGTGCAAAATGTATAGAAAAGGCTTATAATAAAAAATATGATGTCATATTATTAGATCATATGATGCCGGAAATAGATGGCGAGGATGCATTAAAGGAAATAAAAAAAGAAGGATGCATAAACCATGACACACCGGTCATTGTGCTTACGGCATATGTGATGGCGGGAGCAAGGGAAAAATATATCGAAAAAGGTTTTGATGACTACCTGTCGAAGCCGGTATCAGGTGAAGATCTTGAGGATATGCTTATAAAATATATCAAAAAGGAGAAAAATGATGAGTAAAATAGGAATTTTTATGGCAGACGGATGCGAAGAAATAGAAGGACTTACTGTTGTAGATATAGTCAGAAGGGCTGGGCTTGATATCGAAACTATTTCAATTAATGGAAAGAAAAATGTGACAAGTTCACATAAAGTGACCTTTGAGACAGATACAACAAAAGAAGAGGCTGACTATGATTCTTATGATGCGATAGTGCTTCCGGGAGGTATGCCGGGAACATTAAATCTCGGTGCAGATACGACTGTTACAAAGACGATAAGGGAATTTGCAGCCAAAGGAAAACTTGTTGCGGCAATATGTGCTGCTCCAAGCGTTTTAGGCGAAAATCATATACTCGAAGGAAAAAAGGCGACATGTCATCCGGGCTTTGAGGAAAAGCTCTTAGGCGCTGAATGGTCAGAGCAGCCGGTTGTTGTGGATGGGAATGTCATAACAAGCCGTGGGATGGGAACAGCCATAGCGTTTGGACTTGAAATCGTAAGATATTTTACGGATGATGCAAAAGTAGATCATATCCGGCAGGGACTTGTGTATTAAATTGCGCTTTTTTATGCTTTTATGCACTGAATAGCTATTAATTTACAAAATTGGAACTTTTGTCCTAAAAAATCACATAATCTCCTTGATATCTATATGTTGAAATGTTATAATTAATTCGTCTAGATGATAATTTAATTAGACAAGATATACAAAAACCGATAGAGGTATGTTAGGAGGTTATGCTATGAAAAATCTAAAGGTTAGCGTAAAACTTGGACTGATTATTGTTTCAGTAGTAATTATGGTTATAGTTGCAAGCTTAATGTCTGTAAATGATATGAATCAGGTGCAGGATAAGGCATTAGAAACTATGGAAAGCAGTTCAAGGCAGAGTTATGATGATCTGATAAAGCAGCAGGTTGGTGTGGCTATATCACTTTTATCAGATATCAACGATGAGTATAAGGCAGGAAAATATACTCTCGAAGAGGCAAAGAACTTAGCAGCTGACGAGATAAGACAGCTGAGATATGGGGATGCAGGATATTTCTGGATTGATCAGTCTGATGGAACAAACGTAGTATTACTTGGAAGTGATACAGAAGGAACAAACCGTATGGATACAAAGGATGCTGACGGCTATCAGATGGTAAAAGAGATCATACGTGTAGCTGTTGAGGATGGTGGAGGATATACAGATTATGTTTTCCCAAAAGAGGGAGAGACAGAAGCTTCACCTAAACGTTCATACAGTGAGTATTTTGAACCATTTGACTGGGTTGTTGGTACAGGAAATTATACAGACTACATTGATGATGATATTGCAGCACATGACAAAGAATTCTCATCTTTTGTAAAAAAAGAGGCAGCATCGTTTATTGGTTTTTCAGTAGTTATAGTAATTCTGCTTTCAGTACTTATATCATTTATTTCATTTGATATAGTAAAGGCTTTAGGCAATATTTCAGTTGAAATCAATAATATAGCCAGTGGAGATTTTTCGAAAAAAATGCCACATAAGCTGCTGGACAGAAGAGACGATTTCGGAAGTCTTGCCGGTGTTATTGAAGACATGCGGCAATCCGTAGGAGGACTTCTGGCTAAAGTTAAGAACGAAGCTAAAAACATAGATATCGTTGTTGAAAACATAGATACAAATGTATCATCACTCAATGGTGAGATAGAGGACGTTTCAGCTACTACGCAGCAGCTTGCGGCAAGCACAGAAGAGACAGCGGCATCTGTAGAACAGATAAATGGAATGACGCAGCAGATAGAAGAAGCTGCAAAGGAAATAGCCAGCAGGGCACAGGATGGTGCACTTGAGGCAGAAGATATACACAAGAGAGCTGAGAATACAAAGAATACTACTGTAGAAAACAGACAGAAGATCCGGGAAATGTTGGCTGAGATCAGGGAAAGCCTTGAGAAGGCACTTGATGATGCCAAGGTTGTTGAACAGATCGGAGTGCTGGCAGATTCTATCCTTACTATTACTGCACAGACAAACCTGCTTGCATTGAATGCTTCAATAGAAGCAGCCAGAGCAGGAGAGGCAGGAAAAGGATTTGCCGTGGTTGCAGAAGAAATAAGAATGCTTGCAGAACAGTCAAAAGATGCAGTGGCAAATATACAGAGTGTAACAGAAAACGTAAACGTAGCAGTCGGAAACCTTACAGGAGATTCAAATAAGCTTCTTGATTTCGTTGATACTGACATAGTACAAAGCTTTGATGAATTTGAAAAGATGGCAGATGATTATAATCTTGATGCAACAAAAGTTAACGATCTTGTATCTGATTTCAGTGCCACATCAGAGGAGCTTGTCGCATCAATAAGTAATATAACAGAGGCAATCGATGGTATTTCATCTGCCTCAAATGACAGTGCAGCAGGAACTACAAACATTGCACAAAAGACAGTGACCATAGCAAATGGTTCATCTGAGGTTATGAAGAGTGCGCAGGATGCAGAAAATTCAGCAGCAGAACTCAGAAAGAATGTAAATAACTTTAAGATTGATGAGCAGGCTGAATAAAACAACTAAATAAAAGCAGCTAAATAAAATGAGCAGTACGCTTTATACACGTACTGCTCATTTGTTATGCGCATAAATGCGCATATTTTTGTAGCATCAGATGCTACTTCATCTGCTGTTCCTGTCTCATGATCATCTGTTTGACCATCTCTCCACCGATAGAGCCCGCCTGTTTAGAAGTGAGATCTCCATTGTATCCTTCTTTTAAAGGTACACCAAGTTCGGAAGCAACCTCTTCCTTAAAACGGTTCATAGCCTCTTTTGCCTCTGGTACAGAAGTTTTTTTACTATTAGTAGCCATAATACATACCTCCTTTTATCTGTCGGCAGCTATAAGATGTGCCGACAGAATTTTTGCCGGAACATATTGTGTTATAGCTGCATACACATGTTGTATGTGTATGAAAATATTATGGCTTATAAATCCAAAAATATTATATAAATGGGTTGACAATATATGGTAACTATGATTAACTAAAAAAGTCAGATGTAATCAATATTAAAGAAAGCGAGGTAAGATTTTATGTTTAGATTTGATGACAAAAAGCATACCAATTTTGAAAACAAAACAAGACAGCACAGACTTGCCTCTATTTATGAACTGTAATCATATATCGCATGATTTTTTGTTGATTATTATATTTATGAATTATTAGTGAGCCTGGATCGTCAGGCTTCTTTTTATATACTGCCATTTGAGGGATTGGACAGTATATCGTTAAAGAAGCCGGATCATGGGCTTTTTATTATATTTGAGAGTTTTTATCTTAATTGTATAATAAAATTTGCAGATTTTTTGTATTCTTTAACTACCTGTGTCAGCAAAGCAGAAAATCAGAAAGCTAAATTTCATAATATTCTGGCGAGAGCGTAAGTCTTAGGCTGTTATGTATAAGCAAATGATAATATGAAGAAAAGAGGGATGAGATTGAAAAAAATAACTTCATACATACGTGATTACTGGTATTACTATGTATTTATCCTGGTGTGTATGTTTATTGCAATAGGACTGGATATGCTATATCCACAGATAACGAAAATAATAGTTAATGATATCTTTGTAGGGCAGGATTTTGCAAGACTACCGATGCTGCTTGTGGCTATAGTATTGATCGGAGCGGGCAGGAGTATATTTGGATATCTGAAAGAATTTACGGCAGATAAGACCGGTGCAAGAATCGGAGCCGAGATGAGAAAGGAACTGTTTACTCACATTCAGGGACTTTCGATGGACTATTTCGGTGAAACAAACACCGGAGAACTTATGGCGAGGGTAAAGGATGATATAGACCATGTGTGGCTTGCAATCGGATTTATCGGAACATTTACGATTGAAGTTGCAGTCCATGTTGTGAGCGTGCTTTATTGTATGTTTAATCTGAACTGGAAGCTTACGTTTCTGCCGCTGATATGCATGACTATATGTGGTATTGTTGCAATCGTGCTTGAGAAAAAGCTTGATAAGGTTTATGAAGCGATAAGCGAAGAAAATGCTGAACTTACAACGATAGCTGAGGAAAATCTTGCCGGTGTAAGAACTGTAAAGGCATTTGCAAGGGAAAAATTTGAAATTTCAAAGTTTCTTTCACATAACAAAAGGTACTATGACCTTAATATGTCAGAAGCCAAAACGATGGTAAAATATGATCCTGTATTTAATTTCATGGGAGTTCTTCTTCCGATAATGTGTACTGTACTTGGTGGGATTTCTGTAATGAAAGGGCAGATGGATATAGGATCACTTGCAGCATATGTCGAGTACAGCAGAAACTGCACATGGCCGGTTGAAGCACTTGGCTGGCTTGTAAACAGTATTTCATCTGCAGTTGCATCACGAAAGAAGATAAGAAAGATCTTTGAACAGAAATCGTCAATTGTGGAAAAAGCAGAGCCTGTTGTTCTTGACTGTGTAAAAGGAAATATAGAATTTTCAAATGTGTCATTTGATATCGGAACAACAAACATATTAAGCGATATAAATTTTTCTGTGGAGCAGGGGAAAACACTAGGGATAATGGGCGCTACTGGTTCGGGAAAATCTTCAGTGATAAATCTGCTTGAAAGATTTTATGATACTACAGAAGGAACTGTAAAAATTGATGGTGTAGATGTAAAGGATCTTTCACTTTCACAGATAAGGGAAAATATTTCGGTAGTAATGCAGGATGTATTTTTGTTCTCCGATTCTATAAAAGAAAACATCAAGATGGGAAAACGTGATGTACTTGAATTGGAAGGGGTAAAAGAAGCTGCAAAGAAAGCAAAGGCAAGCGGTTTTATCGAAGATATGGAAATGGAATATGACACTGTTATAGGTGAAAGAGGCGTTGGTCTATCCGGTGGACAGAAGCAGAGAATAAGCATAGCAAGGGCATTGTCAAAGAAATCTCCTATACTTGTGCTTGATGATTCGACATCGGCACTCGACATGGAAACAGAGCATGAGATACAGATCATGCTCAACGAACTGAAAGATACAACTAAGATAATAATTGCACATAGAATATCTGCGGTAAGGCATGCAGATGAGATAATTTACCTCGAAAACGGCAGGATTGTCGAGAGAGGAACACATGAAAAACTGCTTGCACAAAAAGGAGCATACTACAATACTTATCGTGCGCAGTATGGTGCAGTGCTTGATGCAAAAAATGAAATTGCATAATTTTTGATATACAAATTGGAGGTGAAAAAATGGCAGTCAACTCATTCAGGGAAGACGAACAGATGAAAAACACCCAGAAGAAACAGATAATCCTGAGGTTATTTTCATATATGAATAAATATAAGCTTGCAGTATTTGGTGTATTGTGCTGCATGGGTGTGACAGTGGCGATAAAGCTTATAAATCCACTTCTTATAGAAACAGCAATAGATGATCACGTGGCAGAAAATGATATGAACGGACTTATGCTCATCGGACTTATTGCTGTTATCATAAATGTACTTTACTTTATACTTATAAAGGTACGGATGTATACGATGTCAGTTATTTCAAACAAAATACTGCTCGATATACGTCAGGAGCTCTACGAACACATACAAAAGCTGTCATTTAAGTTTTTCGACAGCAGACCTACAGGTAAGATACTTGCAAGGATAATAGGAGATGTAAATTCGCTGAAGGAAGTTCTTACCAATGCGGTCACAACACTCATTCCTGATTTTATAACAGTTGTTGGCGTTGTGATCATTATGGCAGTAAAGGACTGGAAACTTACGATAGCGGCTCTGTGCTCACTGCCGTTTATGGTGGCAGGTGTATTTTTTATCCAGTCTACTGGACATAAAAGATGGCAGATACACAGAAAAAAGACATCAAACCTGAATGCATATGTGCATGAGGAAATAGCAGGAATGTCAGTAGTTCAGAGCTTTTCCGCAGAGGATGAGACATATGATGTGCTGTGTGATCTTACGGATCAGAACAGGGATTCGTTCATAAACGCATGTGCCCGCTCTGATATGTTTGGACCGACGGTCGATTTCTGCTGGGGGATCGGTACGATGATGCTTTATCTCGTAGGAGTTAAATTTATCGGAGCCCCAAAGGTTTCTGTAGGACTTCTTATGGCATTTGGAACATATATAAATATGTTCTGGAATCCGATCATGAATCTCAGTAATTTTTATAATCAGGTAGTCACAAATTTATCTGCCGCAGAACGTATTTTTGACATTATGGATACTAAGCCGGATATTGCAAGTGAAAATGATGCAGTGGAACTTCCGCCTATAAAAGGAGAGGTAAAATTCGAGGATGTTTCATTTATATATGATAAGGGAACACCGGCAGAGACGAGAGTGCTTGAAAATGTAAGCTTTACGATCAAACCGGGAGAGACGATCGCATTAGTGGGACCTACTGGAGCCGGAAAGACGACTATAGTAAATCTTATAAGCCGTTTTTATGATATTGATTCTGGAAAAATATTTATAGACGGATACGATCTGACTGAAGTATCACTTGAAAGTCTCCGCAGACAGATGGGAATCATGACACAGGATAATTTTATATTCCATGGTACAGTCCGTGATAATATAATGTACGGAAAACTTGATGCATCGGAAGAGGAAATGATCGCTGCGGCAAAGGCTGTCAATGCGCATGACTTTATAATGAAGCTTGAAAACGGATATGACACCGTGTTAAAGGAAAAAGGTGCGGGTCTTTCAATCGGACAAAGGCAGCTTATAGCCTTTGCAAGAACAATGATCTCAGATCCTAAAATCCTTATACTTGATGAGGCTACATCTAGTATTGACACCCACACAGAAATACTTGTGCAAAAAGGCATAGAGGCACTTCTTAAGGGAAGGACAAGCTTTGTCATAGCACACAGGCTTTCTACAATACAAAATGCCGACAGGATTTTTGTGATAAACGGCGGAGGGATTATGGAGCAGGGAACTCCAAAACAGCTGCTTGAAAAGAAAGGGGCATATTATGACCTTTATATGGCAGCATTTGCAGAACTGTAAAATATAGAAAAAATAAATTCTTTGAAGAAAAGCTGTATTTTCAGTAAAAAGTACTGGAAATACTGGATTTGTTGTGATATAATCATCCAATGACTGGGTTTAGAAAGTTGGATACGCCCGGAAATGACTATGATGTACATACCATTCATATATATTTTTAAGGAGGATAACGATTGACATGAGTG
>OBAS01000637.1_pt1 | contig 26027 bp, 20 predicted proteins | sample 1517591 | NCBI WGS metagenome assembly OBAS01 (sample SAMN04571700, study PRJEB22368) | human gut metagenome | biome: human gut; material: stool | host: Homo sapiens | place: Luxembourg | collected 2012-10-05
AATGGCAGATGAAATAGGCCTTCTGGTTGCACATAAGCCGGACAGTCAGGATATCTGCTTTGTGTCAGATGGAGATTATGCGTCTTATATCGAAGAAAATTCAGATGCAAAGATTACGCCGGGCAATTTCGTGCTTTCGGATGGAACGGTTGTCGGAAAACATAAAGGAATCATTCATTATACGGTGGGACAGAGAAAAGGTCTGGGACTGTCTCTCGGACATCCGGTGTTCGTATTGGAGATCCGCCCGGAAACCAATGAAGTTGTAGTGGGATCAAATGAGGAATCTATGTCCCGTTATGTGCGCGCAGATCAGGTGAATTTCATGACGGTAGAAGATCTGACAGAGCCGAAAAGAGTGTGGGCGAAGATTCGTTATAATCACAGAGGTGCATGGTGTACCGTTGAAAAGACGGGAGAAGATGAGATCCTCTGTACATTTGAAGAGCCGCAGAGAGCGATCACACCGGGACAGGCTGTCGTATTATATGACGGAGAATACGTACTTGGCGGCGGAACGATCATTGCGGATAAGTAGGAAACATAAAGAATATTGATAAAATACAAAATAAAGAGGAATAAGTTATGATACAGGCGGATATGCATATGCACACATGGTTTTCAACGGATTCCGAAGCCTGTCCACGCGATATGGCGGATGAGGCAGTCAGAAAAGGGTTGAAAACCATTTGCTTTACGGATCATTTTGACAAGGATGATCTGGAATGGGGAGAAGAAGGTATCTTTGATGTGGATGCTTATTTTGTGGAAATGCAGAAACTTCAGGAAGAATATGCAGGAAAACTGAATATCAGGATTGGAATAGAACTGGGACTTAGGACATATCTGAAAGATTATTATGAAGAACTGACGAAGAAATATCCGTTTGATTTCGTGATTGGATCGGTTCACAATGTTCCGTATAAGAAAGATGCGGAAGGGAACATATTATATACTGATCCTGCGGCAGAAAAGCTTTTTACAGACCGTACCGACAAAGAGGCGTACCGTCTGATGATGGAGACAACGCTGGAAAATGTGAGAACTTCGGACTGCTTTCAGACACTTGGTCATCTGGATTATGTTGTAAGATATGGAAAATCAAGGGAAAAAGAATATTCGTATACAGATTATGCGGATATTATAGACGAGATTTTGAAACTATTGATTGAGAAGGAAAAGGGTCTGGAAGTGAATTCGGCCGGATTGAAGTATGGCCTTCCGTTCGCACATCCACATCCGGATGTATTGAAGCATTATCGTGAGCTTGGCGGTGAGATCATTACGATTGGAGCCGATGCACATAAACCGGAGCATATTGCGTATGATTTTGCAAAGGCAGAAGAAATTTTGAAGTCCTGCGGCTTTAAATATTATACAGAATTTTTTGAACAAAAGCCTGTTTTTAAGCAACTTATATAAAAATAGGAAAACCTCTTGAAATTTTGTATCAGATAAAGTACAATTATTAGCAGTTGAGAGGTCTTGATAGAGCTTCTAAAGGGCTTGAGAAAGATTTCACAATGTAGACTGCATAAGTAGTTAATAAACAAACTTTAGGAGGAATTAATCATGGCAGTAAAAGTAGCGATTAATGGATTTGGACGTATTGGACGTCTTGCATTCAGACAGATGTTCGGAGCAGAAGGATATGAAGTTGTAGCAATCAACGACTTAACATCTCCTAAGATGCTTGCACACCTGTTAAAATATGATTCTTCACAGGGAAAATACGCTTTAGCTGATACTGTAAAAGCAACAGATGATTCTATCATCGTTGATGGAAAAGAAATCAAAATCTATGCAAAAGCTAACGCTGCAGAACTTCCTTGGGGAGAAATCGGTGTAGACGTAGTTCTCGAGTGCACAGGTTTCTATACATCCAAAGACAAAGCTCAGGCTCATATTGATGCAGGTGCTAAACATGTTGTTATTTCCGCTCCGGCTGGAAACGACCTTAAGACAATCGTTTACAATGTAAACCATGAAGGACTTACAAACGAAGATAAAATCATCTCCGCTGCATCCTGTACAACAAACTGCCTTGCACCAATGGCTAAGGCTCTTAACGATCTTGCACCGATCAAATCTGGTATCATGTGCACAATCCACGCTTACACAGGTGATCAGATGACACTTGACGGACCGCAGAGAAAAGGTGATCTGAGAAGATCTCGTGCAGCTGCAGTTAACATCGTTCCGAACAGCACAGGTGCTGCAAAAGCAATCGGTCTGGTTATCCCAGAACTGAACGGCAAACTGATCGGATCCGCTCAGCGTGTACCAACCCCAACAGGTTCTACAACAATCCTTACAGCAGTAGTTGAAGGAAACGTTACAAAAGAGCAGATCAACGCAGCTATGAAAGCAGCTTCTAACGAATCCTTCGGATACAACGAAGACGAAATCGTATCCAGCGATATCGTTGGTATGAGATTTGGTTCTCTGTTTGATGCTACTCAGACAATGGTTCTGCCACTTGAGAACGGCACAACAGAAGTACAGGTTGTTTCATGGTATGACAATGAAAACTCCTACACAAGCCAGATGGTTCGTACAATCAAACATTTTGGAAAACTTCTGAACGCTTAATTAAGTCCATAAGTTAAAGTGTGGAGTAAGTTGTTGCATTTTGCAATGACACAAATAGACTCAGTCAGGGTCCGGTCTGATTTGGACCGGGCCCATTTTTTATGAATTTGGAGGAATATTAGCATGGGATTAAACAAAAAATCCGTTGATGATATCAATGTAAAAGGCCAGAGAGTTCTGGTAAGATGTGACTTTAATGTACCTCTGCAGGACGGCAAAATCACAGATGAGAACCGTCTGGTAGCAGCTCTTCCTACAATCAAGAAGCTGATCGCAGATGGCGGAAAGATCATTCTTTGCTCACACCTTGGCAAACCGAAGGGAGAGCCGAAACCGGAACTTTCTCTTGCACCTGTTGCAAAACGTCTCACAGAGCTTCTGGGACAGGAAGTTAAATTCGTTCCGAGCCCGGTTGTTGTTGATGATACCGTAAAAGCAGCAGTAGCTGACATGAAAGACGGAGAAGTTATTCTTCTTGAAAATACACGTTATCGTGCAGAAGAAACCAAAAACGGTGATGAGTTCAGTAAAGAACTTGCTTCCCTTTGCGATGTATTCGTAAATGATGCATTTGGTACTGCTCACAGAGCACACTGCTCCAACGTTGGTGTTACCAAATATGTAGATACCGCAGTTGTTGGATATCTGATGGAAAAAGAAATCGCATTCCTTGGAAATGCAGTAGAAAATCCGGAGAGACCATTTGTAGCTATCCTTGGTGGAGCGAAAGTTTCCAGCAAGATCTCTGTTATCAACAACCTTCTTGACAAAGTTGATACTCTGATCATCGGTGGTGGAATGTCCTATACATTCTCCAAAGCTCTTGGCGGACACATTGGTAATTCCCTCTGTGAGGATGATTATCTTCAGTATGCATTAGACATGCTTAAAAAAGCAGAAGAAAAAGGCGTTAAGCTTCTTCTTCCTGTTGACAACAGAATCGGTGATGACTTCTCTAACGACTGCAATATCCAGGTTGTAAAACGTGGATGCATTCCGGACGGCTGGGAAGGAATGGACATTGGACCAGAAACAGAAAAGATTTTCTGTGACGCTGTAAAAGATGCTAAGACAGTTGTATGGAACGGACCAATGGGTTGCTTCGAAATGCCGAATTTTGCTCATGGTACAGAAGCAGTTGCTAAAGCTCTTGCAGATACAGAAGCTACAACTATCATCGGTGGTGGTGACTCCGCAGCAGCTGTAAATATCCTTGGCTATGGCGACAAGATGACTCACATCTCTACAGGTGGTGGAGCATCTCTGGAATTCCTGGAAGGTAAGGAACTGCCGGGCGTAGCAGCAGCTAATGATAAATAAAAAAGGAGATAATAAAAATGGCAAGAAAGAAAATTATCGCTGGAAACTGGAAAATGAACATGACTCCAAGCGAAGCAGTTAAATTAGTAGAAACTCTGAAACCACTTGTACAGAACGATGAAGTAGACGTAGTATTCGGTGTTCCGGCAATCGACATCGTTCCGGTTGTTGAAGCCTGCAAAGGTACAAATATTGCTGTAGCAGCAGAGAACATGTACTTCGAAGAAAAAGGTGCTTACACAGGTGAAATCGCTCCGGCTATGCTGGTTGACGCTGGTGTTAAATATGTTATCCTTGGACATTCCGAAAGAAGAGATTACTTCGGAGAAACAAGCGAAGACGTTAACAAGAAAGTACTTAAAGCTTTCGAACATGGCATTACACCAATCATGTGCTGTGGAGAATCTCTTGAGCAGAGAGAACAGGGCATCACTATGGACTGGATCCGTCAGCAGGTTAAAGTTGGTCTTCAGAACGTAACAGCTGACCAGGCTAAAACTATGGTTATCGCTTACGAACCAATCTGGGCTATCGGAACAGGTAAAACAGCTACAAGCGAACAGGCTCAGGAAATCTGCAAAGGTATCCGTGAGTGTGTTGCTGAAATCTATGACACAGATACAGCAGAAGCTATCCGTATCCAGTACGGCGGATCTGTAAATGCAGGAAATGCAGCAGAACTGTTTGCAATGGGTGATATCGATGGTGGACTTGTTGGTGGAGCTTCCCTGAAACCAGATTTCGGAAAGATCGTTAACTACAAATAATTATCAATAAGATGATTTTAAGAGTCAGATACTTCAAACCGGCCAGGTAAGAGGTATCTGGCTTTTTTTTTGTTTCCAGAGACGTACAAATGTCCGCGCTTGACAAAATCCGCTTTATACAATACTATTAAACACAAGTGGTAAAATATTCACTGTTCACTTCGTTCACAGTAGCTTGGTCAAAATGCATTCCACATCACCTTCGGTGATAGCAGTTTGCCCCGTATGTCTCGGGATTTTGCCATATTCATGGAAAAACACCTCGCGGGATATTACCTGTGAACAGTAATATAAGAATAAAGAAATAAGGGACGAGGAGAAAGGAGCCTATTTCAAAATGGATAAAAAAGTCATTCGTGCTGCCCTTCTGGGCTTTGGTACAGTAGGAACAGGTGTATATAAGGTATTACAGAAGCAGAAAGAAGACATGATTCCGAAGCTTGGAAGTCAGATCGAAATCAAGAAGATCCTGGTACGTAATCTGGAAAAAGCTGCTGCAAAGGTTGAAGATCCGGCCGTTCTGACCAACAATTGGGATGAGATCGTAAATGATCCGGAAATTGATATTGTGATCGAGTTGATCGGTGGAATTGAACCGGCAAGAAGCTACATACTGGCAGCAATAAATGCAGGAAAACATGTCGTAACGGCAAATAAAGATCTAATTGCGGTACATGGTAAAGAACTTCTTGATGCAGCAGAAGCACATCATGTGGATTTTTTGTTTGAAGCAGCTGTAGCAGGTGGAATTCCGATCATTCGTCCATTGAAAGAATGTCTTGCCGGTAATCATATGGCAGAAGTTATGGGTATTGTCAATGGTACAACAAACTTTATTCTTACAAAGATGACCCAGGATGGAATGGAATTTAAAGATGCACTGGCACTTGCAACAGAACTTGGCTATGCAGAAGCCGATCCGACAGCAGATATTGAAGGACTGGATGCAGGAAGAAAAGTGGCAATTCTAGCGTCTGTAGCATTTAATTCCAGAGTTGTTTTTGATGACGTTTATATTGAAGGAATTACCAAGATTACAGCAAAAGATATCAAATATGCCAAAGAAATGGGCTGTGACATAAAACTTCTTGGAGTTGCAAAGAATACAGAAGAGGGAATTGAAGCATATGTTTGTCCAATGCTGATTCCAAGCAGTCATCCGCTTGCATCTGTAAATGATTCTTATAATGCTGTATTTGTCAATGGTGATGCAGTAGAAAATGCCATGTTCTATGGTCGTGGCGCAGGTGAGCTTCCGACAGCAAGCGCTGTTGTAGGAGATCTTTTTGATATTGCAAGAAATATTAAGGCAAACTGCTGTGCAAGAATCGGATGTACCTGTTATAAAGAACTTCCGGTAAAGAAGATGGCAGATACTTATAATCGTTATTTTATGAGATTGATCGTAGAAGATCGTTGTGGTGTACTTGCTGAAATGACGGCTGTCTTTGCAAAATATGGAGTCAGCGTAGCACAGATCATTCAGAAAGCTGCCCGTGCAGAAGAAAGTGCCGAAGTTGTTGTCATCACAGCCAAAGTTCGCGAAGGCGATTTCCGTACGGCAATGGAAGAACTGAGTGGAAGAAGCTCAGTACGTAAAGTAAGCAGCATGCTTCGTGTATATGGAGAATAAGATCGTATAGATCAGAGATACCTTAAGTTGCTTTGTGGACGGAGTATAAAATTTCACAAAAGGGGTTGCTTATGGGAAATATTATGGATTACATCAGTTGGAGAGGGGATCTTTCCTTTGAACAGTCGCAGTTTAACGAAGTGGACAATTTGATTCTTGCATGTTTTTCATATGTGAATCTGGATGGAATTTCGGCAGTGACAAAACAGAAGGGAATCGGACTGAAAAAGCTGACGAAAGAATTTATGAAACTTCATACGATGAAAGAACTGGAGGCGGATAAATCTTTTATCCGCCTGGCTCCGTTTATGATGATGGAAATGGCGAAGTCTGTCAGATTTGGAAAATGTGTGGTAAGAAATTATGTGAATGATATTGTAACGGAAGCTGAGCAGCAGTTTGCTGCAATGGAAATTGTTCTGGAGGACGGCACTTCCTATGTCTCTTTTCGCGGAACGGATGATACGATCATAGGATGGAAAGAAGATTTTAATCTCAGCACAGGTGTAGTTCCGGCACAAAAAAGAGCCATAGAGTATTTGCAGAAAATCTCGGAACATACAGATGGAATGCTCAGAGTCGGAGGACATTCTAAAGGTGGAAACCTTGCGATTTATGGCTCGGTGATGTGCAAAAGTGCTCATGAAAAGATACTTGAAATCTATTCTAATGACGGGCCCGGATTCTCCAGAGAATTTCAAGAGCTGCCGGAAATGAAAGAAATGATGCCGAAGATTGTTCGTATTATTCCGGAGTATTCTATTATAGGGACGCTTCTGGAGCATGAAAAAGAACCAGTTATTGTTGCAAGCTCCAGTAAGGGACTTCTCCAGCATGATGGATTTTCCTGGGAGGTGCAGGGACCGGCGCTGGTACGGCGAGACAGTCTGAACAAAACGGCACTCCGATTTATTGAAATCCTGCACAAATGGATCGATGGTATGGATACGGAACAGAAGAGACTTCTGATTGAAGATCTTTTTGCAACATTACAGGCATCCGGTTACGAGAATCTGAGTGAAGTACAGTCCGGAGGACTGAAAAGTCTGGCTGCGATGGTGAAACGTGTGGAAAAATTTGCTCCGGAATCCCGCGGGATGATGATGGAACTCCTGACAGCAATCTGCGGAGGCTGGCTTGAACAGCTCCAGGCAGATACGAAAGACAAACTATCCGTACTTCCGTTAAGCTTTTCTGATAAAATCCTTGAAAAATTCTAAATTTTTGGTACTATATAATAGGAAATGATACCAGTAATACTGCGCTAAAATGCAGAACAAATATACAATAAAAGGAGAATATTATGAGTAAGAAACCAACCGTTTTAATGATCCTGGATGGTTATGGACTGAATGACAGACATGAGGGAAATGCAATTTATGAAGCAAAAACCCCTGTTATGGATAAATTAATGACAGAATATCCATTTGTAAAAGGAAACGCCAGTGGACTGGCAGTAGGTCTTCCGGATGGACAGATGGGTAACTCCGAGGTAGGACATATGAATATGGGAGCAGGCCGTATCGTATATCAGGAGCTTACCAGAATCACAAAAGAAATCAACGATGGAGATTTCTTCAAGAATGAAGCACTTCTTGCAGCAATGAAAAATGCAAAAGAAAATGATTCTGCTATTCATTTTATGGGACTTCTTTCTGATGGTGGTGTACACAGCCACAATACACATCTCTATGCACTGCTTGAGATGGCAAAGAGAGAAGGACTTAAGAAAGTTTATGTACACTGCTTCCTTGACGGACGTGATACACCGCCGGCATCAGGAAAAGAATTCATTGAACAGCTGGAAGCCAAGATGAAAGAAATCGGTGTTGGACAGATCGGTGTTGTTTCCGGACGTTACTATGCAATGGACAGAGATAATCGCTGGGATCGTGTAGAACTTGCATACAAAGCCCTGACAGAAGGTGAAGGTGTCAAAGGTACAGACGCTGCAGCAGCAGTTCAGGCTTCCTATGATAATGATAAGACAGATGAATTCGTCCTTCCGACAGTTATTGAGAAAGACGGACAGCCGGTTGCAAAGATCCAGGACAAAGATTCTGTAGTATTCTTTAACTTCCGTCCAGACCGTGCACGTGAGATCACAAGAGCATTCTGTGATGATGAATTCAAAGGCTTCGAAAGAGCTAAGAAACTGGATCTTACTTATGTCTGCTTTACAGATTATGATGAAACAATTCAGAACAAACAGGTTGCGTTCCACAAAGTACTTCTTAAGAATACATTTGGTGAATATCTTGCGGCTCATGATATGACACAGGTTCGTATTGCTGAGACAGAGAAATATGCACATGTTACTTTCTTCTTTAACGGTGGAGTAGAAGAACCAAACAAAGGAGAAGACAGAATCCTCGTTAAATCTCCGAAGGTTGCAACTTATGACCTTCAGCCGGAGATGAGTGCACCGGAAGTTTGTGACAAGCTGGTGGATGCAATCAAATCTGATAAATATGATGTGATCATTATCAATTTTGCAAACCCGGATATGGTAGGTCATACTGGTGTACAGGCAGCAGCTGTCAAAGCAATCGAAACAGTTGATGGATGTGTGGGAAGAGCAGTAGAAGCTCTCAAAGAAGTTGACGGACAGATGTTTATCTGTGCTGACCACGGAAATGCAGAGCAGCTGATTGATTATGAGACAGGAGAGCCATGGACTGCTCATACAACGAATCCGGTTCCGTTCATTCTTGTAAACGCTGATCCGAAATACACTCTGAGAGAGAACGGATGCCTCGCAGATATCATCCCGACTCTGATTCAGCTGATGGGAATGGAACAGCCTGCAGAAATGACGGGAGAAAGTCTTCTGGTTGAGAAATAATCACAATATCTAAAATAAACAGAACTTTGAACAAACCTCTGAGTCTTAAGATTCAGGGGTTTGTTACTATAATGCTCCAACCCTCGGAAAAAGAATATAAAAAAGCAATAAATTAAGGTGCAAAAATACAGAAGTATGTTATAATGGAAACGTTACAGGAAAAAACAGGATAAATAGATGGTTGTATTCAATTGTTTATATTCAGGGAGTATATTAAATGAGCAACAAAGAAATGAAGGACGGACTTCAGGAAGACACTTCTGGAGTGTCGGATGAGAATACAGGCATTGAAGAAGAAATCAATGCAACCATGGATAAAATCATAGCTCCACCGGAAACGGACGAAGATGAGATGGATGACCTTGGAGATTATGATGATTCTGTAGAGGAAGAACCAGATCCACAGCCGGTAAGACATCATCGCAAATCTGCCAGACCAGGTCCGGTTGTATATGTTCCGGTAGATGATATGGAAATGCCGGATCAGTCAACTTCCAGGAAGAAAAAATCCAGAAAAACAAATACGCAAAAGAACAGATCAGCAAAACCAGAGTATCAGAATCCTAAACCTGCGAAGAAACACAAAGGGGCGCGGATTTTTGGCCTTATTATGTTGATGATCGTAGTTCTTGGCGGGAGTGCTTATGCGGCTGCAAGTTATTATTTTGCGGACAGATTCTTTGAAGGTACGTGGATCAATGGTGTGAACTGTTCTCAGATGACGGCAGCAGAGGTAGAAAATCTTTTCAAACAAAAGTTTGAGAATTATACCATTGAAGTTTCAGCCAGAGATCAGGCACCACAGACGATTTCCGGAGCGGATATCAGCTATCAGTATCTTTCTACAGGAGAGGTTCTGAAGCTTCTGAAACAGCAGAAGCCATATGAATGGATCAAAGGACTCTATGAACAGAAAAGTTATACTGTATCCGAGAATACAGGGTATAACAGAACACAGTTGCAAGAACAGCTTAAGACTCTCAGCTGTGCTCAGGCAGAGAATCAGACAGAACCGGAAAATGCATATGTTGCATATCAGAACGGACAGTTTGTGATCGTACCGGAAACCGTGGGAAGTAAACTGAATATCAAAGAAGCATATAAAGTACTGAATGCTGCTGTAGATGCAGGACAGACTTCGGTAAATTTCAGTGATACACCGGAAGCATATGTGAATGCAGATGTTACACAGGATGATCCGGCACTGCAGTCTGCACTGGAAGCATGTAATAATTATACAAAAGCAAGTATTACCTATACATTTGGCAGTCAGACAACAACTCTGAATGGTGACACGATCAAAGACTGGCTGCAGTTTGATGAGAAAGGTCAGCTGATCTGGGACGATAATTCCTTCCAGCAGCATGTTGCAGATTATGTTGCACAGCTTGCAGCTACTTATGATACGGTTGGTACGGAGCGTGAGTTCCAGACCACAAGTGGCAGAACTGTTTACGTTTCCAGCTCTGTATATGGCTGGAAAATTGATCAGGCTGCCGAGGCTGCTCAGCTGAGTCAGGAAATTCAGTCTGGTACACAGACGACCAGGGAGCCTGTTTATTCACAGACGGCCAATTCTTACGGAGTGAATGATCTGGGTGACACTTATATAGAAGTAGATTTAAGTGAACAGCATATGTATTATTATCAAAATGGTTCCGATGTCTTTGAGTCAGATTTTGTATCTGGAAACATGAGTTATGCTGATCGTCAGACACATGCAGGTATCTTTACATTGTACTATAAGAAAAGTCCGGATGTACTGAGAGGAACCATGAAAGCAGACGGAACTTATGAATATGAATCAGAGGTACAGTACTGGATGCCATTTGATGGAGGTATTGGGTTCCACGATGCGTCATGGAGAGATGAATTCGGCGGTGATATTTATCTTACAGACGGATCTCACGGATGTATCAATCTTCCACCGGATAATGCAGCAGTTTTGTATGATATCATACAGTATGGTGTGCCAATCGTATGCTTTTACTAATATATAATTACAGGAGATAAAAAATGGACAGATCATTTGATTTTATCCTTGCGGGAATAGCATTGATCGTTGGAATCATGCTTCTGACAGGACATGGCGATATTTTTCTGAAGGGTGGAAACACAAAACTTCGCAAAGAAAAGTATGATGAGAAAAAAATGACTAAGGGATCCGGAGTGACATTGATTCTGTTTGGTATCGTGACATTTATAGATTCCTACACAACAAGTCTTACTGCAAAGTTTATTTATATTCTTGCAATTCTTGCGATTCTTGTAGGATTTGTGGTATACCTGAAAAAGAAATGCATCAAGAAATAAATACAAAGATAAAACAAGGCATGGGAGATAAAAATCTTCCGTGCCTGTTTTGTTTGAGAGAATTTATAAAGAAATATTGACAAGATCCATTGGTTTGCAGATGCGTGCATCCGGTTTTGGAACTTCTCCGAATCCGTATTCAGCAAAGATAAAGGGAACATTTGCTTTCTGGCATGCCTGGTAATCGCCAAACGTATCACCGACATATACGGGGGATTTCAGATCATATGTGTCTGCAAGTTTACGGATATTGGAGCCTTTGTCCAGACCGGTATCTCCATTACAAAGATGACCTTTGAAATATTTTTCAAGACCTGATGTCTGAAGAAAAACTTCAATATAGCCACTCTGACTGTTACTGACAATATAGAGTGGATATTTCTTATACATGATCTGCAGCATTTTTTCAAGATCCTCATAAAGTGGGGCACATTTTTTTAAGAGAGCTTCATGTTCGGCCTGGCAGCATCCATCAATAAGGCGAAGCTGTTCTGCTTCTGAACAGTCAGGGAAAATCTGGCGTGCGATATCAGACAGAGTCTGTCCAAAAAGTGTCATCAGACGGGCTGATGTCAGGGTAATATCCATATGTTCTTTTTCCTGCAGATATGCGGTCCAGGACTGAGCAACACTTTCTGTTGAATCCCATAGAGTTCCATCAACATCAAAAATAATACTGTCCATAATAGAGTCCTTTCGTATCAAAAATAATATTAATTTTAGTAATGGGAGATAATTATTTACAGGTATAATCCCAAGTAATAACATTCTATCCGGTAAAATAAAAAAAATCAACTGGCATTTGGCTGAAATTATGTTATACTAAAACATACTGAGGGTAAAAAATGAAAAATGATCAGATAAAAGACAGAAGCAGGCTGAATGAGATCGTACAACCTCTTACAGACTGGTACAGACAGAATAAACGGATTCTTCCCTGGAGAGATCAGAACAATGCCTACTATACGTGGGTATCGGAGATTATGCTTCAGCAGACAAGGGTTGAGGCCGTGAAGCCTTATTTTCAGCGTTTTATCGGAGAGCTTCCAGATGTCCAGGCTTTGGCAGAATGCCCGGAAGAGAAGCTGATGAAGCTCTGGGAAGGTCTGGGATATTATAATCGCGTCCGTAATATGCAGATGGCAGCCCGGACGGTAGTTTGTGAATACGAGGGAAAACTTCCGGCTTCTTACGAAGAACTGCTGAGTCTGAAGGGAATCGGGAATTACACAGCAGGTGCGATCGCATCCATTGCTTACCAGATTCCGGTACCGGCAGTAGATGGAAATGTTCTTCGTGTGATATCCAGAATTACAGAGGACAGACAGGATATTATGAAACAGTCGGTACGCCGGCAGATTGAAGAAAGCCTTTTGGAGATAATGCCGGAAGATATACCAGGAGATTTTAATCAGGCACTGATGGAACTTGGGGCAGTGGTTTGTGTACCGAATGGATCAGCACGCTGTGAAGCATGTCCGGTGTCGGAGTACTGTCTTGCATACAGACACGGGACAGTAGAGGAGCTGCCGGTCAAAGCACCGAAGAAGGAGCGTATTCTGCAAAACAGGACAGTGCTTGTGATTCAGGACGGAGAGAAAACTGCTATACAGAAACGACCGGAAAAAGGTCTTCTTGCCGGATTATATGAGCTTCCGAATCTCCTGGGCCATCTTACACGGGAGGAAGTGCTGGATAAGGTAAAAAATATGCAGCTGGAACCGCTCTATATTGAGAAACTTCCGGATGCGAAACATATTTTTTCGCATATTGAATGGAGGATGACCGGATATCTGATTCGGGTGGCAGCGCTGGACACAGACAGAGGATTGCCATTTATTTTTGCTGAGAAAAAACAGTCTGAAAAGCAGTACGCGATTCCGTCTGCATTCAGAGCTTATGTAAAATACATGAAGGAGGAATCTGGAAAATGAAATTGTTGAGTATAGCAATTCCGTGTTATAATTCAGAAGTATATATGGAGAAATGTATTGAATCTTTGTTAAAAGGTGGAGAAGAAGTGGAGATCCTTGTGGTCAATGATGGTTCTTCTGACCGAACTGCTGAGATTGCGGATGCTTATGCCGAAAAATATCCGACGATCATAAAAGCTATTCATCAGGAAAACGGTGGTCATGGTGAAGCAGTAAATGCCGGAATCCGTAATGCGACAGGCCTTTATTTCAAAGTTGTTGACAGTGATGACTGGGTAAATGAAGAGGCATATAAACAAATCTTAAAAACACTTGAAGAACTGACAAGAGGACCAAAAACACTGGATATGCTGATCAGCAATTTTGTATATGAAAAACAGGGTGCTTCCAAAAAAAAAGTCATGCAGTACAGACGTTGTCTTCCGGTGAATGAAATTTTCGGATGGGACAGTGTGCATATGTCAAAAGGTAAATATCTGTTGATGCATTCTATTATTTATCGTACAAAACTGCTTCACGAATGTGGATTGGAACTGCCGAAGCATACATTCTATGTGGATAACCTGTTTGCATTTGAGCCGCTTCCGTTTGTGAAGAACATGTACTATCTGGATGTCAATTTTTATCGTTATTTTATCGGAAGAGATGATCAGTCTGTCAATGAAAAGGTGATGATTAAGAGAATTGACCAGCAGATCCGTGTCAATAAATTGATGGCGGACGCATTCCATAATTGTCAGTTTGACAGTAAACATCTTAAGAAATATATGCTCAGCTATCTGGATATCATTACGACCGTGTCCTCGATTATGCTGGTACGTGCAGGTACTCAGGAAGCACTGGATAAGAAAAAAGAAATGCTGGAGTATATTCGTGAACAGGATCTCTGGCTGTATCATAAACTGCGTTACAGTATTCTGGGACGTGCAGCCAATCTTCCGGGCAGAGGTGGACGCAAAATGTTTGTAGCTGCTTACAAAGTATGTCAGAAATTCTATGGATTCAACTAAAAAACTTCCCCTTTATGGGGAAGTTTTTTGCGTTGCAGAAATTACTTCTATGAGATCATATTGATTTGTTTCGGTTCCATACATACAGAAAAATCATGCAAAAGACCAGCGGATTCTCCGTCTTTATGTACGGCCAGTCTGGCTTCACTGTGGATATCAATTTTTTTACAGCGAAAAATGTGGATACCATTGAAATGTGTATGTTTTCCGAAGAAAGCAGTAGGAAGACAACATATTACTTTGGGTTTGCTCAAACTGTCTACAACGATCACATCCAGATAGCCGTCGGAAGGACTGGCATCGGGACAGAATTTGAATCCACCGCCTTCGTATTTCTGATTCATGATGGCAGTAAAATATACTTTGGAAAACTCTTCTTTTTTATTGTCATCCATGAGCAGTGTCATAGAAGATGGCTTCAGGAAAAGCAACTGTTTCAATGCGACAAAGAGATAGACCAGTTTGCCGAGGCCGATTTTGTTCAGGACTTTTTTCATAGGAGTGACGCCAACTTCATGGCATACCGCTGCGTCAAAACCGATTCCACAGCTGATCGCGAAACGACTGCTGCTGGAACCACAGGAAATATGAGGAACGTCCATCAGATGTGGACGTTTATCGGAAAGAATCAGTTCGAGTGCCTTCATAGGATCCTGTGGAAGTTTCATACTGCGGCAGAAATCGTTTCCGGATCCGGTGGGAATGTAGCCGAAAATGACACGGGAAATATCTTTTACTCCGCTCAGGACTTCCTGTATCGTACCATCACCGCCAACGGCAATCAGCTTGATTTGACTATCTTCCGGAATCGAGGCAGTAATGGAAGCAGAAAGCTTAACAGCATGTCCTTTATATTCTGTAAAAAAAGTTTGGTATTTAATATTCCGTTCACGCAGAATGTTCTCCAGATCTCTCCAGATCAGAGCACCTTTGCCAGAACGGGAGTTGGGATTTATAATAAAATAGTACATGAGTTCCTCCCTTATGTTCTCGTTTATCATAGCATGTTCGACAGAAATTTACAAACATTTAACACTGTGCAGGCCGGAAATTTAACGTTCATTTTTTATACTTTGCAAAAAGATAAAAAAGAACCTGTTTGTGAAGAAACAGACAGGCAGGAGGAAATAAATGATCTATCTTGTAGAAGACGATGAGAGTATTCGTGAACTTGTAGTATATACATTAAAGAGTCAGGGAATGGATGCAAAAGGATTTGAACGACCGTCCCTGTTCTGGAAAGAACTGGAGAAAGAAGTGCCGGCATTGATCCTTCTGGATATCATGCTTCCTGAAGAAGACGGAATATCGATTTTACGAAAACTGCGTACCAGACCGGACACACGCAAGATTCCGGTAATCATGCTGACGGCCAAAGGCACAGAATATGATGTGGTCATGGGACTGGACAGCGGTGCAGATGATTATATCCCGAAGCCGTTTCGTATGATGGAGCTGATCTCACGTATCAAGGCACGGCTTCGTCGGGCAGAGGATAAAGGCGCAGAAGAATACCATCTGGAAAACCTGTATCTGTGTCCGGGAAGACATATAGTGACGGTGGATCAGGAACCTGTTAATCTGACATTGAAGGAGTATGAGATGCTGGTGCTGCTTCTGAAAAACAGCGGAATGGTTTTATCAAGAACACAGCTTCTGAATCAGATATGGGGATATGAATTTGATGGTGAAAGCAGAACTGTGGATGTACATATCCGGACACTCAGGCAGAAGCTGGGAAGCGCCGGAGATCTGATTGAAACAGTGCGTGGCGTAGGATATAAGATTGGAAGGTGACATACCTTCCTTTTTTTGTTGGGATATGATATACTCACATCAAAACAGATTTAACTGAAAGCTTGCTGGGAAAACAGACAGCAACGGATAATAACCTGAGAAAGAGGCAGAAGTATGAAGTCATTGGTAATAGCAGAGAAGCCATCTGTAGCAAGGGATATTGCAAGAGTACTCCATTGTACCCAGAAGGGTAACGGAATCCTTGAGGGCAAAGAATATGTTGTAACGTGGGCCCTGGGACATCTTGTGACACTTGCAGATCCGGAAGAATATGATAAGAAATATATGAAATGGGATATGGAAACTCTGCCGATGATGCCGGATAAAATGAAACTTGTCGTTATCCGACAGACTTCCAAACAATATCAGGCAGTGAAGACACAGCTGTTCCGAAAAGATATCGGTGATATCATCATTGCAACCGATGCCGGAAGAGAGGGAGAACTGGTTGCCCGCTGGATTCTGGATAAGTCCGGATGTCACAAACCAATTCGCCGTCTGTGGATATCTTCAGTAACCGATAAAGCAATTCGTGACGGATTTCACAATCTGAAAGACGGCAGAGATTATGATAATCTTTATCGTGCGGCAGTTGCCAGAGCAGAGGCAGACTGGCTGGTTGGAATCAATGGAACAAGAGCGCTGACCTGTAAACATAATGCACAGCTTTCCTGCGGGCGTGTACAGACACCGACACTTGCAATCATTGCGAGAAGAGAAGAAGAAATACGTAAGTTTAAACCAGAGGATTACTTTGGAGTAACTTTGCAGGCTGGTGGAATACAGTGGACCTGGAAAGATGCGAAGAACGGAAGCTATCGAACTTTTCAGAAAGAGCGTGCGGAGGAGATCCAGAAGAAGATTTCCAATACGGATCTGGAACTTGTATCTGTGGATAGAAAGCCTAAGAAAACAATGGCTCCCGGACTTTATGATCTGACGACTCTGCAGCGGGAAGCAAACCAGAAATATGGATTTTCCGCAAAAGAAACACTCAATATCATGCAGAGATTATATGAGAATCATAAGGTACTTACGTATCCGAGAACGGATTCCCGTTATATCGGCAAGGATGTTGTTCCGACGATCAAAGAGAGACTGAAAGCCTGTGGAACCGGCCCATATCGAAAACTTGCCGGTGCGCTGCTTACTAAACCAATCCATACAAACGGAAGTTTCGTGGATGATAAAAAGGTCAGTGACCATCATGCGATCATTCCGACAGAGCAGTTTGTGCAGCTGGATCATATGACAAATGAAGAACGCAAAATCTATGATATGGTTGTGCGGAGATTTTTGAGTGCTCTTTATTCTCCATTTGAATATGAACAGACTTCCATGGAAGGGAAGGCAGCGGGACAGAGTTTTGTGGCAAGTGGCAAGACGGTTGTGAGTGCTGGCTGGAAAGAAGTTTACGAAGGCGGAAGCACGGACGATGACGAAGAAGAGCAGACACTGAAAGACCAGAAGCTTCCGGTATTGAAACAGGGAGAGAAGCTTCCGATAGGCAGTGTTCGTCTGACAACAGGTAAGACCAAGCCGCCGGCACATTTTACTGAGGCAACGCTTCTGGCGGCAATGGAGAATCCGGTGAAATATATGTCCTCAAAAGATACACAAGCAGCAAAGACGCTGGGAGAAACCGGTGGACTTGGCACAGTTGCTACCAGAGCAGATATTATTGAAAAACTTTTCCACACCTTCCTTATGGAAAAGAGAGGCAATGAAATCTATCTGACTTCCAAAGCAAAACAGCTTCTGGAACTTGTACCGGAAGAGCTTAAGAAGCCGGAACTGACAGCAGACTGGGAAAAGAAACTGTCTGATATATCCAAGGGCAAACTGAAACAGAAAGTCTTTCTTGATGGAATTCGCGAATATACCAAGGAGATCGTTGTTGAGATCAAGACAGGAACAGGAACCTTTCGTCATGATAATCTGACGAATAAGATCTGTCCGAACTGTGGTAAACGAATGCTTGCAGTAAATGGCAAGAACAGTAAGCTGCTGGTGTGTCAGGACCGTGAATGCGGATACAGAGAGACAATTTCACGTACAACAAATGCACGATGTCCGAAATGTCACAAGCGAATGGAGATGCTGGTCAAAGGCAAAGAAGAAACATTTGTATGTGTATGTGGATATAAAGAGAAACTGTCATCTTTCCAGGCCAGAAGAACCAAAGAAGGAGCCGGTGTCAACAAAAGAGACGTACAGAAATATCTGAAAAAACAGCAGAAAGAAGCAGCAGAACCAGTAAACAATGCGTTTGCACAGGCACTTTCCGGGATTAAACTGGATTAAATTTCTGCCGGAAGTTTCACAGATAATAATAGAATAAGGTAAAAATAGAACTGCTGTAAAGGGCAGTAATAAAAAGGAGTGTGGGCTTTATGAAGTTACAGAAATATCAGAAATGTTCAAAAGTAACCCGTGGACTGAGAAAAGCAGAATTTGTACTGAAAAATGCCCGTATTGTGAATGTTTTTACCAGAGAGATCCTGGAAGGTGATATTGCGATTCAGGATGGAATGATCGTTGGAATCGGAAACTACCAGGGTGAAGAAGAAACAGATCTGGGCGGCAGGTATGTCTGTCCGGGATTTATAGACAGTCATCTGCATCTGGAATCTACACTTGTGACTCCGGCAGAGCTGGTAACAGTGGCGTCCAGGCATGGAACGACAACGTTTATCGTAGATCCACATGAATCGGCCAATGTGTCCGGATTAAAGGGCATTGATTATATTTTGAATCAGACAGAAGACGTGGATGCCAATGTTTTTGTTATGATGCCATCCTGTGTTCCGGCAACTGCGATCGACGATAATGGATGCACGCTTACTGCACAGGATATGGAACCTTATCTTTCAAAAAAAAGAATTCTCGGACTGGGTGAAGTCATGGACTACATATCAGTTGTAAAGGGTGATGAAGCCATGCACCGGAAACTGGAACTGTTCAGTGATAAAGTCAGGGATGGACATGCACCATTTCTTTCTGATATGGATCTGCAGGCATATGCGATGGCCGGAATTGCTACAGATCATGAATGTTCAGATTTTGCATATGCGATGAAAGAGCGTCGAAATGGCATGATCGTACATATTCGTGAAGGGAGTGCTGCAAGAAATCTGAAAGCAATTGTGAATGGAATCGTAGAGAATCAGATGAATGGAGAGGGATTCTGCTTCTGTACAGATGATAAACATATCGAAGATATTGAAAAAGAAGGTCATATCGACCATAATGTACGTAAGGCTATCGGACTCGGAATGAATCCGATAGATGCAATCTGTATGGCAACCATCAATTCTGCAAAATGTTATGGATTAACACATCTTGGGGCGATTGCACCTGGATATCAGGCAGATCTGCTTGTTGTGGATAATCTTGAAAAGATGACGATCCAGGATGTTTACTATAAGGGCAGAAAAATTGATCAGGACAGAGAGATCATTGTAAAAGAATGTCCATCAGAACTGAAAAATACAGTTCATGTTGGAGAATTCTCAAAGGAAGACTTGCGGCTGGAATCTCCGGATGGTATATTCAATGTAGTCGGAATGCAGGAAGGTGAAATTACAACTGTCCGTAAAAATGTACAGATACTTCATGAAATGGGAGTATTCACCGCAGATGAACAGTATCAGAAGATTGCGGTGGTTGAAAGGCACAAAGCAACTGGAAAAACAGGTGTCGGTGTTGTGAGTGGATTTGGTATTCAGGGTGGCGCAATTGCGTCAAGTGTATCCCATGATTCTCACAATATCATTGTAATTGGTGACAATGATGAAGATATGTATCTTGCTGTACAGGAACTGATCCGTACGCAGGGCGGTTATACACTGGTTTCAGATCATCATGTATATGATACACTGGAACTTCCGGTAATGGGACTGATGAGTGATGCAGGTTTTCAGTACAGTCATAGAAAACTGGAACGAATGATCCGCAAGGCACACGAGATGGGTGTGCCGGATGCTATGGCGCCATTTATCACTCTGTCCTTTATGGCTCTGCCGGTCATTCCAGAGATACGCGTTACTCCACGGGGAATCTATAATGTGTGCAGCGGTGAGTTTTATCAGAATTAAAGACAGATAAGTGATTACAGATTCATGGTAATCATTGCAACAATACAAACAATAAAAGAGGAGCAGCAGTTTATTATGCCAGTATTTGATTTCAGCAACAGCAAAACAGAAAAGAAAGATCCGGAATGTACTTATACGACGTTCCAGTCGAATGAAAAAGTACCGTCACCGGAGAAACCGATCCTGATCATTGATAATAAAAGTCGTCAGTGGAAGCATCATTCCTGTGGTGTCTTTTCCAATCCAAACCAGAAATCTTCTTTTGAATTCAAAGAACAGGACGGTGTTTTCCCGGCAGATATTCTCAAAATTGATGCACGTTTTGTGAGCCTCGTAAAATGGCTGGGCGAAAACCATATTAGTGTACGATTATCTGGACAGAATACAGAAGATGGATATGCAATCTATAAGATTCGTGAAACTGCGTTTGGGGGAGCCGGAAAACTTTCAGCAGAAGATGGATTCCTGCAGTTTATGATCGAACGTCTTCTGGCAAGTAATGCACCGACAGAGCTTCCGGATGGAGATGAGGAAGATGAAGACGGCGATGATATGAAGCTGACCAGTATTCAGAGCATCACGGATTTTATGACCTGTGCAGGAAGGACCATGCCGGATAATATCCGTCTCTGGGCAAGAAGAAACCTTGCTGTTGCGAAATCTCATGAGGTGTCGCAGGAAGAACGCAGACATGCACAGAGAGCACTGTCCATTATGATGAATATTCAGTGGAAAAATAACTATTTTGAATCCATTGATCCAGTAGAGGCGCGCCGTATTCTGGATGAAGAACTCTATGGAATGGAAAAAGTAAAACAGAGAATCATTGAGACAATCATTCAGATTAACCGTACGCATACACTTCCGGCATACGGGCTGCTTCTGGTTGGTCCGGCAGGAACCGGCAAATCCCAGATTGCTTATGCAGTTGCACGTATCCTGAAACTTCCGTGGACAACATTGGATATGAGTTCCATTAATGATCCGGAGCAGCTTACCGGAAGTTCCCGTGTCTATGCCAATGCAAAGCCTGGAATCATTATGGAAGCATTTTCCATGGCAGGCGAGTCTAATCTTGTATTTATTATCAATGAGCTGGATAAGGCAACCAATGGCAAGGGAAATGGTAATCCGGCGGATGTACTTCTGACACTCCTTGATAACCTTGGATTTACAGATAACTATATGGAATGTATGGTTCCGACTGTCGGTGTTTATCCGATTGCGACAGCCAACGACAAAGCACAGATCAGTGCTCCGTTAATGTCCCGCTTTGCGGTCATTGAACTTCCGGATTACACAGCAGAAGAAAAGAAAGTTATTTTCTCCAAATTTGCACTTCCGAAAGTATTAAAACGCATGAGCCTCAAAGAAGAAGAGTGCGTAGTGGCTCCGGATGGACTTGATGCAGTGATCGATCAGTTTGCTGATACGACCGGTATCCGTGATCTGGAACAGGCGGCAGAACACATTGCTGCAAATGCTCTGTATCAGATTGAAGTAAATCATGTATCTTCTGTGATTTTTGACGCGGATATGGTGAAGAAGTTATTTGAATAAAATCGGTAAATACTTATTTCATACACAGTAACTAAAATTTTACTCCGGAATGTAAAAATATACTTGCATTCCGGAGTCCTTTTTGTTATACTACAAAAAGTTTCATAAGTAGATTTTTATGAAATGTTTTATAAATTTCATAACTGGTTCGAAACCCTCCCAGTATAAAAAACTAGGTCATGCAGGTATCTTCCGATCGTCGATACCTTTTTCTGTGGAGGATTTTTATAAAAATCACCTGGAAGAAGGAAAGGTTGGAAGTTTTTTTATGCGTAAAATTATTATAGACTGTGATCCGGGAATTGACGATGCACTTGCGATCATGCTTGCTGCAAATTCTCCGGAACTTGATATTCTGGCAATCACAACAGTATCAGGTAATGTGCCATCTGATATGGGGGCGGCTAATGCACGAAAGGTTCTGAAGCAGCTTGGCAGAATGGATATTCCAATCTATATTGGAGAAGAAGTTCCGCTCCGGGAAGAATATATTGATGCGAGGGATACCCATGGGATGGATGGACTTGGAGAAAGCTTTTTTCCGGAAGTGGAAGGTGAATATGAGAAGAAGAATGCAGTTGATTTTCTGACAGAACTTCTGGAGAGAGAAAAAATATCCATTATCGCACTTGGCCCGATGACGAATCTAGCAAAAGTATTTTCGAGAAAGCCGGAACTGATCGATAATGTAGAAGAGATGGTATCCATGGGAGGAAGTTTCAAGAGTCATGGAAATTGTTCGCCGGTAGCTGAGTATAATTACTGGTGTGATCCGGATGCAGCTGCCGTTGTGTATGATCTTTTTGCAAAGGCAGGAAGCAAGATTCATATGATTGGACTGGATGTAACGCGTGAAATTGTCCTGACACCGAACAGGCTGGAATATATGTGCCGCCTGGATCCGGAGATGGGAGAATTTATTCGTAAGATCACAGGATTTTATATGGATTTTCACTGGGAACAGGAGGGGATTATTGGTTGCGTGATCAATGATCCACTGGCTGTGGCATATTTTATTGACCGATCCATGTGCGATGGATTTGATAGCTTTACAGTCGTTGCAACTGACGGAGTTTGTCGTGGTCAGACTGTTGTAGATTCTATGAACTTCTGGAAAAAAGAACCGAATAGCAGGATTCTTACAGAAACAGATTCTGAAAGATTTTTTGCATTCTTTATGGAACGTGTACTCAGAAAAAGTGATGGAAGCAGATGGAAGAAGGATGAATTTAAACTTCTGCATGAGCTGTAGAGAGGTGACAGAATGAAGATAACAATGAAAAGAAACAAAAAAGATTATTCAGAAAACAAGATCAATGTTTACCAGATCTGTCTGGTGGCACTGGCAGTAGGAATCAATATTGTCGGGGGACAGATTGCACTCTTTATGAAACTGCCGGTTTATCTGGACAGCATTGGAACTATTCTGACAGGTGCAGTTCTGGGACCGTGGTTTGGTATGCTGCCGAACCTGATCAGTGGAATTTTTATGGGTATGACAGTGGATATCTATTCGTTATATTTTGCACCTGTGGGTATGATCACAGGTATCATGAGTGGACTTGTTTTTCGTAAGTTATCCGTAAAGAAAGTAAAAGTGCTGTTTGCTGCAGTACTGATCACTGTACCGGGAACGATTGTAAGTTCTGTGATCAATGCAGTATTATTTGGAGGTGTGACCTCATCAGGATCTTCGATTCTGGTCCAGCTTCTTTCCAGAACACCGCTTGGACTGACCGGAAGTATCTTTGCAGTACAGTTTCTGACGGATTATCTGGACAGATGCATTTCTGTATTTGCGGTAAGTGTATTTGTGACGATGCTCGGTGGAGAATTGCGACAGAGACTGACGGGGAATGTGCATAACAGAGCAATATAAAAGAAAAGAGGAGTAATCACACGAAAATTGTGTGAGATACTCCTCTTTTTTGCATCGCTTAAGAAAGAATTGTCGATTTGCGATGCAGTATTCCTTTTATAATATGAATCAGCAGAAGCTCTTGAGCCAGTTGACCAGAGAATCGTGCCATATATTGTCGTAAATTGTTTTCTTCATCTGATCGGTGACGGGACCGTTGTTTGCCATCTTTGCGAGGATGCCAGCCTGGAGCTCTTCGATGGACATGTCTTCCGGAGCTTTGTTCGGATCGAAATTGACAGGCTCCTTTTCAGTAGAGGCAGGAGTTCTATCGGTGTCTTCTTTTGTACTTGCAGCTTCCGGTACAGAGGAAGCAGAGGCTGTTTTGGTTTCTGCAGAGCCTTCGTTTTTGACTTCTTCCTGAGTAACAGGTGTTTCTTCAACGATAGAGTCCTTGTTTTCAGAAAATGTTTCAGGAACAGATGTTTCTTCTGATGGTACCCAGATTTCGCCACTGTTTGCACCCACGCGTACATTGATGTGTCCACCTTCTACAGAAACTTTCTGCCCGGTCAGTGTGCCAATATATTCAACAGCATTTCCGGCAAGAAGATTCATCCAGGCATCGTTGTCGTCATTGTTGACAGTCACAATCACACGCACGCTGTCCAGATCACGTGCAAATGCAAACTGACGATTGGTAAGCTGCAGTTCTGTGTAGCTTCCATAGCTCAGAGCAGGTGTATTCTGTCTGATCTTACCAAGAGCTGCAATGAGAGCAGTGCAAGGATTATCACTGAGGGCAGATTCGTAATCTTCAAGATTAAGTGCTGGTCTCAGACTGTCATCGGAAGAGCGTTCTTTACGTCCTTCGATCCCAAACTCAGAACCATAATAAATACTTGGAACGCCCGGAAGGGTATAGAGCAGAATATGAACCGGAGTAAAGTGCGCCTTATTGGATAGCTTTGTATAGATTCTTTCTACATCGTGGTTATCAACGAAATTATAAAGATCCAGATTTCCCATATTCTGGAGATATTTTACCGTATGGGCGATCTCGAAATAGTTGTGATCATTATGTCCGCTATAAAGTGCTTTGTGCAGAGCATAGTTTGTAACACTGTGCAGAGTCTCTCCATTTACCCAGCGACTGTAATCTCCATGAATTACTTCGCCCATCAGCCAGAAATCCGGTTTGACTTCTTCTGCAGTACGGCGGAGCGCACGCATGAAATCAAAATCCAGTACATCGGCAGCATCCAGGCGGATTCCATCTACATCAAACTCAGAAACCCAGTAACGGATCACATCACAGATATAATCCTGAACTTTTGGATTTCTCTGGTTTAATTTGACAAGCAGATTGTATCCACCCCAGTTATCATAGGAAAATCCATCGTTGTATTCATTGTTTCCCCAGAAATTTACATTGCAATACCAGTTCAGATATCTGGAATTTTCACGATTCTGCTGAATATCTTTGAATGCAAAGAAATCGCGTCCGGTATGATTGAATACACCATCAAAAATTACTTTGATTTTTTTGTCATGACAGGCTTTTACAAAAGCAGTCAGATCTTCGTTTGTTCCAAGACGGGAGTCCAGTTTCTTGTAATCTGTTGTCTCATAGCCATGGCCGACACTTTCGAAGAGCGGTCCGATATACAGGGCTGTGCATCCGATTTCTTTGATATGGTCGATCCATGGAAGAAGAGTGTTCAGGCGATGTACCGGTTCTGTGTACTCATTCTGTTTGGGAGCACCGGTAAGGCCAAGTGGATAAATGTGATAAAAAATAGCTTCGTTATACCAACTCATGTCTCATTATCTCGTTTCGTAGTATTTTCTTTTTCATATTTAAATAAAATGTATCTCACCGGGAGATAAAAATTATGGGGCTGTCGTTAAACGGCAGCCCCTGGATTTTGTTATTTAATATGAAATTATAACTGAGGACCAGCAGCAACAAGTGCTTTACCAGCAGCATTTCCTTCGTATTTAGCGAAGTTCTTGATGAATCTTGCAGCAAGATCTTTAGCTTTTTCTTCCCACTGAGCAGCGTCTGCATATGTGTCACGTGGGTCAAGGATTCCTGTGTCAACACCATTCAGTTCTGTAGGAACTTCGAAGTTGAAGTAAGGAATTGTCTTAGTAGGAGCGTTGTTGATATCTCCGTTCAGGATAGCATCAATGATTCCACGAGTATCTTTGATGGAGATACGCTTTCCTGTTCCGTTCCATCCTGTATTAACAAGGTATGCCTTAGCACCGCTTGCCTGCATCTTCTTAACAAGCTCT
>OBAS01000644.1_pt1 | contig 25910 bp, 19 predicted proteins | sample 1517591 | NCBI WGS metagenome assembly OBAS01 (sample SAMN04571700, study PRJEB22368) | human gut metagenome | biome: human gut; material: stool | host: Homo sapiens | place: Luxembourg | collected 2012-10-05
CAGACCGGACAGTATTACACGTGAAAAGCTGATGGCGATCAGGGAGTATCCGGTAACAAGAATTTCCGTAAATCCACAGACTATGAATCAGGAAACCCTGGATATTATCGGCCGCAGACATACTGTGGAGCAGACAAAAGAAGCGTTTCATCTGGCACGAGAGCTGGGATACGATAACATTAACATGGATCTGATCGTAGGACTCCCGGGTGAGGATATTCACATGGTAGAGCGGACTCTTGAACAGGTTCGTGAACTGGCACCGGACAGTATTACCGTACATTCACTGGCAGTGAAACGTGCAGCAAGGCTGAATATTTTTAAAGAGAAATATCAGGAAATGTCTTTTGAGAATAATCAGGAGATTATGGATCTGACCATGAAAACTGCGTATGAAATGGGAATGGGTCCTTATTATCTGTACAGACAGAAGAATATGAAGGGAAATTTTGAAAATGTTGGCTATGCAAAGGTTGACAAAGCGGGAATTTACAATATACTGATTATGGAGGAAAAACAGCCTATCATCGCACTGGGGGCAGGCGGTTCTTCCAAGCTGGTCTTTGACCATGGACAGAGAATTGAACGTGTGGAGAATGTAAAAGACGTTTCTAATTATATTTCCCGCATTGATGAGATGATCGAGAGAAAACGGACAGCAATAGCTACCTGGCTGTAGGATGTGGAGGTAACATTTTGGACACAGTACAAAAGACAGCAGCAGGTTCACAGCAGAGGATCCTGGAATTTGACCTTGCTTCTGAACTGCATCATGGAATGCTGGTAAGTAATCTGGCTTATGCGGTTGCAGAGGAGATGGGACTGCCGCATGAACAGTGTTATGAGCTTGCAATAGCAGGAATGCTCCATGATATAGGAAAGCTGAAGCTGACAAGTTATATTAACGGACAGGAGCAGGATCCTCTGGTGATCGAGGAACTGAAGTATGTCCGGATGCATTCTACATTGGGATATGAGGAACTTAAAGGGCAGGGATATTCGGATTTTGTATTGGAGAGTATCCTGTACCATCATGAGAATTATGATGGCAGTGGATATCCGTCCAATAAAGCAGGTGATGACATACCCATAGGTGCCCGGATACTCAGAGTCTGCGATGTATATGCAGCATTGATCTCTGACAGACCATACAGAAGAGGATTTGATATTTCTTCAGTTATGGAGTTGATGATCGATGAAGTAAAAAATTTTGATATGCAGGTTTTTCTTGCGTTTCAGAGAGTGGTTCATAATGGAGACGGGCAGAATTTTTATAAAAGAGGAGGACAACATGGCATTAAAGAAGAAACCGGTAACCGGTATGAAGGACATTTTACCAAAAGAGATGGAAATCCGTAATTATGTGATGAACATGATTCGTGAAACATACGGAACATTTGGCTTTTCATCTATAGAGACACCATGTGTGGAGCATATTGAAAATCTTTCCAGTAAACAGGGCGGAGAGAATGAGAAACTTATTTTCAAGATCCTGAAACGTGGGGAGAAACTGAAACTTGCGGAAGCAGAGAAAGAAAGTGATCTGGTTGACTCCGGACTTCGCTACGATCTGACTGTGCCGCTTTCCAGATATTATTCCAACAACGCAAATGAGCTTCCGGCTCCTTTTAAGGCACTTCAGATGGGCAATGTGTGGAGAGCAGACAGACCGCAGAGAGGACGTTTCCGTCAGTTTATGCAGTGTGATATTGATATTCTGGGTGAGCCTACTTATCTGGCTGAGATCGAACTGGTTCTTGCTACCACAACGTTGCTCGGAAAGCTGGATTTCCATAACTTTACGATTCGCATCAATGACAGAAAAATCTTAAAAGCGATGGCGCAGTACAGCGGATTCCCACAGGAAAGCTTTGACACTGTGTTTATCATTCTGGACAAGATGGACAAGATTGGTCTGGAAGGTGTTGCAGAAGAACTGGAGAAGGAAGGATTTGCAAAAGAGAGCATTGATACTTATCTTGGACTTTTCAAAGAGATTACTTCTGACATTGAGGGTGTTCGTTACTGCAAAGAGAAATTAAAAGATGTTCTGGATCCAAAGGTTGCTGAGGACCTTGAAACAATCATTTCTACTGTAGATTCTGTTAAGACAGCAGATTTTAAGATGTCTTTCGATCCGACTTTGGTACGTGGAATGTCTTATTATACAGGACCGATTTTTGAAATCTCTATGGATGAGTTTGGCGGCAGCGTAGGCGGCGGTGGACGCTATGATGAGATGATCGGTAAATTTACAGGAAACAATACATCTGCCTGCGGATTTTCAATTGGATTCGAGAGAATCGTAATGCTTCTTCTTGAGAGAAATTATGAAATCCCGACAAAGAATGGTAAGAAAGCATATCTTATCGAGAAGAATATGCCGGCAGACAAGATGCTGACGATTCTGAAACAGGCTCAGGAAGAGCGTAATGCCGGAACACAGATCAATATTTCTATTATGAAGAAGAATAAGAAATTCCAGAAAGATCAGATGACAGCAGAGGGCTATACAGAGTTTGTAGAATTCTTTAAAGACAGAATGTAATAATTCGTAACTGTTCAGCAACATTGCGAGATAGCAGACTGCCGGATAGTTACAACAATTCTTATAATATAGAAAGCATGAAAAGAGGAAAGAAACATGGCTGAAAGTATGCAGGGACTGCACAGAACATGCCGATGTGCAGAAGTAACAAAGGAAATGATCGGCAAAGAAGTTGTCCTTATGGGATGGGTTCAGAAAGCTCGCGATAAAGGCGGAATTATTTTCGTAGATTTAAGAGACCGTTCCGGTATCATGCAGCTGATTTTTGAGAATGGCAGCATTGATGAAGAAGGTTTTGCAAAAGCAGGTAAGCTGAGAAGTGAATTCGTAATCGCTGTTACCGGTGTGGTAGAAGAAAGAGGCGGCGCTGTTAACAAGAATCTTGCAACAGGTGAAATTGAGCTTCGCGTAAAATCCCTTCGTGTTCTGTCTGAAGCAGAGGTACCTCCGTTCCCAATTGAAGAGAACAGCAAGACAAAAGATGAAATCCGTCTGAAATATCGTTATCTTGACTTAAGAAGACCTGACCTTCAGAAGAATATTATGCTTAAGAGCAAAGTCATGATGCTTACAAGACAGTTCTTCGCAAAAGAAGGATTCCTTGAAATTGAAACTCCGATGCTTGGTAAGAGTACACCGGAAGGTGCAAGAGATTATCTGGTACCGTCTCGTGTTCATCCGGGACATTTCTATGGTCTGCCACAGTCTCCGCAGCTGTACAAACAGCTTCTGATGTGCTCTGGTTATGACCGTTATATCCAGATTGCAAGATGTTTCCGTGACGAAGACCTTCGTGCGGACAGACAGCCGGAATTTACCCAGATCGATATGGAACTCTCTTTTGTAGATGTTGATGACGTAATTGATGTAAATGAGAGATTCCTTGCTTATCTGTTCAAGGAAGTACTTGATATTGATGTAAAACTTCCAATCCAGCGTATCACATGGCAGGAAGCTATGGACAGATTTGGTTCTGATAAACCGGATATGCGTTTCGGAATGGAACTTCATGATGTAAGTGATGTAGTTAAAAACTGTGGATTCAGCGTGTTTACTTCTGCGTTGGAAAATGGCGGCAGTGTTCGTGGTATCAATGCAGAAGGACAGGGCGCTATGCCACGTAAGAAAATTGACAAACTGGTTGAGTTTGCCAAAGGTTATGGTGCAAAAGGCCTTGCATACATTGCAATCGCTGAAGATGGCACAAGAAAATCTTCTTTTGCTAAATTCATGACAGATGAAGAGATGGATGCTCTGGTAGCAGCTATGGATGGTAAAGCAGGAGACTTACTTCTGTTTGCAGCAGATAAGAAGAAACTGGTTTATGATGTACTTGGCGCACTTCGTCTGGAACTTGCAAAGCAGATGGATCTTCTTGATAAGAATGAGTATCGTTTCGTATGGGTAACAGAGTTCCCGCTTCTTGAATGGAGTGAAGAAGAGAATCGTTTCACAGCAATGCATCATCCATTTACCATGCTTATGGAAGAGGACCTTCCACTTCTGGATACAGATCCTGGAAAAGTTCGTGCAAAAGCATATGATATCGTATTAAACGGTAATGAAATTGGTGGAGGAAGTGTCAGAATCCATCAGGATGATATTCAGGAGAGAATGTTTGAAGCACTTGGATTCACAAAAGAAGCTGCTCACGAGCAGTTTGGATTCCTTCTGGACGCATTCAAATATGGAGTTCCGCCTCACGCCGGACTGGCATACGGACTTGACCGTCTGGTAATGCTTATGGCGAAAGTTGACAGCATCCGTGACGTAATCGCATTCCCGAAGGTTAAAGATGCTTCCTGTCTGATGACTCAGTCTCCGAGCCGCGTAAGCGAGGAGCAGTTAAAAGAACTGGAACTGGAAGTAAGACCGGAGGAAGTAACTGAATAAGGATGGAGCTTACAATTCAGACGTTTTTGATTGTATGCCCGTTGGTATTCCTTGCAGGATTAGTTGATTCTATCGCAGGCGGGGGTGGTTTGATCTCCCTGCCTGCGTATCTGCTTGCAGGGGTTCCGATGCACAATGCGATAGCAACGAATAAATTATCCTCGGCAACTGGGACAGCGATTTCAACAGCACGTTTATGTAAGAATAAATTTGTAGACTGGGGAGTTGCACTGCCATGTATTTCCATGGCTCTTGTCGGTTCTTTTGCAGGCGCTCATATTGCGCTTCTTGCCAGTGATAAGATATTAAAATGGATGCTGATTCCAGTACTTCCTATTGTTGCGTTTTATGTAATGAAGAAGAAAAATCTGGATGATAACAGCAATGTAGAGATTTCCAGAAAGAAACAGTGGATTTTGTGTGCGGTGTGTTCTCTGGCTGTTGGCTGCTACGATGGCTTTTATGGGCCGGGAACTGGTACGTTTCTGCTTATTTTATATACAGGAGTAGCAAAACTTCCCGTAGCGAAAGCTTCCGGAACTATGAAACTTGCAAATCTTTCTTCTAATATAATGGCATTAGTTGTTTTTTTATTTAGTGGAAAGATTGTCATATATCTTGGACTTGCAGCTTCTGTTTTTTCCATTGCAGGGCATTATGTAGGATCTGGAATGGTAATGAAAAATGGAAATAAAATCGTAAGACCGATTATTCTGATCGTTCTGGTTTTACTGTTTATCAAAATTATAACGGGGATGTAAAAAGAATAAGACAAAGATTAAAAAGACCACCATATCATAGAATGATTCGGGAAAGGAACATTTCTGTGATATGGTGGCCTTTTTAGTTGTTTAACCAAACTGCGAAGCAGTTATTTGGTTATGAGCAAGTAGCGGAAGCGGATTGCGAATATCCGATTGACTAATCGTTAATTGGAACTGCTTTCAGTAGAAGTATTATCATCTGTCTGCTTATCTGTATCGGCAGAAATATTTTCATCCTCAGAATCAGAAGTCTCGAGAGGAGAATCTGTCAAAGTACCGAAAATAGCATTTCCCAAAGTATTTCCCTCATCCTGAAGTTTCCAGGATACCCCATCATTGATTAGAACAAAATCTACATCATTGACGGTAGTAACGGTATTATCATTGATGCTGTTCAGAAGAATTTCGAAAGATTTCTCGTATCGTTTCTGGGAGCCATCGATAACTGCGTCAGCAGAAGCCAGATATTTATCAAGCTTTTCCTGATAATCAGCCAGGATCGAATCACTGTCAAAGGTTGTAATTTCAGTTGTAACAGTGGCATTGTATCCATTTTCACTGCTGGATTTAATGACATAATTAAAATTTTTATGAATCTGTTCGGCAAGTGCTGAGGCAATGGAATTTTTTGCAGTATCGGATGTATTCATGATATTTACTACACCCAGATAAGATGTCATTTCTTTCAAATCCAGTTTCTGTAGAGTGTCAAGATAGACGGTCAGGGTATCTTCCGGTGAAAGGATATCCGGATCTGCCAGATCAGCTATAAGACCGCCGACAAGGTCATCTTCCAGAGAATTGGTACGCTGGATCTTCCATTTTTCCTTTTTATCATTGCCTGTATTGACAAGCTGTATGTTACAGTCTGTCTCAGCTGTATCATAGTCATTTGTGTTTAAAAGATGATTCAGGATCAGATAATGAGCCTCAAGAGATCTGGAAGAATCTTTGATATTTCCTTTTTGTGCCTGGGCTGACTCTGTGATCTGTGTCCGGAGAAGTTCTGCTTTAAAATCTCTGGCAAGAACTTTGGAATCGATTGTGGTCAGTTTGACAGAAACAGTGGCAGAATGATTGGCTGTGCCGACGATGACATCCGAAATTTTGTAATTAAATTTCCGGAAAAAGAGAGAAAAGGTTTCATTGATTTCGTCAGTTAAATCAGTATTCTCTGTGGCATCGGGGAACAGCTCTGTATAGGGTATGTATTTTTGCGTAGTTTCTGAATCGAGATTTTTTAACTGATCCAGTTCATTTCTGACTACACTCTTTACATCTGACTCATTTTTGCGGAAACAGCCGCTGCTTACAGATACAGCAAAAAGAAAAAATAAGACAGAGAAAAGAAGAATCAGGTGTTTGTTTATATTCATACGTGTTCTTTCCTTTCACAGTGCTTTCTGTGCAACTGTTTGACAGTTACTTTTCTGTTTATTTTAACAGATTTTGTACTGACTGTCAAAAAAGTGAAAAAGGTGAACGAAATTCATAAGAAAAACGTGAAAAAATTGTGAAAAATGTTGCCATTTGGTTACAAAGCTTTTATTTTAAGACGGAATCTGATATGATAGGAAAATGAATAATAATAATACAAAGAAGCAGTAGTGTATAATAGATGTTAGCCTGAACAAGGTGACAATATCAAGGAGGCAATTTATGAAGAAACGTATTATTATCGTTTTGGGAATCCTGATCGCAGCAGGCGGTATCGGAACCGGAGTCTGGTATCACTTTAAAGGAAACGGTCAGAGTGGAACCGGTGATTCTATTGTGTATGTGTCAAAAGTAAGTGTGATCACCGGATCTGAAACAACAGCGGTAAATCGGTTTGCCGGTGTGGTAGAACCGCAGAAAACTGTAAACGTAAAAATAGAAAGTGGACGAAAAGTAAAAGAAGTGGAAGTTAAGACCGGAGAAGAGGTAAAGGCCGGACAGCTTCTTTTTGAATATGATCTCAGCAGTATTGAGGATGATCTGAAGCAGGCGCAACTGGATCTGGACAGATTAAAAAATGAACAGATCAGCCTGACAGAACAGATAGCTACGCTGGAAGCGGAGAAGAAAAAAGCAAAGGCCGAAGATCAGTTGTCCTATACCATTGAAATCGAGACTAACAAAATGAATCTCAAGAAGAATGAATATAGTCAGAAGAGTAAACAGTCTGAAATTGATAAACTTCAGAGCGCAACACAGAATACAGAGGTTCGAAGTGAAATAGATGGTGTGATACAGAAAATTGACACTTCCAAAATGACAAGTGACGACGGTGATTCTGTGGATGACAGCAGTGCAATGGACAGTAACATGTCGTCAGGTGACGGAAGTTCGGACAGTTCTGCATTTATTACAATTCTCAGTACAGGTGCTTACAGAGTGAAAGGTAAAGTTAATGAACAGAACAGGGATTCTATTGTACCCGGAGAGGCAGTGATCATCCGTTCCAGAGTAGACAGCAGTAAAACATGGAAAGGAACGATGGGATCCGTAGATGTGAATAATGGAACTTCAGATGACAGCAGTAATGATATGTATATGGGTATGGCAAGTACCAGTTCCGATGATCAGACAACGTCTACTTCTTATCCTTTTTATGTGGAATTGGATTCCTCTGAGAATCTGATGCTTGGACAGCATGTGTACATAGAACGTGACATCGGACAGGATGAGAAAAAAGACGGTCTGTGGCTCAGTGATTACTATATTCTGGACACAGATACCAATGAACCGTATGTATGGGCAGCCAGCGATAAGAACAGACTGGAGAAGCGTTATGTAACACTTGGAGAACATGATGATGATCTTGGAGAATATAAGATTGTTGAGGGCCTTACAAAGAAAGATGCGATTGCATTCCCGACAGCGGCTCTGGAAGAAGGCGAAAAAACAGAGATCGGAGATTTGGCTCAGACAATGAGCGGAGGCGCGGACGGGATTACAGATATGGATGCTGATCATGGAAATATGGATGATGAACAGCCAGATTCCGCAGATGGGGAAGCCTATACAGATCCAGATATGGAAGAGAGTTCTGAAGACGACAGTTCGGATGACTCGATTGATCCAAATGAGGAACTTGTACCAATCGATGAGGCACCTGGTATGAGCGCAGGTGAAGACGTGGAGGGGATCGAATGATACTGGAATTAAAGGGTATATATAAAGAATATCAGCAGGGTAAAATGAAGGTTCCGGTATTAAAAGATGTGAATTTCTCCATGGAAGAAGGAGAATACGTGGCAATTATGGGACCATCCGGTTCGGGAAAAACTACTCTGATGAACATTATCGGATGTCTGGACAAGCAGACAGAGGGGACTTTTTTTCTGGATGGAGTGGATATTAAGGCATGTTCGGAGAATGAAATGTCAGATATCCGGCTGAATAAGATAGGGTTTGTTTTTCAGAGTTTTCATCTTCTCCCTAAGCAGAGTGCTCTGGCAAATGTTGAGATGCCATTAAATTATGCGAGAGTACCTAAGAAGGAGAGAAGAGAACGCGCTCTGAAAGCACTTGACAGAGTGGGCCTGGCGGACAGAGTGGATTTTAAGCCAAATCAGCTTTCAGGAGGTCAGATGCAGAGGGTTGCCATTGCCAGGGCGATCGTCAATAACCCGAAACTTCTTCTTGCAGATGAACCTACAGGTGCTCTTGACAGTAAATCCGGTGCGCAGGTTATGGAACTTTTCCAGAGGCTGAATGATGAGGGGGTATCTGTATTGATGATCACCCATGATGCGGATATTGCCGCACATGCGAAGAGGGTGGTTACGATCAAAGATGGTATCCTTCAGGAAAAGAGGTGATCTTCATGGGCAAAGTAAAGAAAATCCTCGCAGGAGTGCTTGTGGTGGTAATCGCAGGAAGCGGAATTACAGCGGGATTGATGCAGCTGAAGAAAAACAGCCAGAAAACAGTGGCGGTTACTCCTGTGAGCGGATTACTGCAGGAATTTTATACACCTTCCACCACGCTTGACGGAACCATTACATCCAGTGCAACACAGACAGTAAACGGTGATAAAGACCTGATTATTGATCAGATTTATGTGACAAAGGGAGATGCCGTAAAAAAAGGGGATCCTCTGATTTCTTTTGATACTACTCTGGTGGAAATGGAACTGAATATAGCAAAGCTGAAAAAACAGAAACTGGAGCAGGATTTAAATAAAGCAGTGAACAGATTGAACAGCCTTCAGAATGGTGGACCTGTAGAGGAAACAGATGCGGGTACAGACGCCGATAACCTGAATTCAAAAACAGGAAGAACTGATAATGATACAGGCGATGATGATATGAAACCGGATGATACGTTATCATCCGCAACAGATATGTCCGGTAATTATCTGGCAGCAGCCATGCATCCGTTTTTGTTATCTGCTTTTACAGATGGAGATGCAGTGGATAATGCGGGCTCAGACAATTCTTCATCCAAGTCAGATTTACCGGGAGATGATGCTTCAACAGATACCGGAAATACAGGCGGTTCATCAGATGGAACATCTGCGGATAATGATATTCCGGCATATACGGATCCTTCAGCAAATGGATTCAGTGACGGAGAGAAGGATGATTTTAATTCCGGAAAAAATGATATGCCGGAATTATCACCAACGCCAACGCCGGCACTGGATGACCATACCACATATTTTGATCCCTATTACCGAAAAGGTGATCCGAATATCACAGATGGTGACGAGCCGTTTTATCAGAAACTGGATGCAGATTCTGTTCCGTTTACAGGAAGTGGCACAGAGGACGATCCATATGTATATCTGTGTAGCAGTGCAAAAGAAAAAGTAACAGTAATGGGTTCATTCTTTAATAAACTTGCAGGATACAGTCCTGATGGAACCAAAGTTGTTAATCAGGGTGGTTACTGGTACCGTCTGGAATTTCATCAGAATGATACAATAGCGGACTATGATGATCTGAAAACCTCCTGCACAGGTTATTATCTGGTAAACGGAAGTTTTCTGGAGAAACCGGTATATGAATTTGCAGAGGTGGAATTTACACTGGCAGATGCAGATAAATATGATAAGAATCCAGATGATGGAGGAGATGATAATCCTGGTGGGAATGATGAACCTACCGGAACCCCTGTTTCCAGGGCAGATGCTATTAAGTATCAGAAGAGTAAGATTGCCAGTCTGAAGCTGGATCTCCAGGAAAGCGATATCAAGATATCACAGCTGGAAAAGAAAGCTAATAAAAAGCTTATCACTGCAAAACTGGATGGTACGGTTACTTATGTGGGGGATTCCGGAAGTGGTGAGACAACTGACGGTAAGGCTCTGATCAAGATAAAAAGCAGTGATGGATTTTATGTGGTAGGTTCTGTGAGTGAACTGATGCTCGATGATTTTAAAGAAGGTACAAAGCTTAATTGTACAAGTTATACCAGCGGATCTTTTGAGGCAGATGTTATGGATGTTTCGGAATATCCTGTAACCGGTAACAGTTCTTATGGAGGCAGCAATCCCAATGTATCTTATTATGCATTTACAGCAGTGGTGACTGATAAAACTCTTCAATTGGAGGATCAGGACTGGGTTACTGTTAATTATGAAGCATCTGCTGCAGAGAACATTATGGTCATCCAGAAAGCTTTTGTCAGAAATGACAATAATAAAAACTATGTATATAAAGATGATAAAGGCGTCCTGAAGAAGCAGGAGATTTCTGTAGGTGCAACTGTGGACAGCGGTTACAGTGTGATTGTCAAAGGTGGACTCAGTGAAGATGATCTGATTGCATTTCCTTATGGAAAAGATGTGAAAGAGGGCGCAAAGACAAAAGAAATTACTCTGGATCAGATGTATGGATATTAATTGAGAAAGGAGACATTTTATGCTTGAAAATATACGCCTGGCTTTTCAGGGAATATGGTCACATATGATGAGATCCTTCCTGACTATGCTGGGTATCATTATTGGTATTGCGTCTATCATTGCAATTGTTTCTACCATCAAAGGAACCAGTGAGCAGATTAAGGAAGACCTGATAGGTGCAGGTTCCAATACAGTAAATATTTATCTGTATGATGGAGATAATCAATATGATGCGGAATATGGAAATTCTTCAAAAGCACCGATTCTGACAGATGATGTAAAAGAAGAAGTGAAAGATCTGGACCATGTTGAGAATGCAACTTTTTATTATAACAGTACCAGCGCATCTATTTATAATAACAATAACAGTCTGGAGGGTGGAAGTGTTTACGGGATTGATGTGAACTATCTGGCTACTTGCGGATATATAATTCAGTCAGGACGGGGATTTGTAAAAGATGACTACAAAAATTACAATAAAGTTGCGCTGATCGATGACAATGCGGCACAGAATCTGTTCCCGTCACAGAACCCGGTAGGGCAGACTGTGGAGATCAATCAGGAACCATATACGATTGTGGGAGTGATCCGGCAGGATGAGAATTATCAGCCGACGATCAACAGTATTGACGAATATTACACTTATTATCAGTCGATTGTAGGAAGTGTAATGATTCCGGACAGTTGCTGGCCGATTTCCTTTAAATTTGATGTTCCTCAGAATGTAATTGTGAAAGCAGACAGCACAGATACTATGAGTACGGTGGGAAATGCAGCAGCAGATGCGCTGAATAATTTAATTGCAGCCCTGAATACAGGTGGAAATACAACCATGAAATACAAAGCTGAAGATATCATGGAGCAGGTTAAGAATATGCAGAAGCTCAGTGAGAGTACAAATAATCAGCTGATCTGGATTGCAAGTATTTCTCTCCTTGTGGGTGGTATTGGTGTCATGAATATCATGTTGGTTTCTGTTACGGAGCGTACCAAAGAGATTGGTCTGAAAAAGGCTATCGGGGCACGTAAGAAGACTATTCTGGGACAGTTTCTGACAGAGGCTTCCGTACTTACCAGTATTGGCGGTATTATCGGAGTAATAACAGGAATCGGGCTGTCGAAAGTGGTGGGAAAGGTTACCGGTTCGCCTACTGCGATCAGTGTGCCATCAATTGTGATCGCAGTATTGTTTTCTACAGTGATAGGCGTGGTATTTGGACTGCTTCCTTCTGTGAAAGCAGCAAATTTAAATCCTATTGATGCGTTGAGAAGTGAATAAACACTGCACAGATAAAACAGACTTGATGTACAATACCTTTGTATATTGAGTCTGTTTTTCTGTAACATTTTTAGTTACTGTTTACTGGTAATATCCTGCAAAGCGTGTTATTGAAAACGAAGTGAACAATAACCATTTTTCTGTGGATTTTAAACAGAAAAACAATCAAATTTGTATAGATGTCAAGAAATGTGCTAAAATTTGTACAAAAAATAAAAAAATATGGAAGTACAAAGACAGGTTGTGCTATAATGGAGTATCTCAAAAAGAATTATTTATACAGGAGGAAGTTCGCGGATGGTATCATTTACCTATATCATCAAAGATAAATTTGGAATACATGCAAGGCCCGGACTGCTTCTTGTGCAGGAAGCCGGAAAGCTTACGAGCAATATCACTATTTTTAAAGGAACAGACAGTGGTGATGCGAAGCGGATGTTCTGTGTTATGAATCTTGCAGTAAAACAGGGAGATCAGATAACAGTACATGTGGAAGGCGAGAATGAAGAGGCAGATGCCGAAGTAATGAGAGAGTTTTTGAAAAATAATCTGTAACTGTGAAGATGTCAGACAGTTATGCCATAATCTTTAATAAGGAGAATTGGAGTAATGAGAGTATTAGAAGGTAAGTCCGTATTTTCAGGAATCGCAATTGGAAAGATTTCTATTTTGCAGAAAGCAGACACAAGTGTAAAGCGTACGAAGGTAGAAAATCCGGAGACAGAGATCACACGTGTGCAGGAAGCAAAAGAGAAAGCAGTTGAACAGCTTCAGAAACTGTATGATAAGGCACTCCGGGAAGTAGGAGAATCAGGTGCTGCTATTTTTGAAGTGCATCAGATGATGCTGGATGATGAGGACTATCTGGATTCTATTGATAACATTATCCGTACGGAGAATGTAAATGCAGAGTATGCAGTAGCAACAACAGGTGATAATTTTGCAGACATGTTTGCGCAGATGGATGATGACTACATGAAAGCAAGAGCGGCAGATGTAAAGGATATTTCAGATCGTCTGGTGCGTGTATTATCAGGACACGATGAGGGAGATATGGATGCTGCAGAACCATCTATTATCGTTGCTGAGGATCTGGCTCCAAGTGAAACTGTACAGATGGACAAGAGCAAAGTTCTTGCATTTGTTACAAGGAAAGGTTCTTCCAATTCCCATACAGCAATCCTTGCAAGAACTATGAATATCCCGGCGCTGATCAATATTGAATATGATGACAGCATGGATGGGAAAATGGCAGTTGTAGACGGTAAGACCGGTTCTCTTATTGTGGAACCGGATGCAGATACCCTGAAGAAATATCAGGATCAGAAAGACGAGGAGTTGCGCCAGAGAGCAATGCTCAAAGAATTAAAAGGCAAAACTACAGAGACAAAGAGTGGACATAAGATTCATCTGTACGCAAACATCGGAAGCACAGGTGATGTAGCCAGTGTACTGGCTAATGATGCAGAAGGTATCGGTCTTTTCAGAAGTGAATTCATTTATCTGGAAAAAGATAATTATCCGACAGAGGAAGAGCAGTTCCAGATTTATAAAGCAGTAGCACAGAATATGGCAGGAAAGAAAGTAATCATCCGTACACTGGATATCGGCGCAGACAAGCAGATTGATTACTTTGATATGGCACACGAAGAGAATCCGGCAATGGGTTATCGTGCAATCCGTATCTGCCTGGACAGACCGGAAGTATTTAAGACACAGCTTCGTGCACTGTTCAGAGCAAGTATGTTCGGAAATATCTCCATTATGTATCCGATGATCATCTCTGTAACAGAAGTAAAACAGATCAAGGCTATTGTTGCAGAGGTTAAGAAAGAGCTGACAGAGCAGGGCATTCCGTTTAAAGATGACGTAGAGCAGGGTGTAATGATCGAGACACCGGCTGCAGTTATGATCAGTGATCTTCTTGCAAAAGAAGTTGATTTCTTCAGCATCGGAACTAACGATTTAACACAGTATACACTGGCAATCGACCGTCAGAATGCAAAACTGGATAATATTTATGATTCTCATCATGAAGCTGTACTTCGTATGATCCAGATGGTCATTGATAATGCACATAAAGAGGGAATCTGGGCAGGAATCTGCGGAGAGCTCGGAGCAGATACTACATTGACAGAACGCTTTATACAGATGGGGATTGATGAATTATCTGTATCACCTACATTTGTTCTGCCGGTACGTAAGATCGTAAGGGAACTGGACTGATTCTGGCATAAATATCGCAAAAGAATAGAAACAGGCAGTCAAAATTCCGCATGGGTCAATCTATGCGGAATTTTTTTGCAATAAATTAGCGGTTCCTGATTGTGATACATAAAAAAATATGATAAACTGAACATAGTCTGTAATTTTATGAAAAGATAATTGATACATAAAAAATCTGAAGTGGATCAGAAGCAAAGGAGATATGAATATGGGAAAAATTGCCATTGTCACAGACAGTAACAGCGGCATAACACAGGACCAGGCAAGAGAACTTGGAATCAGCGTAATTCCAATGCCTTTTTATATTAACGAGAAGCTTTATCTTGAAGGAATCACTCTTTCACAGGAAGAGTTTTATGAGAGACTTAAGAATGATGAGGCTATTTCTACTTCACAGCCGGGGCCGGCAGATGTATGCGGACTCTGGAATACATTACTGGAAAAGTATGATGAAGTAGTGCACATTCCAATGTCAAGCGGACTGAGTGCATCCTGCGATACAGCAATGGGACTGGCTCAGGAATATGACGGAAGAGTACATGTAGTAGATAATCAGAGAATTTCTGTTACGCAGAGACAATCTGTACTGGATGCCCTCACATTAAGAGATGCGGGCAGAAATGCGACACAGATCAAACAGGTTCTGGAAGAGCAGAAGCTGGATTCCAGTATCTATATTACTCTGGAAACTTTGAAATACCTTAAGAAAGGTGGAAGGATTACTCCTGCAGCAGCAGCAATCGGAACAGTTCTGAACCTGAAACCTGTGCTTCAGATCCAGGGTGAGAAGCTGGATGCATATTCCAAAACAAGAGGCAAGAAGCAGGCAAAACGTGTCATGCTCAAGGCTATGCAGAATGACTGGGAGAACCGTTTCGCAGAATACGTAAAACGTGGCGAAATGTGCCTGCAGTCTGCTTATACAGGAAATCAGGAGGAAGCAGAGGAATTTAAGAAAGAAATTGCCGAAGTATTCCCCGAAATTGAGATTGTGCAGAATCCGTTATCATTAAGTGTTGCATGCCATATCGGACATGGTGCTATTGCAGTTGCATGTTCAAGAAAAGTGGTAGTAGAATAAAACAATCTGAGGAGTTAGGAAAGAATGAAGAAACTTATGGAACAGATGGCGGAAGAACTTTCCGCAGCATTTGAAAAATCCGGATACGACCCATCCTACGGAAAAGTAACCGTATCCAACAGACCGGATCTTTGCGAATTTCAGTGTAACGGTGCTATGGCAGGAGCCAAAGCATACAAGAAGGCACCGTTTATGATCGCTGATGATGTAGTAGCATACTTAAAAGACAGCCAGGTTTTCTCCATGGCAGAAGTAGTAAAACCGGGATTTATCAATTTAAAAGTAAAAGGTGAATTCCTTGCAGATTACTTAAAGGAAATGGCAGCAGACGAGAAACTTTCCGTATCTGCAGCAAAAGAGCCGAAGACGATCATCATCGATTATGGCGGACCAAATGTTGCGAAACCTCTTCATGTAGGACACCTTCGTTCTGCAATCATTGGAGAAAGTATTAAGAGAATCGGTCGCTTTGTAGGACATAAAGTGATCGGTGATGTTCATCTGGGAGACTGGGGTCTTCAGATGGGACTGATCATTACAGAACTGAAACACAGAAAACCGGAGCTGGTTTATTTTGATGATTCTTACACAGGAGAGTATCCGGAGGAAGCACCATTTACGATCAGCGAGTTGGAAGAGATCTATCCATGTGCAAGCGGCAAGTCCAAAGAGGATGAAGCGTACAGAAACGAAGCTCTGGAAGCAACTCATCTTCTTCAGCAGGGCAAACCGGGATACATGGCTCTCTGGAACCATATTATGAACGTATCCGTTACAGACCTGAAGCGCAACTATGACAAATTAAATGTGTCTTTTGATCTCTGGAAAAAGGAATCCGATGCACAGCCATATATTCCCGGAATGGTTGAGGAGATGAAAGAAAAAGGATTCGCCTATGTAGACCAGGGCGCACTTGTAGTAGATGTAAAAGAAGAGAACGATACAAAAGAAATTCCTCCATGTATGCTTCTGAAATCAGACGGAGCTTCTCTTTATACAACTACAGACCTTGCAACAATCGTAGAGCGAATGAAATTATTTAACCCGGATGAGATCTTGTATGTGGTAGACAAACGTCAGGAACTTCACTTTATCCAGGTATTCCGCTGTGCAAGAAAGACCGGGCTTGTAAAAGATGATACAAAGCTTTCTTTCCTTGGATTCGGAACCATGAACGGAAAAGACGGAAAACCGTTCAAGACAAGAGAAGGCGGTGTGATGCGTCTTGAGAATCTGATCCGTGAGATCAACGAAGAGATGTTTACCAAGATTGTTGAGAATCGCAGCGTGAAAGATAAAGATGCGAAAGAAACTGCAGAGATCGTAGGGCTTTCCGCGATCAAATACGGTGACCTTTCCAATCAGGCTACCAAGGATTACATTTTTGATATTGACAGATTTACATCATTTGAAGGTAATACAGGTCCGTATATCCTTTATACGATCGTTCGTATCAAATCTATTCTGAACCGTTTTGCAGAAGAGGGCGGCAACCTTGAAGCAGGTGCAATCCTTGATCCTGTAAACGACAGCCAGAAGAACCTGATGCTTCAGCTGACAGGTTTCGGTGCAACCGTAGAGAACGCCTTTGAAGAAAAAGCACCGCATAAGATCTGTGCATATATTTACGAAGTATCCAATGCATTCAACAGCTTCTATCATGAGACAAAGATCCTCATCGAAGAGAACGAAGCACAGAAAGCTTCCTTCATCCAGCTGCTGAAACTCACTAAGAAAGTTCTGGAGACATGTATCGATCTTCTTGGATTTTCTGCACCGGACAGAATGTAAAAATAAAATTCAGCAATAAATCAACTTGTTGGTATCCTAAGCCCTGTTTACATATATTGTAAATGGGGCTTTTCAAAAAGAACGAAATGTGCTATTATGTATTTATCTAATCTATACGTGATGAAATTCTTTCATCACATTTTCCATTTTTGTTTTAAACGAATTGTGAATATCTGCTTGGCTCAGATAAACTGCGGAGCAGTTATTCGGTTATGAGCAAGTAGAGAATCTGATGATTTTATCTGTTTGACAATTGAACAGGAGGTGAACCAGTGAATTTATCTGGAACTGTATTAAAAGGGCGTTACTGTATTCTGGAGCCTGTTGGAAAAGGCGGTGGAGGGAAAGTTTACCTTGCCAGAGATCTGGAACTAGGCGTTTTGTGGGCGGTAAAAGAAATACCGGCATCCGGCAAAAGTGAAGCACGTATGCTTTTGAAGCTTTCACATCCGTCTCTGCCAAAGATGATAGATTATATAGAGGATAACCGGAAATGCTACCTTGTTATGGAATATGTCAAGGGAAAATCGCTGGGTGAGTGTTTAAGAGGCGGAAAACATTTTTCCATAAATGAAATCGTTAAATATGGAATGGAAATTTCAGAGGTATTCTCCTATTTTCATGGTCAGAAACCACCGGTTTATTACGGAGATCTGAAGCCTGACAATCTGATTCTGGGTGAGAATGGAAGATTATATCTGGTTGATCTGGGCGGTGCTGTAAACGGATATAAATATCACCATAAAGTATGTACAGGCACTGCCGGTTTTGCTGCGCCGGAACAATATGAGGGAAAGATAAATGCAGCAACAGATATTTATACATTTGGAAAAACATTATCTGCCTTATGTGGAAAAACAGATTGTCTGTTATTCATCCGGAACATGTCATTATTCTGGCTTATTTTCAGATGCTGCATGAAGAAACCGGAAATGCGTTATCAAAATATGAAGACTGTACAGAAAAAACTAAGCAGAATCCAGAAGAGACAAAATCAGAGTAAAATTAAAAATATGTTGGTTTTGGCAGGGAGCAGTATTGCTTTTGCAGTGATAACTGTTTTTCTTCTGTTTAGTTCTGATCTGGTATCCGGTTCCAAAACATTTGATTTTTATGAAGAGCTAACTGATATTACAGACCTTTATTATCAGGAAGAATTTCAAAACGGCAGTAAAGCGGACAGGGAAAAAATCTGTGAACAGGCAGATACCGGACTGCGAAAATTACAAAAACAATGCACTGAAAAAGAGGAGTCCAGAAAGATATTACAGCTTCTGGCAGTAAACAGTGAGTACCAGGAAAATTATGAAAATGCAGGATTCTACTATGAGCAAATGCTTCTTTATGATGAAACTTACAGAACCGGATACGGTGAATATGGAATGTTCCTGTTCCGTACCGGGAAAAAGGAAGCCGGTCAGGCACTATGGACAGAATATAAGTCGAAAGAAACAATGTTAGACGATACAGTCAGCAGAAATCTGAGATTGTGGGAAAAGGAGATGACTAAGAGTGAAGAAAAATCATAACAGACTCTGGATTGTGACATTTGTATGTTTATGCCTGTGCCTGACTTCGACTATCTCTGCCATGCAGATGGGAGGTTTTGATATTGATGTAGGAAATGGAGAAAACAGCAGCTGGCAATGGCATGAGGAACAGCAGTGGAATCAGAGCAGTTGGGAGAATACGTGGGAAAATAACCGGCAGACTGGAGACAACACATCAGAAACTCCTGTACAGAACGATCAGGCCCAGGACAATGGATATCAGTATGATTCTGATATAGAAAACGGAACACAGGATAATATACAGCAATGGGATGGTGTACAGCAGAATAACACTGACTGGAATAACAGCAGTCAATGGAACAATAATTCTCAGTGGGATAATAATTCTCAGAATAATAATGCCCAGAATAATAACGTTCAGAGTAATAATGCCCGGAATAATAATTCTGCATGGAACGCTCAACCTCAGACAGATAACAATATGCAGATAACATCCCGGACGGATAATGAATCCGCTGTTAAGATATCAGAAAAACCCACCCCAACATCAATACCTGTACCAACACCTAAACCTGCGAAAAATCCGAAGCCGACAAAAACACCCAAATCAACTCAGCCCCCAACTCCTAAGCCGTCAAAAAAGAAAAATAAGAAGAAACAAAATAAAGCAAAGAAAACAGAAAAAGAAAACAAGAATACAGGTAATTCCAAAGTGTTTCAGAATAAAGAAAACCAGGGGGATACTGTTGAATACACGCATGTAAAAGATGAAGCTGTTAAGTTTCATTGCACACAAAATACAGATAGTTTTCATACCCCGCGAATTCAGATAATATCCCGGGGCTCTGTTCAGATTCTTTCTTTTCGGCTTAACAAAACAGAATGTCCCTGGCATTGGGAAGGAGACTGGATCATACCAGATACGGAAGATGAAAATGTAAAAGAAATAGAATTGTTGGTTATCTCTCAAGGCGGAAAGCTGATAAAAATGAATCCCCGGATTTTTTCCTCATAGACGCTTCAGGAAAACAATGCTATAATTTATGATGATTATATCAATTTTTCTGAGACAGGAGGAACCTATGTACAAAGTAATTTTGTTTGATTTAGATGGAACATTAACAGAATCCGGAGAGGGTATCACGAAATCTGTTCAGTATGCACTGGAGAGAATTGGAAAGCCTGAACCGGACCTTGAGAAACTGAAGGTTTTCATAGGACCGCCGCTTATGGAGATGTTTATGCAATATGCACAGATTGATGAGGCAACCGCAAAACAGGCGGTGGAAATTTACAGAGAACGCTATTCTGTGACAGGAATCTTTGAAAATGCCGTATATCCGGGAATTGAGAACATGCTGGCACAGTTGGAGAAGAAAGGATATATTCTCGCAGTAGCATCCTCTAAACCGGAAGTATATGTGAGACAGATCCTGGATCATTTTGGACTTACCCGGTACTTCACAGAAATCGGCGGAAGCGAATTGAATGGTCGAAGAACAAACAAGACAGAAGTGATCGAAGATGTTCTGAAACGTCTGAATATGGACAAACACAGAGATCAGGTTATTATGGTTGGAGATAAAGAACATGATGTATACGGAGCACGCAAAGCTGGCCTGGAATGTATTGCAGTTTCTTTCGGATATGGAACTGAAGAAGAGCTTAAACAGGCAGAACCTCTGAAAATCGTTGATTCTGCAGAAGGAATCGTAGATTTTTTCGCCTGAGCCCTCTGCGAAAACAAAATATTGTTTCTAAAATCTGGAGGGCAGGATATCCGGCAGGAATCCATTTTGTGATTTCGCAGATCGTTGCAGGGACTGCGTTGGCAGTATTTGCAAGAACAGCAGGAAATTCGGCAGAGACATACTATAATTACACGATTTTTCTCACAGGCTTAACAGGAATCCTGGCTATGATTCCGGCATTGTATTTTTATCGAAGAGATAAAGTTAGAAGAATTGCCGGCGGTCTGATCCCGGCACAGAAAAAAGTACCGCTTTCCTTACTGGAAATAATTCTTCTGCTTCTGGCAGGAGCTGGACTTGCACAGTATGGAAATTTCCTGATGGCAATTCTTCAGTCATTTATCAACAGCAGTGCCTACCAGGAAAGCATGACCAGAATTACAGAAGGAAAATCACTTCTTATGATGATTTTCTGGATGGGAATTATTGCACCTGCGGCGGAGGAAATGATCTTCCGCTGGTTAATCTATCTGCGTCTGCGTGACTGGCTGAAGATGCCGGTGGCAGCAGTGATTTCCGGGTTGATATTTGGTATCTATCACGGAAATATCGTACAGGGAATTTACGCAAGTATCCTCGGAACTGCATTTGCATGGATACTGGAAATGAGTGGAAATACTTACAGCAGTATGCTGCTCCATATGGGAGCAAACATCTGGTCACTGCTTATCTCAGAATATGCACTGGATTTGTATTCCATGAAATATGGGGTACAGATTCTCATATTGATCTATCTGATTCTGTTGATCAGTGTGGTATATTGCCTTACCCATTTCGAAAAGATGTGCAGTATAAGAAAAAAGAAAAGAATGATATAAAAATAGAGACAAGATAAAGACATCTGCAATTGTGGAATGACAGTACACATGCAGGTGTCTTTGTTATTAGAAAAAAGATTATGTTAAGGCAAAAAGAAAATAATCAGTATACGGAAATTTAGATGTACTGGAAAGAGTAAAACCTAACAGTTTGATTAGGATTCGGAAATAACCTTTTACTGAATTAAACAGAGAATATCTGTTTGACAAATAAGTATTTAGCTATTAAGTACTTGACAGATACAACAGTATTCTGTATTATGAATGTATCAATACAACTAATACACTAAATACACACATAAAATAAAACAACACATCATGAAACACGTAACAGAAAGGAGGAATCACCAGTGATTGTTTTGGATTATCAGGACAGGCGTCCAATCTATGAACAGGTTACAGATAAATTTCAGATCCTAATCCTGAACGGTGTCCTGCTGCCGGGATCGCAGATGCCGTCAGTAAGGCAGCTTGCCACAGAACTGTCCGTCAATCCCAACACGATCCAGCGTGCATATATGGAGCTGGAGAAACTGGGACTGATCTATCCTGTAAAAGGCAGAGGAAATTTCGTAGCAGACAGCTCTCAGGTACAGAAGATAAACAGAGAGAGCTACCGAAAAGAATTCACAGCACTGATACAGAAAGGCAGAAACACAGGATTCAACAGAGAGGAACTGGAGAAAATGCTTGCGGAAATCTTTGAAAAGGAGGACGAATCATGATAGAGATTAGAAACTGCAGTAAAGCTTTCGGAGAGATCCATGCCATTGACCATGTATTAATGGAAATCGGTGAACGCCAGATTTTCGGACTGGTAGGGACCAACGGTGCAGGAAAGAGCACGCTGCTTCGAATGGCTGCCGGAGTGATAAAGCCGGACGAAGGAGAAATCCTGGTGGATCAGGAACCGGTCTATGAGAATGAAAAGATAAAACAGCAGATATTTTACATTTCAGACGGTGGATATTTTCCACAGGGATATACGGCAGCAGATCTGAAAGATTTCTACAGAGAATATTATCCGGACTTTATGACTGACCGTTACAGTAAATTAATGGACCAGTTTCATCTGGATGAGAAACGCAGGATCAGTTCCTACAGCAAGGGAATGAAGAAACAGCTTCTGGTCATTATGGGAATCAGTGCAGGGACAAAATATCTGTTATGCGATGAAACGTTCGATGGACTTGATCCGGTCATGCGTCAGGCAGTAAAGAGTCTGTTTGTGTCTGAAATCATGAATCGGGATTTTACCCCGGTGATCGCATCTCATAATATGAGAGAACTGGAGGACGTGTGTGACCATGTAGGACTCCTGCACAAAGGAGGAATTCTTTTATCCAGAGAACTGGAAGACATGAAATTCCATATCCATAAGATCCAGTGTGTACTGCCGGATCAGACAAAAGAAGAAGCACTTTTGAAAGAATTGGACGTTTTAAAGAAAGAACATCAGGGATCAATTCTGATACTTACTGCAAGAGGGAGCAGAGAAGAAATACTTCAGAAAGTACAGACACAAAATCCAATATTCTGCGAAGTGATTCCATTGACACTGGAGGAGATATTTATCAGCGAAACGGAGGTGGCAGGCTATGAAGTCAAAAACATTTTCTGGTAGATCATTAAGAAGCAGCTTAAAAGGCAGTACCTGGATTCTGGTGCTGTTGTTACTGGGGTTTATGGTTGCATTTCCGGTAGCAGAACTGATGCTGATCGGAAATCAGACGGATGAAATCCACAGGATGACTTTTGTCATGATCTGTTCCTATCTGATAGTTCCAGGCTTTTTGGTTACAATGCTTGCGGCCGTTGTAAATGCCCTGAATGAATTCTGGTATCTTTTTTCCAGAGATAAGATTGATTTTTATCACAGTCTTCCGGTAACAAGAAGCAGGTTCTTTTGGGAAAAAGCAATCAGAGGTCTGGTGCTGTATCTGGTTCCATATGTGATCATGGAACTGATCACAATGGCGATCGCAGTCAGCAAAGGACATGGTAGTCATCTGATCACGGCAGCGGGGAAAATGTTTCTGGAACATTTGCTTATGTATCTGCTGCTGTATTTCGGAGCAGTGTTGGCACTGGCAATTGCGGGAAATATTCTGGCAGGTATTCTGTCATTATGCTGTGTTTACCTTTACGGACCGGTACTGGGCATTCTTTTATGGGTGCTGGAAATGATGTATTTCAGAACGAATATGGGACTTAAAGAGGGAATGGCAGAAAAGATATCTGTTTTTCTTTCACCTGTATCTATTTCCGTGGCATTGCGGACTTATTCAGGACAAAAGAATTTCTGGATCATTATAGTGGGCGGGATACTGCTTCTGATTGTTCTGGCAGTATGTGCATATCTGGCATATACAAAGCGTCCAGCTGAGAAAACAGGAAAATCTTTTGTTTACGGATTTCTGGAACCAATCCTTTTGTTTATGGTCGTAATCCCTGCTGCTCTGGCAATTGGAACGATGTTTGCGCTGATCGGACCAGAAGAGAACAGGACTGGCTGGTGGATATTCGGGCTTGTGCTGGGGACAGTTGTATTTTATGGAATTTTGCAGGTTATTTTTGCAATGGATTTCCGTAAAATGGCAGCACATAAGCTGCAGCTTCTGCTTTTGGGAATATGTGTAGCTGTCAGTGCCTGGATATTACACACAGATGCCATCGGATATGATACAAGAATTCCGACAATGGCAAAAACTGAGGGAATCAGTCTGAATCTGGAGTGGATAGGAACTGAGAGTGTGAATGAACCGCAGATGGAAGTGAGTTCTGGTTCATATAAACTGGACAGACTCTTTTATTTTATGGGCGGAAATTATGGCAGATGGACAGATGCGGGAATGTCAGATAAAATCTATGAAGTGTTAAAAGAAATTGCGTCTTATCAGAACAGTAAGGAATGCAGCGGAACAGAAATAGGAGTTCAGTTTAAAAAGAAGAGCGGTTTCGATATTACCAGACAATATATAGTGACAGCGGAGCAGCTTGGCAGACTGCTGGAAGCATGCTATGAGCAGGGAACATTAAAAGATAATAAATATGATATTCTGGAAAAGTACAGACAGAAAGTGTCTTTTATAACAGTAGATCCTTTAAATGAATTAGATGATCAGTACTCTGTAACACTGGAAAAATCTGACAGTCAGAAGCTGCTAGATCTGCTGAAACAGGATATAGCAGAAGCCTCACCGCAGGAACTTATAGGAATCCCGTGTGGACAGATGGAGCTTTACGCTACTTCCTATGCAGATATGGATGAGCATATTGCACCGGAATCTTATGCAGAAGTAGGAAGATATATTTTCCCGACATTTAAGCGGACACTTGTTTTCCTGAAAGAAAAAGGTTATGCTTTTGTTATGGAAAAAGAAAATCTGAAACAGTACGATTATTCAGTGACATATAATGCAGAAGAAATGGATGTCACAGATCCTGAACAGAAAGAAGAATTAGCCCAGAGCCTGATCCGTGAATTGGAGTGTCCGGCATGGCTGGAAACGGAGGCGGGTGTGAGTGTGAAAGTGGCTCTGAACATTACAGAGTCTGCCGGAGAATCGCTAAACGGAATAGAGTTTGCTGTACTGAAAGCGAAAGAGCCGGAATTTATAAAGAAAATAGTAGAAACTGGCGAGGAAGAAGAATGAAGAAAGCAGTTCGTCTGGACAAGTTCCTGGCAGATGCAGGAGCAGGAACCAGAAGTGAGGTAAAAAAATTTATTCAAAAAGGAAAAGTCCAGGTCAACGGTGTGCCTGCAAAGAAATCGGAGATCAAGGTCAGTGAAGAGGATGAAGTAGTTCTGGACGGAAACAGAATTTCCCAGGCACCGGAATTTGTCTATTATCTTCTGCACAAACCGGCAGGGTATGTTAGTGCCACAGAAGATAAGCGGGACAAAACAGTGATGGAACTTGTAGCATCAGACAGAAAAGGCCTGTTTCCGGTGGGAAGACTGGACAAAGATACGGAAGGACTGCTTCTGATCACAGACGACGGAGCACTGGCGCATGAATTGCTTTCTCCAAAGAAACATGTGGACAAGACCTATTATGCGGTTACAGACGGATGTATGACCAAAGAGGATGTGCAGCACTTCGCAGATGGTCTGGAAATCGGAGAAAAAAATCCCACAATGCCGGCAAAACTGGAGATCCTCAGTACAAGAAAAGTTGAAGAGACAGAACTGGAACAGTACCCGTCAGGATGGTCATCAGAAATTCAGCTTACGATCAAAGAGGGGAAATTCCATCAGGTCAAGCGAATGACAGAAGCAGTAGGAAAGAAAGTCGTCTATCTGAAACGAATTTCCATGGGAGTATTGACATTGCCGGATGATCTCAAAAAAGGCGAATGCCGACAGTTGACCGCAGAAGAAGAAAAGAGATTAAAAGAAAGTGTTGTCACAA
>OBAS01000665.1_pt1 | contig 25237 bp, 9 predicted proteins | sample 1517591 | NCBI WGS metagenome assembly OBAS01 (sample SAMN04571700, study PRJEB22368) | human gut metagenome | biome: human gut; material: stool | host: Homo sapiens | place: Luxembourg | collected 2012-10-05
ATCTGACGAAAAATTTGACGACGCATCTGTCGCACAATCTTTGTGCGGTATTGCCTTTATTATAGCGGAAAAAGCGGCTAATGTCAATAAGAATTATAAGATATTATTCTCACTGCAATGAAATAATAGCACAATTTCTTATAAAATAGCATCATATCTGATTGAATTATCTCATGAACTGTGATAAAATATAGCTACAATCCACAATACCAAAACAGGAGGAATTGGGAATGAAACAACAAAGAAAGAACAAACACCTGCTGCCCGCCATACTGACCGTACTGGCAATTCTGAGCAGTCTGCTTGGAATTCTGCCGGCAGGTTCTGTATCGGCTGCGGACGTGACCGCTTATCCGGCACAGGCGGTACATTTCGGGGCGTACACCACGAACCGGAATCTGAACAATGCCGGCAGTGCCGCCAACACGCAGAAAGCCGCCGGAGCCAATTCAGAGGACTGGCGTATTGACTATGTTTCTGCCGGCGTGTACCAAATTGTCAGTCTGGCTGACGGCAAGTATCTGACTGCCAACGGCACAGCATGCACACTGACGGCAAAGGCTGCTGACAGCAGCCAGAACTGGAACATCGAAAGCGTACAGAAAGACTTCGAGGGATACGATCTGTACTACAAGATCACCAGCGTTTCCACCGGTGCGGCACTGACCTATTATCAGGGAAATAACACCATCGGGCTGACCGCATACACCGGTGACGGTGCCCAGAAGTGGAAGCTGAATTGCAGCGGACTGGAGGGGTACGCCGCAAATGCACTGGCAAATGGCAAGGAAAAAGCGGGAACCATTGGCGGTCTGCTGGGCGAAACCGTTTTCGTTTCCACCGCGGACGACTTGGAAAAACAGCTGAATACCACAGAGCCGAAAACCATTGTCATCACGGCGGATATTGATATGCAGAACAAGTCCCACACCCGCATTCGGGACAACAAGACCATTGTGGGTTCTTACGGGAACAAGACCATTTACGACTCTCAGTTCCGCACCAATGACACCTACGGTGCAGTGGACGACAATCCCAGCGACAACATCATTTTCCGGAATCTGAACATGATCGCAAAGAATGTGAAGAACCGGATCTTGATCAATATCTGGTCCTCGCGTCAGATCTGGGTGGATCACTGCACGTTTATCTCCTACTTGCCCTCAGATCATACGGGAAACGGGCAGGACGAAGTGGGAAAATTCATTTGGCTGAACACCCCCTATGAAAGCTATCTGGACGCAAAAGACAACGGCAGAAGTCCGGACTATATCACGATTTCCTATAACACATTCAAGAACCGTTTCTGGACGGTGGCATACGGCACACAGAACAGTGAAACTTCCCGATGCCGCACCACGCTGATGTACAACTGGTGGGACGAATGTGTCCGCCGCTGCCCGCAGATCGGAAACGGCAGCGGTCACATCTACAACAACTACTATTCCGGCGATGACAGCTTTTTGCCGAACAGCTGTAACCAGATCATCAGCGGCGAGGGCTCCAATATGGTCAGCGAAAACTGCCGATTCCAGGCGGTTTCCGGACGGGAAATCATTGTACAGCCGGATACTTCTCCGTATCGGGACAACGGTTCCTACACGGCGAAAAGCAGTTCAGAAACCCCGACCAAGCTGAATTATACCGCAAAAGTCACCAGCACATGGAACCCCAAGGACAACTACGGCTACACACTGTTAGATGCCTACAACACCAGGGGCACAGACACCAAGGATTTCTGCACCAAATACGCCGGTGCTGCATCATCTTCCGACAAACTGAAATACATCACAGACAGCAGCCTGCAGACCTTTGCGGCAACTGTTTACACAGCACCATTCCTGACGGACAGCTTTGATTCTGCCTACGGCAATCCGGTGACCAACTACACACCGGCAGTTTTGCAGGAAGGTGCAGTCTACATGATACAGAACGTCAACAGCGGACTGTATCTGGAAGTGGACGGCGGAAAGGCTGCGGACGGCACCAACGTCCAGCAGTGGGGTGCAAATGAACCCGCAGCCCACAATACATGGCGGGTGCTGTCAGACGGTGACGGCTATTATACCCTGTATCCCCAGATCGGTGACAAGGTGAGCTATCTGCTGGACGTTGCCGGAAATGCTGCGGCAAACGGCACCAATCTCGGCATCTGGTCTGCCACCGATGCCGATGCACAGCGGTTCAAATTCTACGAAGCCGCAGACGGTGTCTATTACCTGCTCACCAAGACCAGCGGCGACCAGAGCTGCGTTGCCGTACAGGCGGCTTCCACAAGTGCCGGAGCCAACGTGGTGGAATGGGCAGTCAACCTCTCCGACACTTCCCAGCAGTGGAAGCTGACACAGGTGGAGGACACCGGCTGTGTCATGGATACCACAAAGACATACCAGTTCCGCAATGCCAACAGCAATCTGTATCTGGAAGTGGCAAACGGAAAGGCTGAGGACGGCAGCAACGTGCAGCAGTGGGGTGCAAATGAACCCGCAGCCCACAACTCATGGACACTGAAAGAATTCGGCGGCGGATACTACTACATTCTCTCTGCTCTGGCAGATGGTAAGACCTACTATCTGAATTCTGTGGGAGAAGCAGACGGCTCGAGATCCACACCAACAACAAGTCCAGCTCGCATCTGTTCAAGTTTGTCAAAAATCCCGACGGAACATATACGATCCTGACACGCACTTCAAAAGATCGGGCTGCTGTAGAAGTGGCAAACGCGGAGAAATCCAGCGGTGCCAATGTGCAGCAGTGGACGGTCAACGGCAATGCCTGCCAGAAGTGGAATGCGGTCGCCTTTACCACGACAGCTGCGACAACAACAACAACAACAACTACTACCACAACAACTACTGCCACTGCCGCGAAAACAACGGCAGCAACTGTTCCTGCTACGACCACTGCCAACACGTCCAAAACCACTGCAACTTCCGCACAGGAACAAACTACTGCAACAACGACAGCGACCACACTGCCTGCGGCTACATCTGCGGCTACAGAAACTGAAACAGCTGCATCTACGCAAGCTACCGTTTCCGAAACCACCGCAGCCACAACCTCCCTCACAGAGCAGGACACCACAACTCTGTCCTCTGCGGAAACCACCGCCGCAACTTCTGCCACAACGGCAACCGAATCCTCTGGTACGTCCCCGACAACGGAAATCGTGATCTTCGGCGATGTCAATCTGGACGGAAAGGTGGACATTTCAGACGCGGTTCTGTTGAACAAGACGGTTGCCGGAACCATCAGCCTGAGCGAATCTGCCCAAAAAAATGCCGACTGCGACGGTGATGGAGAAACCGGCAGCAATGATGCAGTTGTGCTGCTGCGGTTTCTGGTGCACCTGATTCAAACGCTGCCCAGTACGGAATGATGCTGCATAATGTTTGTGCGGTGTTGCCCTAAGTCTGAAAAACCAATGCAGGAAAACGCCTTTTGAAAAAGAGTTTTCCCTTTGCATTACAACCAAAAAGCACATCACGTTCGCCAGACCAGCGGGGTCTGCTGCGATTCGCGATGTGCTTTTTCTGTTTTCGATATTTCGTTTCCGGTTTCTCCGAAAGCGTTTTGGGAAACAGCATCGTTGACAATACTTTCACACCTTCGTTTTCAGCCCTGTCGGATACAGCAATCCGGCAGGGCTGAACAAAACTCATTTTTTCATTTAGGCAATATTTCAAACGATCGTTATTTCACCGGCAGGCTATCCACAGCATGCACCAAGAACTGCATCAGAGTAGTTGCATCATTGGAACTGATCTCACCGTCACCATCGCAGTCCATTGCAGATTTCTGTACATCGTTCACTTCCACGCTGCCGCTGACAGCCTTGCTAAGCAAAACTGCATCGGTAATATCCACTCTGCCGTCCAGATTTACATCACCGCACAGCGGAGTATCATCGTCCAAATAGGTAACATGGAAATAATCAGACATTATTTCCTGATAGTAATCGTAATCTTCGTCGGATTCCGGCATACTTTTGATGATATTACAAATCTTTTCATACTCCTGAGCGAACTGACTGTCTTTACTGCAATAAATTCTTCTTCCAGTAAATAGATAACCATATACATATTCATTGAAGCCACGTGAAGTAGTATGTTTTTCATCAACGGGAAATACAATATCGGAATCGATAATATAGCCTTTGATAGGCATTGGATTCTGACTAGCTTCCGAACAGGATATAAATCCGGGACCGTTTATAGACATGAGCCCACTTTTATAATCATACGACCATTTTCCATGGAAACTTCCAGACTTTCCGCTTGTTGGATATAAGGGGTTCTTTGCAACACCAGTTCCAATAAATGTTTTGTCCTTTATTCCTGCAAATTTGTAATAAGCTTGTGAACCGTATAAGCCTTTTATAATTTTAGCATTTGAATCGCTAGGCGGAAACTCAGTCATACTTTCCGGAAAAGTTATGCTATAGTCATTCCAATCCACAGAATTGATTTGATATCCAAAAAAATTTATGCTGATATAATCAACATACGTAATGCCTTCTTCGAACACCACATTTTTGATTTTCGAATTTTTATTTTCATCTCGTGGAGCAGCATCGATCCAGCCATAATTCCATGCTTCATAATCATAGTTAAGCTTTATAAAACCATTTCCGGAAAATGTCACAGTTTCTGTTGCCGGATCGTATGTCCATGCAATAAGACTTCCGTCACTGTTTTTCCATGTGCCAGTGTATTCTTCCTGCGTTGTAGCCGTTGCTACAACTGCTTCTTCTGCATAGACCGGCATCACTGCGGCAGCAGAGTTCAGCATTAGAATTGCTGCAAGAAATGCTGTAAGCGAAATCCAACTTTTCTTTCTCATGGAAACGTCCCCCCTTATTCAAATTTCACCGGCAGGCTGTCCACAGCATGCACCAAGAACTGCATCAGAGTAGTGACATCATCAATATCGATCTCACCGCTGCCGTCGCAGTCCATGTTCTTTTTCTGCATGTCATTCACAGTCACACTGCCGTTGACCGCCTTTGCTAGAAGAACAGAATCCAAAAGGTTTACCTTTCCGTCCAGATTTACGTCCCCGCAAATGCCGGTATCGTCGGGCAGATAATTGCACTTTAAAACATCAGCATAGGAACAACCGTCGTCCTCTGTAGATGCTATAATTTTTTCATATTCTTTCGCAAATGGACTATTGGGGTAGCAATATATTTGACGAATTTCATTAGGAGAACGAAGTGTTATTGACATTACAAACGTATTTAAATCCGTATGTTCATAGAACTTATTTTCCGGCGGAATGAAATCTTTTTCAAAAACAATTTTACGGCAAGGAAGTTGCGGCATTTCATCTATTCTTATCGTAGAACCGCTAATATGCAATTCGCGATTAGGATAGTCATAAGTCCATGTTGCACCAGATGCACAGGTTCCACTGGACGGATATTTTGAATCGTCTGTAGTTTCCATGTACGATGTTGCCGTTGCGACATCAACCGCTGCCGCCGGCAAAGCAAGACAGTTCACACTGCCAATCAATGCGGAAAAGAGAAGTACGTTTTTCAAAATTTTTTTCATAGAAAACATCTCCTTGTTACTGCAATGGCAGACTATCCACAGCATGCACCAAGAACTGCATCAGAGTAGTGACATCATCAATATCGATCTCACCGCTGCCGTCGCAGTCCATGTTCTTTTTCTGCATGTCATTCACAGTCACACTGCCGTTGACCGCCTTTGCTAGAAGAACAGAATCCAAAAGGTTTACCTTTCCGTCCAGATTTACGTCCCCGCAAATGCCGGTATCGTCGGGCAGATAATTGCAGTAAAATGAATCGGCATAGGAACCGTCATCATCTGTAGTTGCTATAATCTTTTCGTATTCTTTCGCAAATGGACTGTTGGGATAGCAATAAATTTTACGACCCTCGCCCAGCGAACGAATTGTCATTGACATTACAAATGTGTTTAAATCCGACTTTTCATAAAATTTATTTTCCGGTGGAATGAAATCTTTCTCAAAAATGTACTTGCTACACGGCAATTTCGGCATTTCATCTGTTCTCATTGTAGAACCGCTAATGTGCAATTCACGAGTCCTGTAATCAAATGTCCATGTTGCACCAGATGTACAAGTACCGCTTGCAGGATACAACGGATTTTTCGCAGTACCAATAGATATATATTCTTGAGATGTGTTCTCACGGATACCGAATTCTCCATAGAACCATGAACCGTCTAAGCCGTAAAGTGTTAATTTTATTGAAACATTCGTCGCATCAAAACTAGTTGCACTTTCCGGAACAGTAACATCGCAAGCAGAATTCACATCGCCAAAAAAGGAATTATTGATCTTATTGATTTCTGTAATACCTTCTTCGAAAACAACATGTTTTGCATGATAAGAGGAAATTCTGGAATCATTCATCCATTCTGGAACAACATTCGGATCATTATACCCATCTTTATCCCATGGATATAAATAGTATTTTTCCATGCTGCCAGTACCAGAAAACGTCATTGTGGATTCACTCTCGTTGTACGTCCATGTGATGTTGTCCCCCTCTGCACCGCAGGTGCCGGAATACACGACATCTGCTGCATCTGTCATTACAGAAGTGTTTGCCGTTGCGACATCAACCGCTGCCGCCGGCAAAGCAAGGCAGTTCACACTGCCAATCAATGCGGAAAAGAGAAGTACGTTTTTCAAAATTTTTTTCATAGAAAACATCTCCTTTCATGAAAAGAAAATTACAGATCTACTTGTCCTGAAACGACTTTACCATACATTATAACATCCTGATCGTCCAGTCTTCCGTCGCGGTTAATATCTGCGGAAAGTTTTGCTAAATCAATCGGAGCAGTAACACCCTCAAACCCAAAGTCTAAAGCTTCATCTGCATTAGCAGCATTTTTATTAAGTCTTGCCATATAAGTTGCAATTGCATTCCAGTCAAGATTATCTACTTCGCCATCTCTGTTCAAATCTGCCCGTGCATATGTAGCAACATCAATGGTAGAGCCATTTGATGTATATGTATAATCATATTGAATGTGATTGCGAAGTGCAGCTTCACTTTTTACCTTACTGGTATAAGTTACATAAGCAGTGCAAATAACCTTAGATTCAGCAGTCGGATACGATTTCAAGTTTGAAATTGTAATATCATCATATATAGTCGAATCATCATCATCCATAAAATAGGAACCAGAAGTAGAAACCACACCATTATATCCAGTATAAGTGTGCGAAGAACTTGCACCGCCAATATCGCTAATAAAATCAGCATTTGCCCACAAGTTAACCGATGCACGTCCTTTAGCATTTTTAGCATTCGTAGTGATAATAGCAATATGGTGTTCTGTTCCAATCAAATAATTGCTGTAATACGCTCTTTTTTCTGAATTACTTGCATAAGCAACAACTTCGTTGTTTGTTTCGCCCTGCTGATAAAGATTCATCAGTTCCGTAGTTTCATCAATTGAAAAACCCAGATCGAGCAAATATTCTGCTACCAGCTGTTCATCACCAACGGCATAAGACTGAACAAAATCCGCTTCCTGCACTGCCTCATACTCATCTGCAAATGCCGGAACAGCTGTCGCACTCAACGCCGCCGTCATTGCCAGTGCCAAAACACCAGCTACGGTTTTCTGAATAAACTTTTTCATGTTTCATTTTTCTCCTCTAATTTTAAATGACAGACTTTGTAACTTTTTTCTCTGCAAGCACTCGATTTTTCCAACTATCGACATTACTGCTTCTGTGGACAACCCCAAGGCTATAATTTTGGCTGCCACATTGATATGCAGACACAATGTAACTATGGTCACTGCAATTTCAATTCCCAAAACAATATATGTCCGCATACGATAAACATGCTTCTCTACTTCATCTAAAGGGTTATTTTCTGTTTCTACGGGCGATAAAATCGCAATCACCACACTTGAAATCAAAATCAAACCGCCAGAAATCCATAAATTTATCGACACCCATCTCACCAAAACCAACAGCCCTGCAATCATCACCGTAGATGACAAGTAGCACTTTACCGGACTGCTGGCGTGATGTCCGCCTGCACACATACGAATCGGAATATATGAGGCGTTTAACAACAGGCACTGCCAAAACTGACGGAACACAACCCCAAGAAATATAGTTGTGACAACGTTTATCAGCATCATGAAAAGCTGAAAAAATCCGAAGCTGTAGATCTCTGCATCTTCTTTCTGAACAATCCCCAGAGAAACTAATTTTTCGGTAAACCTCTCCGAAAGTTTCTCCAGCATCAGAACTTCCGCATTTCCTTTACAGACTTGGGCATTTTCGGCTCATAGTTCCAATAAGAGCACGGGAAGTTCGACCAGAACGAAGATGTCTTTCTTGCTGCCTCCGCCATTTTCTTCCACACTATTTTCGAATTCTTTTTCATTTAAAACATTCCTCTCATTTTAGATTTAATAAGATTTCTCTTACATTTTTAGTATAGCAGTCCAACTGGAAAAAATCAATAGCTTTGCACTAAACGGGAATAATCTGCATTATTCGGGAATGGGGTAACAAAAACCCGATAGCATTTTTGTGCAAAATCACTATCGGGTTCGAATTTCATATACTTGGCTGAGAATCTATCGGAATCGTGATAGACACCACAAAGCTGTTATTTTCAACTGTCGCTTTCCAGATTCCATTATATTTTTTAACGGTCATTTCAATGTTTTTTAAGCCGATTCCCGCATGTCCATTTTTAGTAGACAAAAAACTGTTCTCCGTATTTGGACTTAATTTTTCATACTTATTTTCCGTGTGAATCATACAGCACTGCATTTGTTCTTCGATTACAAACAAAACAGTTCTGTCTTTATCCAATTCCGAAACCGCTTCTATTGCATTATCTAAAAGATTCGAAACGATTGTTGTTAAGTCCATATCTGATAAAAAATCAAGCTTATCATATAAGATATTCAAGTTTAATTGAATACCTTTCTGTTCTGCTTTCAGCAACTCATGATTTAGGATAACAGATAGCAGTTGATTGCTGCAATGAAATGATGGGTGCAGTTTGTCCAGCTGTTGATATAACGATTTTTCATACTGTTTTGCTTCTGTCAGATTTTCAGTCTGTATCAATCCCTCTAAAGCATTTACATGCCGCTTTACATCATGTATGATCGTCATAGAATTTTGATACCGCTTTTCAAGATCACGATAAACTGCCATTTGCATATCTGTTTGCTGCTGCAACAATGCGTTTTTCTTTTCCATTTCCCGAATCGCAGAAACACGATAAAATACAAAAACAATGTAGACATCTAGTACAATACAGCCTGTTAAAAAGAAAACCAAGAATGTTCCGGAATGCGTATTTGCAATATTTTCTATGATGTAATTGGCAGTGATAATTTCTCCAGTTGCTAAAATTGCATATGAGATCGATTCATACCATACAAAACTACTCTTTTTCTTTCGAATCATAGAAAAGACAATGTGACATAAAATAAATGTAAGCAAACAAGTTCGAAGGCAGCTTGAAATCGTTAAACTATCTTCCGCAACCGCAGACGAAATCGTTTTTTGTGTCACAAAGGACAAGCTCAGCGTTGACATAGCATCAGCTATAAAACAAATCAATGCAATCAGGAAGTCATAAATTAAAAATGAGATTTTTGGTATACGAAAACAAATAATCGTGGATAAAACAATCATTGCCAACATACTTATTGTATTTAGAATCGGAATTCCAAATATACACATCAATCCTTGTAAAACAGAAATTATCGTCACACTAAGAAAACGCAGCCAAATCTCAGATTTTTGAATGGAGAAAAAATTAGATAACGCCCATATTCCAGAAAAGGTACAAGTAAGGCTTACCATACAACTCAATAATAATTTCATTAGAAACACCTCCTATTTCTGCAAATGGTGATGCAAATAGTCACTTATCTTTTCATGGACTTGTTTTCTTCTGTTTTTTGCAATTGGTATTTTCATGCCATTTGAAAGAATAATATCATTGTAAAATGAATTGATACATGCCACATTGACCAAAAAACTTTTATGCGGCATGATAAAATGATATTGTTGTAGTTGGTTTTCTAATTCACTCATGCTGCCAATAATATGATATACAGTTTCTGTAGATACCAGCTTGACTTTTCGATTTCCCTCATATTCAAAATAAAGAATTTTTTGAGGTTCTATGACAACATTTCCGTGATGCATGGGAAATGAAATATAATTTTTTTCCTCTGTGCCATAGTACTGTAAATACTCTGCTAGTACTTCCCGAATTTTTGAGTTTTGAATGGGCTTTTCTAAAAAAGAAAATGGATGTACTGCAAAAGATGCTGCCATTTGCTCTGAATAATTACTAACATATATCAGAGCAACTTTTTTATTTTTTTGTCGAATCAATCTTGCCGTTTCAATCCCATCAATACCTTCCATTTGAATGTCCAAAAATATCATATCGAAATCAGTGCTTTGCGTAAGCAGTTCTTCCCCCTGTGTAAAACAAGAAACCATAATGCTTTTCCCCTTTTCATGAAAAAAGCTTTGAATGATTTTTTTCAACTGAAAAATCTGATCTTTCTCATCATCTACCACCGCGATTCGAATCACGCCATCTACGCTCCCTTCGACACATTCTTCCTCATTTTTATCATACCACAATTTTTTCCAAAAAGCAAGACACCTTTCTGCTTCAAAAACAGAACCGCACACGCTCATACGCAAAAAGAGCCACACCCTTTCGAGTGTGACTCTTTTTCTGATGCCGCCCAGAGCCATCTGAGCATGCAGTTACTTTTTACGCCGCTTTGTCAGGATTGCCAGAAGCAGTGAGAATCCGCAGGCTGCGATCAAAATGGTGATGTGCAGTGTGGTATCTCCGGTTTTCGGCGTTCCCGAAATGTTTTGCTGCCGCGGAAGCGGTATCCGCTTTGTTCCAGAGGTCTGTGCAGAAACATCTGCCGCCGTTGTCGTCGTCTGCGTGTGATGACCTGCCGCATGCTCTCTGTTTGCAACTGTTGTGGTAGTCGTGACAGTGTCCCCGCTCACGTGATTTTTCCGCAATGTGGTCTGTCGAATGCTGGTGGAAGCACTCGATGTTTCACAAGTGCTGTTCACCGTTGTTTCAGTAACTGTAGTAGTTTGTGTCGTGGTATGCGTGCTGTGGTGTGTGGTCTGTGTTCCAGTCGATGCACTGCTGTCTGTCGTTCCCGTGCTGGTGGTTCCAGTCGTGGGAACTGTCGCAGAAGTGGTGCGGCTGGTCGGTGCTACAGACGTGGTATTCGTCTGAGATACCGTAGTTTGTTTCGGCGTTGTCTGGGTACTGGTGGTATGTGTCGTAGTTGTCACGCTGGTCGGACCTGCACTGGAGAGTGTCACCGTTGCTGTAGTATGCTGTGTTGTCGAAGATGTCGTGCGGTGTATTGCGGAAGTAGTGACTGACGTGCTGCCAGTAGTCGTTACAGTAGCTGTCGTGTGGGTCGTTCCCGTGGTTCGGGAAGTCGTCACAGATGTTCTCTGGGTAGTGATACTGGTTGTGCCGGCCGTCGTTCTGTGACTGGTGGTATGTGTCGTGTGCGTGGTTGTTTTTGCAATCGTATGTGTTGCCGGTGATGCGGTGACTTTCGCTGTTGTTGTGTGTGATGTGCTGTGGGTAGTCTGTTTCGAGGTTGTAACGCTGCTGGTGGTTTGTTTCGTAGCTGTAGTATGCGTACGTGTGGTTGCAGTAGTATGAGACGACTGCGTTTTCGCTGTAGTCTGTGTTGTTGTGGTGCTGGTTTTTGTAGTGCTTGCTGTAGTCCGTGCTGTTGTGGTGCTGGTTTTCGTAGTGCTTGCCGTAGTCCGTGTTGTTGCTGTACTGGATTCTGTAGTGCTTGCTGTAGTTTGTGTTGTTGCTGTACTGGTTTCCGTGGTACTGCTTTCCACAGAGGTAGTTTCCGCAGATGCCGAAGTACTGGTCTGTGTCGTCGATTCCGTAGAAACTGCGGTTTCGGTTGTTGTCGTAACAAGATCTGTAGCCGTTGTTGTTTCCGTAGATTCTTCCGGATCACGATTCAGAAAGACATTCAGAAAAGCCATATCCTCGCCCTTGGCGATGTTGAATCCTTCCAGACAAGTTCCGGACGTGACGCCCTTTTCTTCTGGAATTCCCAGAATCATACAGCCGTCCAACGTGCGTTCCTCTGCACGAATCTCCACACTGCCCGACGATATGTCAGCATATTCTTCCGCATTGTATCCTGCCGGAATCGAATCGATCCACAGGCGGTATCCTGCCAGATATGTGACACCGTCCACCGTCACAGACAGCGGCAAGTCGTCGAAACGATATTGTCCGTCTGCATTGGTATAGGCAACTTGTTTTGCTTCAGGCAGCAGTTCCCACTTTCCGTTGCGGCGATAATACTGCCGGAGTATGATCTTCACATTGGCGATACCGGATTCGCCGTCGCTGATCTGATGATCTCGGTCTGCATCGTCCCAGACAATACCGGAGATCGATACATGAGAATCCTTCTGCACAATGCCGCCGTCATATCCGGTGACATCTGCCGCCTTTACAATGTCATAGTCCACGCCGCGAACCTGACAGCAATACGGTGTATTTCCGCTGAATGCTTTCGCCAGGATTAGGAATGTATCCGGCTCCTGCAGATCCAGTGTGCCGGCGATCAGATCGCTATCCTTGTCGCTGTCGGCAGCCACATGATATTTCGTTGCAGCATATCCTTCCGGCATCTCACAAAGCTGCATCTGATACCCCACTAAATATCTCTGACCGTCCTTTTCTATGTAGGTCGGCAGATTGTCAAAGCGGTAGTGTCCGCCAGATGCGGTTGCCGTTGGCGTGCCAGTTGCCACAGGTGTTGCCGTTGCGACTGGTGTTGCCGTTGCGACTGGTGTGCCAGTTGCCACCAGCACAAAGCTGTCGTCCAGTTTCCAAGTGGTATCGCGGCTGTCGTAATAGCTTCGTGTCAGCTTGACCGTTGCGGTTGCAACGCCCACTTCGTTTTCGTCCTGTATGCCGTTGTAATTCTCGTCATTCCAGATGTAGCTTTCAATGGACGCAGTTTCGATTGCAGTCAAGCCGCCGTCATAGTCCGTGTTGTCCTTTGCCTTGACAATGTCATAGGCATTGTCCCCCACATTCCTGTCGTAGAAGTCGTTGCCGCTGGACGCTTCTGCCAGTATGATCACTTCGTCTGCATCTTCATACAGATGTAACGTATCCGCAAACAGATCGCTGTCCTTGGCTGTATCCTCTCCGATTCGACACTTGGTCGCTGCGTAGCCCTTCGGCATCTCGCAAAGCTGTAACTGATAGCCGGCAAGATAACGCTCGCCGTTCCGTTCCACAAATGTAGGCAGGTTGTCAAATCGGTAATAGCCGCCAGATGCGGAGGCTGTCGGTGTGCCGGTTGCCACAGGTGTTGCCGTCGCTACCGGTGTTCCAGTTGCCACAGGCGTTCCCGTTGCTACCGGTGTACCTGTTGCCACAGGCGTTCCCGTTGCTACCGGTGCACCCTCTGCAACCAATGCAAAGCTGTCGTCCTGCTTCCACGTCTTATCAGAATCATCATAATATTTCCGTGTCAGCTTGACCGTTGCGGTTGCAACGCCCACTTCGTTTTCGTCCTGTATGCCGTTGTAATTCTCGTCATTCCAGATGTAGCTTTCAATGGACGCAGTTTCGATTGCAGTCAGACCGCCGTTGTGCGGTGCGACAGATTTCGCCAGATTTGCCGGTGCATATGTGGTACCTGCAATGGTAACAGTATGCTCCCGATCTGCATCAGTTGCCTTCGCCGCCAAAATGATGTGCGACTCGTCCTTTGCCAGCAGACTGCCGTCACGGGGATTCAGGAAACTGTTTTCCAGAGCCTGCTCCGATTCCGCATACTGCTTGGTCACCGCATAGGTATCCGGCACAGTTGCCAGATCCAGCCGGATCTGATAGCCATAGATGCAATCCTTGTTGCCAGAAGTGCTGTCATCTGACAGGTCTGCCGGCACGTGAACGTCCAGATCCGTAAACTGATACTCGCCGTGATCCACAATTTCAGAAACCTCACCAAATGCAGTATCCGGTATCCAGTTTCCGTTTTCATAGATCTCACGGGTCAGTATCACACGAACCGAAGTTGCCACCGGCACTTCGTTGGAATTATACAAACCGTCATAGTTCGCATCGTTCCAAATGGTACCGCGAATCACGCCCTTGTCCTGCTGCTTGAGTCCGGCATCATAATGTCCGGTATTCTTGCCGCATGCAAGGTCTACTTCGTACATGGTACCGTTGCTGTCCGGAACTTCCCGTACAGAAGCACCATTCTGGTTTCCGTTGGCATCGTTATACGCATTTGCCGCCGGAACAATGTATTCGTTCGCACTCGTCAGATATGTGCTGTCCAGTCGGAGGTCGCTGTCCTTGGTACGGTCAGTTCCCACACGATACTGTGTCGCCAGATAATTGCCGCGGAGATTTTCCAGACAGAGCTGATAGCCTGCGGCAAAATCCATATTGTTGATTCTCACCCAGGTGGGCAGATTCGCCAGTGTGTATTTGCCGTCTGCATCTGTGCTTGTGCTGGCTGTATACGCCGTGTCGTTCGGCTGCCACTGGCTGCCGTCATAATAATACTGTATTGCCTTGACGGTAACATTTGCAATTGCCGCCTTGTCCTCTGCGGTATTCGCCGCATCATCTGCTTCGTCCTGCATGCCGTCATAGTTGTGGTCGATCCAGATCCGTCCGGAGATGTCCCCTACTGCCAACTGTTTAAAGCCGGCATCATAACCGGAAACATCTTCCTTTCGGAGAATATCTCTGCCGTCCACTGCATAATCCGTGCTGTCTGTATCCGCAGCTGCACAAACAAAATAGGTGTCTTTTGTCAGATAACGGCTCTCCGCATCCAGATCGCTGTCCCTTGCGGGATCATCGCCCTGCCGGTACCAGGTAATAGTGTAATTGTCCGGCACTTCGCCTGTCATTTTCAGCTGATAATAGCAGAGGTAGGTTTCGCCGTTTGCATTACAGAACGTATCCACATTGTCAAACCGGTACTCGCCGTTTGTGTCAGAAGATGCCTTCCATGTGCTTCCGGTAGAATGATAGCTGCCGTCTGCATCACGGTAATACTGTTCCAGTGTGATCTTCACATCAGAAACATTTCCCTCGCCGGTATCCTGCAAGCCGTTGTAATTCGCATCGTCCCAGACACGTCCAACGATCTGTGCCTTTTCGACCTGCTTCAAACCGCCGTTCCAGTCTGTCTGGGTTGCGGCATCTGCAATGTCATAGTCACTGCCGTTGTAGTGCTTTCGGTATGTCGAATCGGTTTCTGTCTTTGCCTCAGCAGCCAGAATCAGATACTGATCCGGTGCTGTCAGATAGAGGTCCTCGCTCTGATACGGGTTTTCAAGTCTTTGGAATTTGCTGTCGCCGCCTGCCTTGGTAATGCCGTAGGTGATCTTACCGTCAGCGCCCTTCGGCAGTGCGTCCAGCTTCAGCCGATAGCCAGCCAGATACCGCTCGCCGCCGATCTCCACAAATGTGGGAACATTTTCGAAATGATAGTCCCCGTTGCTGTCGGTGTTTACAGTTGCAGTGTAATTTTGCTGTGCTGTCGGCAGCCATGTGGTGCCGTCCCAGTAATACTGCTCCAGCGTCATCGACAAGCCTTCCATGCCAGCTTCTTCCGCCGCCATGCCGCCGTCATAATCGGCATCATTCCAGATTCGTCCGCTGACAGACGTTGTCTGGAACGCCCGAACGCCGCCATGGTACTCGTTCTTGCTGTCACGGCTTTCTGTGATGTCGTAGATCGTATCCGTATTCGGAACTGCACTATAAGTGCGGTCGTAATACGTGTTGTACTGCGGTGTGTTTCCGGTATGCTCTCCGGTAAACGACTGTGCCTCTGCTGCAACGATCAGATATTCCTGCTCGCCCATGAGAGTGAGTTCGCCGTTCTTCCAGTGCAGCTTGTTGTCGTTGGCAAGTACAGTAACTGCATTGCCGTCCGGCAGTGCATCTAAGTGCAGCTGATACCCAGCCAGATACCGCTTGCCGCCGACTTCCGCATAAGTGGGAATACCTTCAAAATGATACAGACCGTTGCTGTTGGTCACTGCTGTCATAGTCGCCGCAGTCTTTTTCCAGGTCGTTCCGTCCAGATAATACTGATACAGTGTCAAATTGAGATTGCCGCAGCCGCTTTCGCTAAAATCCATTGTGCCGTCATAATTGAGGTCGTTCCAGATTCGTCCGTCCATTGCCGCAGTCTGTATGGATTTCAGTCCGCCGTTGTATACGCCGTCAGAATCTCTTGCGGTAACAATATCATAATCGACATTGTCGTACTTCCGCACGTAGTATTCGTGGAATCCTGACTCCTTGCTTCCGGGTGCACCGTGAACAGCCTTCTTTGCCAGCAAGATATACTCGTCCGGCTGGTTGAAGTCCACGGTCTGATCTGCATTCGTTTCCTGAGATGCTGCCAGTAGGTCACTGTTGATGCAGCTTCCTGTGGGATCCAGCACCTGATACTTTGTCACAGCATAACCGTCCGGCACCGCATTCAACCGCAGACGATAGCCTGCCAGATACATCTTTCCGTCAACCGTTACAAACGTCGGCTGCTTGGAGAACTGATATACTCCTGTGTTTGCCGCAGTCTTTGCGGAGAATGTCTGATGCAGCTTCCAGCTTCCGGTATCGTCCAGATAATACTGATCCAGATAGACCGTCTGCTGTGTCGCCATTGCCGTTTCACCGGTTTCCTGCAAGCCGCTGTAATTCTTGTCGAACCAAACCACGCCCTGAATCTTTCCGGTTTCGAACGCTTTCAGACCGCCGTTATAAATGTCAGTCACGTTTGCATTCAATATGGAATCGTATTCCTTGTTTGTGACAGCATCAGTCAGATTATAAGGAGCGTTGCCTTGTGCCGGCTGTGCTGTCAGGAAGTAATCTCCATTGTCCGGTGCAGTCAGATAATTCGTTTCTGCGATCCAGTCGCTGTCTGTTTTCGTGTCATCTGTTGCCTGACGATACCGTGTCACCGCATATCCCGCCGGCACAGCCGCACGAATGCGGTAATATGCCAGCTGATCTGTGCCGTCAACCACAAAGTGGGTCGGCACCTTGGCAAACTGATATACGCCTTTGGCATCAGTTTTCACAGTCATGTCATTGTTCATGTGAACAAACTGCTTTACGGCAGCATCATAGCGATACTGTTCCAGAGTGACAGAAACGCCGCTCTTGCCCTTTTCACCGCTGTTCAAAATGCCGTTGTAATCCGTATCTTCCCAGATCCTGCCCGTTACTGCCGCAATGTTGCGTTTTTTCAGACCGGCATTCAGATTTTCATAATCTCTTGCTGTTACCAGATCATAGTACTTCTGCTGTGCAGTATTCGGCGTGTCAATATTTTTGATGTTCGTGCCGCAGACATATGCCCAGTTGTAATCCGTATACGGTTCTGCATCGTTGGACTGTGTGCCTGCCTTTGCCTCCCGTGCCGGAATCAGCATTTCGTGATTGCCTTGCAGCACAGTAACCGGCAGGTCACCTGTCCGCTGGCTGTCCTCGACACCATCGGCATCGGTCACATACAGTTTGCTGTAAACCTTTGACGGATCTGCATCATTCCAGTACTTCGTTGCCGCATAATCTTTCGGCATTGTTTTCAGAACAACCTGATAGCCTGCCAGATACCTTACGCCGTTCTTTTCCACATAGGTGGGAAGATTGCTGAACGTGTAGGTTCCGTCTGTTTTGGTTTCGTGTGTCTGGAATACTGCATTTTCCGGCACCCATTTGTCGCCGCGATAGAAATACTGCTGCAAGTTTACAACTGCCGGATTTTTGCTGTTATGATATGCTGCTTCGCCGTCGTCCTGAATACCATTATAGTTGGTATCCTCCCAGACCACGCCGCTGACAGAGGCGGTTTCAAATGCTTTCAGACCGCCGTCATAGCCGTCATAATCCTTTGCCTTGATGTAATCGTAGGCGTAATCATGATTTCCGTCGTGCACTGCCGCATCATCATAGAGAATGTACGGTTCAAAATAGGTGTTTCCGTCAATGCCTGCTTCTGTTTCCGGCTGGGACTTCTTTGCAGTGATGAAATAATCACCGTCAGCCGGAGAGGTCAGATAGGACACGATATCATAATCTGTATATCCTGCTCCGTGCTGTCCGTTCTGCGAGATCAGATGGCTGTCCACCACTTGGGTTTCCGCATCGCCGTTCTGCCGATAGCGGGTAACAGCATAGTTTTCCATGCCGCTGGGCAATGGCAGCAGCTTCAGACGATAATGTGCCAGCACCTTTTTCCCATTGATTTCCGCATATGTGGAAACACCGGAGAATGTGTACTTGCCGTCTTCATCAGTTTTCACAGTACGGTTTCCGCTTGTTACCGGAACATATTTGCCGTTTTGCAGCACATACTGTTCCAGCTGAACAGTCGCTCCGGCAATTCCCTTTTCATAGAATTGAGTCGTGCCGTCCACATCGGTCACGGTATTGCGGATACCGTCATAGTCGAATGCCTCCTGATATTCTCCGGCTGCATTCCTGCCGTTGTCCTCCCACAGATAACCGGTTACTTCAGAAGTCTGAATCTCCGTAAAGCCGCCGCTGTAGTCCAGCAGACGCTGTGCTTCGCCGGTATCATAATGGGTGTTCTTATAGTCGATGACGTTGCTGTTCTGGTTTTTCGTTTCTCCGGCAATGATAATGATGTCGTCTTCTTTATCATAGTTGTGATAGGTTGCTGTAACATTGCCGTCTGCATCATACTCAAACCAGTCATCGCCAATGAGGTAGTACTGCATCTCGCCGGTATACTGCAGATCACTGTTTTCCGCAGAGCGGCTGTTTGGATACTGCTTATACTTGGTGATCGCATACTTCCGGTACAGATCGGCATTCTTATCCGGATCGACGTACAGCCGATAGCCTGCCAGATATCTCTTTCCGTCCTTCTCATAATAGCTGGAAACATTCTGGAATACATATGCGCCGGATTCCGCCGTCTGAATGTCTCGGTCTCCGTTGGTAATGTACTCCCATTTCTTCGTGTTCACATCGTAATAGAATGACCGCAGGGTAACCGTCACATTGCCGATACCCTTTTCATAGGTATCCCGGATGCCGTTGTAGTTGGCGTCATCCCAGATCCACTGTCCGACAAAGCCGCGGGAACCATTCACAAATCCCAGAGAAACACTCTTGTTGATCTGGAATGTCTGTCCGTCGTCTTCATACAGCGGTTTATGATTTTCATCATAAGGAACGCTCGTCAGGAACGGGCTTGTGCGGAAGCTGCCTGCTACCTTCATCAAGTCATTGTCATTATCCTTTTTCAGCGGATCATCATACAGCATAAAGGGTGACGGCTTATAGGGAACACCGGAAGTTCCGTCATACCTTGCCACTGCCACATAGTTCTTGTTCGGATACAGACGGAACTGATAATAGCCTTCATCACTGGTGCGGACGACTGCCGGATTTCCGTCACCGTCTACCGCAATTTCCGATGCGATGTTGCCGTCTGCATCGACTTCGTGCATTTCCACCGTCACATCTTTCAGCTTCTGTTCGGTTTCCTGCATGATGCCGTCGCTTTCGATGGTGCCGTTGTTGTCTGTTTCATCGACCCATGCCCAGCCGCCGTAAGTGTATCCTCTGGAAACACCCAGCATATAGGAAGTCATGGCGGTGTCATATGCCTGATGCTTTGTCAGATCTTCTTCCACCGCATCTACATGAATCGGTGCCGTCTGTACGATCAGCTGTCCGGACGAAGCCTTTTTGTTGGCAATTTCGTTGGCAACTGCCGTATGGTCATCTTCTGTGCGAATGCCGGTATAAACGACATTTCCGTCACGGTATACTTTCAGTGCTGTGCCAGTCTGTCCCAGTTCCCGTGTTGTAACCGAGTACTGGTCGTATCCCTGCGGCAGTGTATACCGCAGCCGGTAATCTCCCGGTGTCAGATTCGACAGCATGAAGTAGCCCTGATTTCCGTAATAGTCGCTTTCGGTGGTATAAGTCACCGGTCCGTCAAACGTATACTGATAGGAATTGATGTTGTTTTCTACAATGGTTTTCGGCTGACCAGTTTCCTCGTCAATGACAACATAACGTGTCTTTTCCGGATTCGGGTTACTGTCAGGATCCGGATCGGCAATCACTGCCTCACCGTTGACGTTGACGGAATAGCCCTTCTTCGTCAGCAGTTCCACCTTTACGCCATTGATACCCGGATCGTCCGGCTTTCCGTCAAAGTCAATATCGGTCGTCCATTTGCCGGTAGGCAGCAGCCGTCCGTTGGCAGACATCTCATATTCTGCTTCGTTACACTGAGCGTCATAGTTGAGGTCGCTCCAGACATAGCTGCCGATATAGCCCTTTCCGCTGGGGGCAGAAATATAGGCACCGGCCTGTGTGTTTTCAAAGAGCTGATAGTTCTTGCCGATCGCACTTGCAGAATCATAGCCGGAAGCAAAGGTGTTCCATTGTGTCACACCCTCTACCTGCTTGCGAATGCTCTCCGCAGATGCTGCACTTTCATTCTCGTCCTCAGTTGTAGGTGTACCAACATACTTCGGCAGATTCAGCGGTGCATGCATCTCATAGTAGAGTTCCATACGGTTCTTTTTGTTCAGTCTGGTGTCGGCATTATTCATCTGTGCCCAGATTGCACGGATCCCCCGTACCAGCCGATCGTATTCGGCATCAGAGATCCTGCCGGCTTCGTGATCGCCGATCAGTTCAGACAGCTTGACAAAATACGAATTCTTTCCGTTTACATCTTGATACAGACTCCGGTAGAAATTGTTTTTCTCGGTATCCATCAGATCATCTGCCGGCTTCGGGAGGATGCTGACATCCTGCAGCACATAGCTGCCGTTCTTCTTGATGATCGGTCCGACCCAGACGGTGTACATAGACGGATTCAGATTTACTGTACCGCTGGTGGATACCTGCTTCAGCTGCACGGAATCCGGAATCAGATAACCGTTCCATTTCGAGTTACGTTTAGCTTCCGAATCTGTTGCCTTGGTGTCATCCACATACGGCAGCACATCATAAAACAGCAGCGTCTTATACTCGGTATCCGAATCTGAACTGTTCTGCATGGAAGCAGAATAGGAATAATTGCCGCCCTCCTGTACCCGAACCGGAATTGCCGCCTTTACGGAATCCAGATCGGAAGTGGCTGTTTTCATTTGTGTGACATTATCGATCGAAAGCAGGGTGATTGCCTGTGATGTGATCGTCAGTGTCATATCGCCGCTGCTTTTGTTGTCGTTGACATCATGGCTGTCTACTTCATAGGCAACGATCTTGACTTTTCCCTGCTTGTCCGGAATATACGGCCGGAAAGAACCGTTTTTAAAACCATATGCCTTTGCCTGCATCAGTTCCGCAGAAACGATGTTACTGTTGCTGATGTCCAGCGGCACCATGAGTTCTACCACAATACGCTGTCCCGGCTCCAGAGTTCCGGAGAACTTGAAGTTGACGATCTTCCGGTTCAGTACATTGGTGGAGATCGGCTTTGTCACAAAGTAGGGGTTGGGGTTCTTCTGCGTGTCCATAGCGACTTCGGTGTTTGTCACGTCTGCATACGGGAGTTCTTCCACCTCTACATTTGCCAGTGAAACATCACCGTTGTCTTTCAGGGAAACAAATTCGCCCTTTTCGTTTTCAATATGCCATGTCCACTGCGGTGTCACATCGTCCAGATTCTTCGCAGGCGTTACCACTTGATTGTCGCTGTTCTTTTCCGCAGTGCTGGTGTAGTGATCGCCGACGAAATAGCCGTCAATGCTGCCGTTGGAATCGTCCTGATACTGCACATACTGGAATGCGTCCGCAGAGAGCGATTCCAGATACGGCAGTGCCAGAGAAACCGTAGGATCAGACAGCTTGTCTGCCTCTGCATTTTTCCGGTTATACGTACTTGTGTTCAGCAGTTCCTGACTAAGATTCTTATAAGTCACTGTATATTTCAGCATCTTGCCGGTGCCGCTGGAAATACCGCTGGTGTTGGGATCCCATTTGTATTCCTTGTTTGCAGCACCGCTGAAATACTTGGCATCAATATCGATACCCAGCCACGGCAGCTGCGGATCCAGATAGAAGCCCACTCTGGACTCATCACCGGAAACCGCATACTTGAAGTCATCGCTACGCAGGATCACGCTGGCGAAATGGTTGTTGTGTACAGAATTGGAGATAGACGGGTCATTCGGTGCAGTGGTAAATGCCACATGGGGACTGTTTCCCTTGATGCTTTCGCTCAGGGGTTCCAGACCATAGTGATACTTGTCCACATCGTTGCGGTCCTGTCTGCCCTCTGTGGTGTCGTCTGCATCTGCATTCACATACAATCCCTTCGGCACCGGAAAATATCGGGGTGCCTCTGCGTTGGTCAGCTGAATCTGAGTTCCGGAAATCGTTTCCGTAAAGCCCTCTGTCCGAATCACCCAACGCACCTGACGAATCGATTTGTGCAAATTGATGCTGTCGTTTGTGATCTGCTGCTTCAGCGTTTCGTTGGTGCTGTCAAAACGCAGGTTGCTGGCTTCCAGTGAAATCGTCTGGTTTGCGTCCAGTGCATAGCCCTGTTCTTCGCCGATGCGTACCCACCAGCTGGTTCCCTTGTCGTTGTTGGCATAGGCATTTGAATAAATGCCGTCGTCCTGCTCCGTTTCCGGTGCAAGGAATGCTTCTTCATTGGCAGGGTTCGTGCTGATCAGCACATACGGATACACTTTCAGGTGCTTTTCCAGAATGTCATGAACCAGCTGCCGGTCTGCGGCATACTCGGTTTCCAGTGCATCTGCTGACGGAATCGCCCAGTTACCGGTAGAAATTTCCGTTACATTCGGATAAACCAGCTCTGAAACGTGAGGCAGCACGCCCGGTTTGTTGACCGGTGCCACCTTCGTGGTACCACGCAGCGTTGCGTAGTTTGCCAGATTGTAGTTGACCACGAATTCGTTTACCGATGCGGTATCGTTAGACACCTGATCGACATAGCTGACAGTTTTATAAACCTGCTTAATATGCGGGTCTTCCGCAATGACAATAGAGGAGTTCGGGTCGTTGACACGCACACGCTCATAGTTCAGATCTGCACGCACCGTGGTTTTCGGTGCAGTAACAGCAACTTTCGCAGAAGAAGCGGTCAGATAGATCTCACCCGGCACAACGCCGTCAAAGGGTTCGATCTCCGGAATGGCATTGTTCTTTGTACTATTGGTATCCTTCACCCGCACCGCATTTTGCAGCTGCATGCCCTCCATAGTCTGTCCGGTGAAGTTGAAATCATAGGTATCATATACAATGTCACTTGCCGGCACTTCCTGCCGCTGTTTCTTTTCATAGACAATATTGCCGTAGTCGTTGTAGACATAGCCGTTCTTGTCCTGCTTCGGCATCAGGCAGCCGCCGCGGGTGTAGTACTTGCCGTCTGCATCACGTTCTGCAAACAGACCGTCCTTTGTAATGGCGAACTTGCCGTCTGTCTGTTCGAACGTTGCATAGACCTTGGCATAATAATCCTCCCAGCTGCTGTCCGTATCCGCCGGCAGTTCCAGATTGTCGATTCGTGTCTTGATTTTAAAGTTCAGCGTGCCGTTGAAATAGCCCGCCGGATGACAGCCTGCCACATAGGTGTTGTCATTTGTGCAGTCGAAGCCGTCATCTTTCGGCGTGGTGATCTCGAATACCAGCGTTTCACCGCCACGCTTTGTGGCAGAATCTGCCCGTGTCAGTCCGTCCGCCGTATTTTCTGCCGGTGCAACATCTCCGGCAAAGTACCGCTGTGTCAGCTCAATGCCCCAGCCGGCAGCCTTTGCCTCTTTCATGGTAAATGTCTGCTTTTTCCCCGACTTATCGGTGTATTCCAGATAGTAGTCGTCCAGCAGATTGTCCTCGTCCCAGTACCGTACATTTTCCGGCAGCTGGAATGTGACAACCATTTTAGCGTGGAAGATGCTTCCGCGGTAACGATAGTCTGCCTCCGACTGGCTGGAAACCTTGGCACTGTACCAGAGAATATCACTGTAGTCAAAGTTTTCCCCGTTGTTCTGATACTTCTGACGGGTTTTCACTTCGTCCAGATCTTCCTTGTTTCCGGCAAAGCCCTTTTCGCCTTCTTCGGTCTTTTCAGCAGCTACCATGTTCTCCGCCTTTAAAGACGGAGTCTGCGTGCGGATCTTCAGCGTATTCACAACGCCGGAATCCTGCATCACATTGGCAGAAGTAATATCCTGGAAAAGCATATCACTGCTGTTGTCACGCAGTGTCACATCGCGGTTCAGTGCGGAACGAATTTCCTCCGACAGCGGCTTGTCCTTTCGGTACTCGTCCATTTCCATGGGATCGCTCTCGGCGTACCGGCTCATGCTGCCCAGCATATAGGTACCGTTTTCGTACTTATGGGTCAGCAGAACGTAAGGATCCGGATTGGTGGTCGAAAGTCCGTCCTTGTCTGTATCCGGACGCATGGGCAGCGTATCCTGAGAGGAATCATAGTACACTCTCTCGCTGTAGTATTGCATCAGTACTTCCGTATCGGTTGCTGCAACTGCGTCCTTTCGCTTGTCTGCACTCCGGTAATCATACGTATCATAAGCGTTTACAGCTGCTCTCAGATTTACCGGTGAGCATACCTTGTATAAATTTCCGGAAATGTCGTTGTCCGTGATAAACTGGTACGCGTTCACTCTGCTGGAAACATAGGAATAGTTGTTCAGGTAATTTTCCAGCAAGTCTTCGTCTTCCACGCCGTTGATCACATCGTCCGGCTCTGCATAAGTAAAGGTCTTGATGCAGAAATTGTACAGACTGCCATTCCGAATCGCAGCGTCCTTTTCCCGCTTTTCTGCCAGTTCCGCTGCGGTCATTGCCTTTTCGGTATCATTCTCCTCCTTGGCAAAGATCTGCACCACATAACGCTTGGTAGACGCATCATAATAGACCTCGGTATCATAGAGTGCCTTCTGATCTGCCAGATTGGTAGTGGCATTTTTGTCGTACAGTTCCCAGTTCAGAGGCTTGTCATTCTTGGTGTTGTCCGTGGTATAGCGAGAGCCGTCTGCCGCAACCGGAACGATACCATATGGCAGAATATTCGTGATGACTGGCAGAGAAAGCGAACCCTTTTGCCCGCCGTCTGTGCCATAGCTGTGCAGCGTCTTTTCATGGTTA
>OBAS01000666.1_pt1 | contig 25220 bp, 21 predicted proteins | sample 1517591 | NCBI WGS metagenome assembly OBAS01 (sample SAMN04571700, study PRJEB22368) | human gut metagenome | biome: human gut; material: stool | host: Homo sapiens | place: Luxembourg | collected 2012-10-05
AAGAAAAAACCACACCATCGGCCAAGCCGATTCCCGCTATTCCTGCGGCACGCGAACCATAGCTTCCTGAGCGATGGCCGCCACCAAGTCGCCATTCTGCGCATACACTTTGGCGATGCCGAGTCCGCGCCCGTGCGCGGCGATAGGCGTATCCTGCACATACAAATGCCATTCGTTGATATCGATATCCTGATACCACCACATCGAATGGTCGATGGACGCATAGGAAATGCCCGGTGTGGAAATCGACAGTCCGGCGCGGCGCAGCACCGGCTCCATCATCACCTGATCGCAGCCAAGCGCCAGCATCGCACGATGCATGACCTGCGGCACATCGACGTGGCCATCGGCCTTCATCCACACCATCTGCTTGCCGGAATCATGCTCGGCGGAATCCTTGTCCGCGCGCAGCATCACGGTCGGCGTCACGTGGCGGATATCGAACGGCGATTTCTCGGCATAGTAATTGGCGAACGGCGACTTCTCGGCGAACGGCTGCATGAGTTCTTTGGCGGAAGTCAACGTTTCGGGATCGGGCAGGTTTTCCGGCATCGGATCGGCAAATTCCACACCCTCTTGGCCGGTCTCCTGGAAAGAGGCGATGGCCGTGAGAATCGACCCCTCGGCTTGGGTGACGTTGACCCGACGAGCGGAGAACGAGCGGCCGTCGCGAAGGTTCTCGACGTCAAACAACAGGTCTTGACGAATATCGCCGGCGGCAATGAAATAGCCATGTACCGAATGCGGCAGGCGTGAAGGGCCCACTGTTTTGGACGCGGCGATCACCGACTGGGCGATGACCTGGCCACCGTAGACGCGGCCGGTGGGGAAGTACATACTCTCGCCATTGATATATGTGTGATTGCGGTAAGCGGAAGGCTCGCCCAACTTCAGCACCTTCACCAGATGGTCCAATGGAGTTACGGTGGTTGCCTGAGCCATGGCGTTCCTCGATTCTTGTTCTGCTGTGTTCAGTATTCGGTTATCGTATTCCAACCTATGGTTGGCAGTCTATCCGGTGGGGGTTAAGAGTTCCGGGAGCGAAATGTAACGAGACTGTTTGGAAGGTAAACGGTGGGTTATGCGGCGCATTGCCGCTACGTTGCTGCTGCGCTGCCGGTGTGTTGCCGTAGGCGACTGTGGGATTTTATGGGATGCGGGGCGGGCAGCCATGGGGCAATTATGGGGAAAGCCGCCCCTGAGGGACGGCTTTCGACGTATAAAGCGCGTTGTGGCACTAATGCCGGCGTATCTCAGCCGCGCACAAGCTTCTTGTGCAGGCGGTGCGGGCGGGCCGCATCCTCGCCGAGGCGTGTCACCTTGTTCTCCTGGTAGGCCTGGAAGTTGCCTTCGAACCAGTACCACTTGGCCGGGTTGTCGTCGTCGCCTTCCCACGCGAGGATATGCGTGGCGACACGGTCGAGGAACCAACGGTCGTGGGAAATCACCACAGCGCAGCCAGGGAATTCGAGCAGCGCGTTTTCGAGGGATTCCAAGGTCTCGACGTCCAGATCGTTGGTGGGCTCGTCGAGCAGCAGCAGGTTGCCGCCCTGCTTCAGGGTCAGGGCCAGGTTCAGACGGTTGCGCTCACCACCGGACAGCACACCAGTCAGCTTCTGCTGATCGGCGCCCTTGAAGCCGAAGCTGGCCACATAGGCGCGGGTCGGCACCTCCACACCGGCCACCTCGATGAAGTCGAGGCCGCCGGACACGGCTTCCCACAGGTTCTTGTTCGGATCCAGGCCCTCACGGTTCTGGTCCACGTAGCTGATTTTGACGGTGTCGCCGATCTTCAGCTCGCCGCTGGTCAGCGGCTCCAGGCCCACGATGGTCTTGAACAGCGTGGACTTACCCACGCCGTTCGGGCCGATTACGCCGACGATGCCGTTGCGCGGCAGCGTGAAGGACAGGTCGTCGATGAGCACGCGATCGCCGAAAGCCTTGTGGATGTGGTTGGCTTCCAGCACGGTGGAGCCCAGGCGCGGGCCGGCCGGAATCTGAATCTCGGAGAAGTCGAGCTTCTTGTTGTTGCGTGCCTCGTTCTCCATCTGGTCGTAACGTTCCAGACGGGCCTTGTTCTTGGCCTGACGGGCCTTGGGGGAGGAGCGCACCCAGTCGAGCTCGTTCTTCAGTCGCTTGGCGAGCTTGGCGTCCTTGGCGCCCTGGATCTCCAGACGCTTGGCCTTGGTCTCCAAGTAGGTGGAGTAGTTGCCCTTGTACGGGTACAGGTGGCCGCGGTCGACCTCGCAGATCCATTCGGCCACATTGTCCATGAAGTAACGATCTGCGCCCTTGTACTGGTGCAGGAACTGTTCCAGCCACAGGATGGACTCGGCGTCCAGGTGGTTGGTGGGCTCGTCGAGCAGCAGCAGGTCCGGGGCCTCAAGCAGCAGCTTGCACAGGGCCACACGGCGGCGCTCGCCACCGGAGCACACGTTGACCGGGGTGTCCGGATCGGGGCACTGCAGGGCGTCCATCGCCTGCTCAAGCTGGGAGTCGAGGTCCCAGCCGTCGGCGGCGTCGATCTCGGTCTGCAGCTTGCCCATCTCTTCCATCAGCGCGTCGAAGTCGGCGTCCGGGTTGGCCATTTCTTCACCGATCTCGTTGAATCGGGCGACCTTCTCGGCAATCGGGCCGAACGCCATCTTGATGTTCTCGCCCACGGTCTTGGTGTCATCCAGCGGCGGCTCCTGCTGCAGGATGCCGACCGTGAAGCCCGGGGTCAGCGTGGCCTCGCCGTTGCTCACGGTCTCCAGGCCGGCCATGATCTTGAGCAGGGTGGACTTACCCATGCCGTTCGGGCCCACGACGCCGATCTTTGCGCCGGGCAGGAAGCTCAGGGTCACGTCATCGAGAATCACGCGGTCGCCGTAAGACTTGCGGGCCTTGATCATCTGAAATACGAATTCTGCCATGTTGTGCAGTTACTCCTTAAAAAGGGGTTGGAATTCCGCTGTTTCTTTAGTCTTTAGTTTGTGATGGATACGCTGTGTGCAGCGCGGAGCACGCCCCCCGAATCACGGATCGCGGTGCGCCGCGTCAGGCCTGTGCCGCCCTGTCCGCATAACGATCGAATCCACGCCAAACCACCGCCCACCATGGTATCGGAAGGGCTGGAATGGCGGGCGTCGCTATGGCTTGGAGGGGTAATGGATGGGCCTGACATTGCCGTGGCGCGACGCGCCGGGCGGCGCGCCGTGGTCCAGTGATGCTGTAGTATATCCTCTTGTGCTTCATTGAGGTACAGATGGCCCCGTAGCTCAGTTGGTTAGAGCGCCGCCCTGTCACGGCGGAGGTCACCGGTTCAAGTCCGGCCGGGGTCGCCACCAAGCTCCTGACAAATGTCAGGAGCTTTTTGTTCTTTTGCCGTATTTCGTGGTGTAGGGCGAAATATGGGGTTATAGGCCAAAATGTGTGTCTGGTGTTTAGTCGTTTGATGACCATTTCGACTCTGGCATGGAAGCTGTTTCAGTCGATGCCGATGCCGTATCGCATGGAAATACCGAAGGTTTCGTGCTGGCCTTGGGGCTCTGCTCGACACGCCGATAGTCTGAATGACAACGTTTGCTATTGAATGACAACGTTAGCGTTAACAGTGCTTATAAATGGTGAAAAACGTGTGCAGGGTCACATTGGCAGAACGTGCGCGAGATATGACAAATCATGAAAAATACGCTATGGGAGGTCATGGCAACTCGTTACTATTTTCGCTGTCTCGTACGCCACACAAGCCTTCAAGGAGTAAGCCATGACCACGCTCGCCATTGATATCGGAGGAACTAAGATCGCCGCCGCCGTCTGCGATGAAAACGATAGCATCATCCAGCGCTGGCGCGTCCCCACGCCGATGGATGCCGACGCCATCAACCAGCACATCGCCGAGGTGTACCGCGAGGCTGTGGCCGCCGGACACACCGATATCGAGGCCATCGGCATCTCCGCCGCCGGCAACGTGAGCGCCGACCGCAAGACGCTCACCTTCTCCGCCAACATCCCGGCCTGGATCAACTACGACCTGTCCGAGCACGTCGGCGCGCTGATCGACCATGCCGTGCCGGTCGTTGTCGAGAACGACGCCAACTGCGCCGGCTGGGGCGAATACGTGCACGGTGCCGGCCAGGGCAGCTCCAACATGGTCGCCCTGACCGTGGGCACCGGCCTCGGCGGCGCCATCGTGATCAACGGTCAGCTGTACCGCGGCTCCTTCGGCATGGCCGCCGAACTCGGCCACCTGCCGATGGTCCCGGACGGCGACCACTGCGGCTGCGGCCTGCGCGGCTGCGCCGAGCGCTACACCTCGGGCACTTCGCTGGAGAACTTCGCCAAGTCCGCCGTGCGCCGTCGTCCGCAGGATGCCAAGCGTCTCATGGAGCTGTGTGGCGGCGACATCTCCAAGCTGGAAGGCCCGATGGTCTCCCAGGCCGCCCAGGAAGGCGACGTGCTCGGCCTGTACGCATTCGGCAAGATCGGCGAATGGCTTGGCCGCACGATGGCCGCAGTCTCCGCCGTGCTCGATCCGGACCTGTTTGTGATCGGCGGCGGTGTGGTGGCCGTCGGCGACATTCTGCTGGAGCCGGCCCGCTACAACTACCAGCGTTTCCTGGAAGGCAGCGCCTACCGCGGCCATGCCAAGATCGTCGCCGCCACCGCCGGCCAAGACGCCGGCCTCATCGGTGCCGCCAACCTGGCTCTGCGCTGACGATGCCGCTCCGGCAACGGGGCGTTAGTCTAATGGTGAGTCATGGCCGGTGCCATGGCTCACTGCCGCGCTGATAGTGCGGTCGATGAGTTTCCGCTGCCTGACCATGGAATCGAATTTCGGGTTCTCGGCGATTTCCTCATACTCGTGTTCGGTGGTCACGCCGGCGATTTCGGCGATAATCTCCTCATAGGACGTTTCGACGGTTCGATGCACGCCGGTGACGTGCCCCTGACGTATCACGACAATGCGGTCGGATACCGCGAACACATCCGGCAGATCGTGGCAGACCATCACCACGGACCGGCCTTCGGAGCGCAGTCGCTTGATATATGCGAGCACTTCCGCCGACTGCATCACCGACAGTGCGGCGGTCGGTTCGTCCAGCAGAATAAGCTGCGGGTCATTGAGCAGCGTGCGCGCTATGGCCACGGTCTGGCGCTGGCCGACGGATAAGGATGCGATAGGGGAGCCGACCCGAATCGCCGAGCTCAGGGTCTTCAGCACGGAACGGGCACGCGAGTTCATCGAATCGTCATCGCGTATGCCAATCTGATTGATCTCCTTGCCGAGGAACAGGTTCGAGGCCACGTCCAGGTTGTCGCAGAACTCCTGCCCCTGGAACACCGATGCGATGCCCATGCGGTCCGCCTCCCTGATCGAGGGAATGGTCACCTGTTCGCCGTTGAGATAGATATGGCCGAATCCCGGCTGCAGAAATCCCGCGATGACCTTGATCAGAGTGGACTTTCCTGCGCCGTTATCGCCCACGATGGCGATGACCTCCTGGCGCTGGATGGACAGATTCACCGATTTCAACGCCTCGACGAAGCCGAACTTCACACAGATGTCCTCCAGCCGCAGCAGAGGAGGTGTGCTCGAATTCCTCATGGTGTGTTCCTTCTTATCACTCTTCTCCTGGTACCGGTCACTGGCTGACGTCATTGCGAACCGAGAACTCGATGGCGCATAATGCGCCGCCTAGCGCGCAATTGTCGTCCGGGTGGGATGACACGAGTACATCGATGGGTGTCACGGCATCAGGGAACAGCATGCGCTGCAACGCTTCATTGAACGGTTGGATGAATACGTCGCCGGTCATGGCCAGCTTGCCGCCGAGCACAATGACCTCCGGATCCACGCTGATGCACAGATCAGCCGCCACCTGACCGATACGCACGGCCGCGTCGGCGATGATGCGACGGCAACCGGGGTCGCCTTCGTTGGCAAAGGACACCAGATCATCCAGCGTCATATTGCCGTGTGTGACGCTGAGCAACTGCACCAGCCTGTTTTCCGCCACGACGGTGTCAAGGCAGCCGCGGTTGCCGCACGAACAGATGGCACCCAGCGGGTCGACCTGGATATGGCCGATTTCACCGGCCAGGCCGGTCACGCCATGCATGATTTCGCCGTTGATGACGATGCCTGCGCCAACCCCGTCGTTGGCTGAGATATATACGAAATTGCGTTTGCCTGCCGCCACGCCCATACGGGATTCGCCGTATGCCGCGAAATTCGCGTCATTATCGACGTATACGGGAACGTCGAACGCCGTGCGCAACGGGGCCGTGATATCGACGCCGTCCCATCCGGGCAGAATGCCGGGAATCGCTATGGTGTGGTCGCTGGTGGCCACCGGTGCGGCCACGGCCACGCCGATGCCGACCAGCTCGCTGGCTTCGGCGTCGATGCTGCTCAGGGTCTCATTGATGAGCAGCATGGCGCGTTCCAGCGTTGTGTCCGCCTTGTGGCCCAACGGCAGAGGGAGCGTGTGCTCAGCGATGATTGACTTCGAGAAGTCAACGATAGAAAGCGTAAGATGACGTCGCGCGATCCAAAGCCCGACGCCGAGGCCCTGATGCCGTGCAAGGGTCACCAGAGTGGCTCTGCGACCGTTGCGAACGGTGTTTTTGGTCTCCAGCTGGTCTTCGTCGACAAGCTGATGGACGAGCGTGGACACGGTCGCAGTGGACAGTCCTGTCACCTCTGCCAGTTCGACCTGTGTCATGGCGCCGAACTTGTGGATGCTGGCCAGCAAGTTGGCGCGGTTTGCCTCGCGAAGCGAGGTCTGCGAACCGAAAAGCCTTGTTGCCATAAGAGTTCAGTGTAGTCGTTACCGGCATGAGGCACAGCGAGGCGCAGAGCGTGGATTTTTCGGCGTGTCGCCTTGTGATGCGCGAAAAATCGCCATTGCGTTCATTGGTTGAACATAAACGACAGGAAATTCGCTTTCTTGAGTTTGACAACTTAACTCAATACGGTATTCTATGAGATGAACCTGAGGTTATTCCCAGGTTCGGGCGACCAAGGAGGGTTCGCCATCCCCTCGAAGATGAAGGAGAACAAATGAAGTTCACTAAGAAGATCGTCGCCGTGGTGGCAGGCGTTGCCATGTGCGCGGGCCTCGCGGCCTGCGGTGGCAGCCGTAGCGGCCAGGCAACTGGCGGTGATGCCAAGATCGAAAAGGGCGCCACTATCGGCATTTCGATGCCGACCAAGTCCGAAGAGCGTTGGAACAAGGACGGCAACAACCTGAAGGCCAAGCTGGAGAAGGCCGGATACAAGGTCATCCTGTCCTTCGCCGACGATAAGCCGGCCCAGCAGAACGCTGACATCGAGAACATGGTCAACAACGACGCCAAGATCGTCGTGGTCGCTTCCAAGGACGGCACCGCAGTGGGCCCCGCCGTTGAGAAGGCCCGCGATGCAGGCGCCAAGGTCATCGCCTACGATCGACTGATCATGAACACCGACGCCGTCGACTACTACGCCACCTTCCAGCTGGAGCAGGTCGGCGTGCTCGAGGCCACGTGGCTCATTGACCAGCTCAAGCTTAAGGATGGCGCCACCGGCCCGTTCAATATCGAGCTGTTCACCGGTTCCCCGGATGACAACAACGCCAAGTACTTCTTCAAGGGCGCTTGGGATCTGCTGCAGCCGTACTTCGAGAAGGGCGTGCTCGTCTCCCCGTCCCAGCACGGTCAGGGTGGCGTGACCAAGGACTTCACCGTTGAGGATTGGCAGAAGATCTCCGTGATGAGCTGGAAGACCGAGCAGGCGCAGAAGGACATGGAATCCATCCTTGACTCCACCTACGCCCACGGCGAGAAGCTCGACGCGGTCCTCACTCCGTACGACGGCATCGCCCAGGGCGTGATCAACGCCATCGAATCCAAGCGTCCCGACATGAAGCCGGGCACCGACTCCTGGCCGTACATCACCGGTCAGGACGCCATGGAGATCGCAGTTGCCAACATCGCCAAGGATAAGCAGGGCGAGACCGTGTTCAAGGACGTGAACAAGCTGGCTGACGCCGTGTACGACATGGTCGTCGAGATCGCCGAGGGCAAGGAAGTCTCCGGCCTGAACGGCAAGTTCAACAACAACAACATCGACGTCCCGTCCAAGCTGCTTGACCCCCAGAACATCACCAAGGACAACCTCCAGGATCTGGTCACGGCCAACTACATCACCCAGGATCGCTTCGACGAGCTGACTAAGTAGTCCTCATCAGGCAATCCGTAAACAAACACAATGACATGCGGCGCATAGCCGATATGCGCCGCATGTCCATGAACACAGAACTGTGACGAGGAGTGGTGACATGTCATCAAATGACACCATCTTGACGATGGAAAACATCACGAAGACGTTCGGTCCGGTCAAAGCCCTCACCGATGTGAATCTTTCCGTCGATCGCGGCGAGATCCACGCCATCTGCGGCGAGAACGGTGCAGGTAAATCGACCCTGATGAACGTGCTTTCGGGTGTGTACCCATACGGTAGCTATTCCGGCAAAATCACCTTTGATGGCAAGGAATGCAAATACCATACTATTAATGATTCCGAGGCCGACGGCATCGTAATCATTCATCAGGAACTGGCGTTGAGCCCGTTCCTGTCCATTGCGGAGAACATCTTCATCGGCAACGAGCAGGCCAAGGGTGGCGTAATCGACTGGGACAAGACCCGTGCCGAGGCGAAGAAGCTGCTCGATCGTGTGGGACTTCCCGAAGACCCGGATACCAAGGTTATGGACATCGGCGTCGGCAAGCAGCAGCTCGTCGAAATCGCCAAGGCATTGTCCAAGGACGTGAAGCTGCTCATCCTCGATGAGCCGACCGCTGCACTGAACGATGAGGATTCCGCCCACCTGCTTGACCTGGTTCGTCAGCTACGTGACGAGCAGGGCGTGACCAGCATCATCATCACTCATAAACTCAACGAGGTCGCCGCCATCGCCGACAATGTCACCATCATTCGAGACGGTTCGACCGTCGGTGTGATGTACGTGACGCCGGAGACGCCGCTCGACCAGGAAGAACTCATCCGCAAGATGGTGGGTCGTCCGCTGCACAACCTGTACCCGAACCACCCCTCCAATACCCCGGGCGAGGAATACCTGCGTGTCGAGGATTGGACCGTGCATCATCCGCTCGACGCGGAGCGCGTGATCGTAGACCATGCGAACATCAACGTGCATGCCGGCGAGATCGTCGGTCTGGCGGGTCTGATGGGTGCGGGTCGTACCGAGATGGCCATGTCCATCTTCGGCCACTCTTACGGTTCCAACATCTCCGGCAAGGTGTTCGTCAAGGGCAAGGAAGTCAAGATGCCCAACGTGCAGTCCGCGATTGACGCAGGTCTCGCCTACGCCACCGAGGATCGTAAGGGCAACGGTCTGAACCTGCTGCAGAACATCCGAGAGAACGCGTCCCTGGCCTCCCTGACCAAGATCAGCAAGGGCGGGGTTGTGGACGACAACCTTGAGCGCAAGGAAGTTGAACAGTACCGCAAGGACTTCAACATCAAGTGCCATGACATCGATGTGAATGTCTCCACCCTCTCCGGTGGTAACCAGCAGAAAGTGCTGCTCGCCAAGTGGGTTATCTCGCAGCCGGACATCCTCATCCTCGATGAGCCGACCCGCGGCATCGACGTCGGCGCCAAGTATGAGATCTACGAAATCATCGATAAGCTTGCCGATGCAGGCAAGGCCGTCATCGTGATTTCCTCCGAGCTGCCCGAGCTCATCGGTATCTGTGACCGCATTTACACGGTGTCCTACGGTGTCGTCACCGACAATGTTGAGAAGAATGGATTTACCCAGGAATACCTGATGAAGGGTATGACCAAGGAAAGGGAGGTGGCAGCCTGATGAGCGCCGCAACTGCAACACCTGCAAAGAAAGAAGAAAAGACCGGCCTGCTGGCCACGGTTGCCAACAATGCCCGTCAATACGGTATTGTCGGCGCACTGCTGGTCATCGTCGTGGCCTTCGAGGTCCTGACCGGAGGCGTGCTGCTGAAGCCGAACTCCTTCGTGTCCCTGATTCAGCAGAACGCTTACGTGATCATCCTGGCCATTGGTATGGTGATGGTCATCATCGCCACCCACATCGACCTTTCGGTTGGTTCCTTGGTAGCCTTCATCGGTGGTGTGTGTGCACTGCTGATGGAACGCGCCGGAGTCAACTGGATGCTCGCCATCGTCATCGCTCTGGTCGTCGGCCTGATCGTCGGCGTCTGGCAGGGCTTCTGGGTCGCCGTCATCGGCATCCCGGGCTTCATTACCACTCTGGCCGGCATGTTGATCTTCCGTGGTCTCGCCACCGTGATCGTCGGCGAATCCGTGCCGATTACCTCCCTCGAATTCCGTGGCATTGCCCGTAACTACCTGCCCAACATCCTTGGCTGGTGGGGTCCGTTCGATGGTCTGACCATTGTGCTCGGCATCCTGTGCATCGTCGGCTTTGCCTGGAGCCAGCTGCGCAAGCGCGCCCGTGTGGCCAAGGTCGGCCTGGTGCCGATGAGCCTGACCGTCCTCAAAATTGTGCTTGCCGCGGTCGTCATCGCCTTCGTCACCTACCTGCTGGCTTCCTCCGGTAACGCTGATCAGGGTGGTACCCCGATCATGCTGGTGATCGTCGGTGTGCTGGTCTTCATCTACAACTTCATCCTGACCAAGACCGTGTTCGGTCGCCACGTGTACGCCGTTGGTGGCAACCGCAAGGCCGCCATCCTCTCCGGTATCAACACCCGCCGCGTGGACTTCCTGCTGTTCGTCCACATGGGCTTCCTGTCCGCAGTGGCCGCTGTCTGCATGCTCTCCCGTCTGGCTTCCGCAACTGCTCAGGCCGGTATGGAGTTCGAGATGGACGCCATCGCCGCCTGCTTCATCGGTGGCACGGCCGTTACCGGTGGTATTGGTACCATCCCGGGCGCTGTGATCGGTGCATTCGTGATGGGTGTTATCAACCAGGGTCTGTCGATCATGGGTGTTGACACCGCCGTGGTGAAGACCATCAAGGGCCTCGTGCTCCTGCTGGCCGTCGCCGTGGACATCATGTCCAAGCGCAAGAAGAGCTGACCTTCCCCTTTCTCCTCCTCGATGTGGGATTCGTGCCGGTGCCGCTGGTGCGGATCCCACACTGTTATCTGCCGTCATTCTTGTAATCAAAGGACTTTTTCCGCCATGAAACTCACCGCGCGCTCCACCTCCCGTATGTATGCATTGACCTGCTTGGCCTGCGTTATCTGGCTCTGGCAGTCACTGGTCGAGGCCAATAACGATGGCTCGCTGTTCAATTGGGCCACTATTGTCTTCTCGCTGTGCTTGCTAGTGGTCATCGGATGGAGTGGTTGGAATGCCGTCGCCGGGTGGAACGCCAAGGAGACTGAGGCCGCCACGGCAGGTGCCAAGGATGATGAGGGCAGCACTGATCGGTAGCGTATATACGGCTGTTGTTGCCGGGGACATATAGGTCCCGGCAAATCTGCAGCGATATGTGCATTGCAAGCCAGGGATTCCCTGGCTTTTTTATGTCGAAACGGAACTCGACACGGGCGCGCAGGCCGTTGGGTTTGTCTAGAGCCTGCATATAGTTACTTATGGTAATGACTATTGGTAACTAATTGGGGGTTGGGCCAGCGATGTGCGATTCCCGAACCGATACCAAGACCGGCTTGCTTCCGGTGAATGAGGTGCGGAGCCTCCTGGATGTCTGCTGGAAAGCGAAGGCTATCACCGAGCTGATGCCGGCACTGCCCAAAGGCCTGAAACCGCGCTACGTACACGTCATTGATGCCGTCTGGCATATCAACGAAACGAATGGGCAGGAAATCGGCACCGCACGGGTAAGCGATGTCAGCGCCTTTCTCGGCGTCACTACGCCGAGCGTTACCAAACTCGTTGGCGAGATGGTGGAGCTTGGTCTGGTGGTCAAGCATATGGATGCCGCCGATCGGCGTGCGGTGACGCTCACGCTCACCGAGCGTGGACTAGATATCCGCCGCGTTTACGTAGAGGAATACCATGCGCATCTTAGCCAGCTATTGGGCGGGCTGACCGTGGAACAATGCGAAACCACTGTGCGCACATTGACCGAAGCCCTGCGGCTTATGCAGGAAGACGCGCAGCATCGCAAAAGCATGTGAATGAATGGAGGAGAGCAACGATTATGACTGATTCAGCAACACAACTACCTCACGGCGGCAAACAACCCTTTTCCGGCAAGCTCGTCATCGCGGTCGTCTCGCTTGCGATTCTGACCTTCCTCGGCATCCTGTCGGAAACCTCACTGAACATCGCCTACTCCACGCTGATGGAGGAGTTCTCCATCGGCGCTTCGGTGGTGCAGTGGCTCACCACCGGCTATCTGCTCTTGCTGTCAGTATCGATTTCGAGCTCGCCGTTCATGGTGCGCAAGTTCGCCACCAAAACCCTGTTCATCATGGCCGTCGTGATCTTCGCCGCCGGCACACTGCTGGGCGCGCTCGCGGTCAACTTCCCGATGCTGCTCGCCGCCCGACTGGTCATGTCGCTCGGCACCGGCATCTCCTTGTCGCTCATCACCAGCATCATTCTGGAAAAGCGCCGCTTGAACAGCGCGGCTCGATGCTCGGCATCGTCAGTCTGGTCACCTGCGCTGCACCGGCCATCGGCCCGGTATTCGGCGGCGTGCTGAAGAGCCACTTCCCGCCCAAGTTCATCATCATCGGCTTCGCGGGCACCGTAATCATGGACGCGGTGTTCGTGACGCTGTCCGGCAATGTGTGGGTGGTGGCCATCGCCGCGAACGATGGGGCAGACGCCGCCGGTTCGTATATGATCGCCTTCCCACGCAGCATGATGGTGTTCGCCGGCATGGCCGTGCTCGGCGTGATCCTCGCCTCGCTCATGTTCCGATTCTCCACTCGCCGCCCGCCGGAAATGAGGGAAGTCAAATAGTATGCCCGCAGCGGATTGGTTGGCTTTATGATGGAACAGATATGCCATCACAGGAGAAGCAGGAGAACTATCATGCTTGAACCACCGGTCACTCCGATCCGCAAGGCCAACGACGGCCTCGAACTGCCAGCCACCGGATTCGGCACCTACAAGGTCAACGGCCTGGCCGGCGTGGACGCCATCAAGTCCGCCATTCATCAGGGCTACCGACTCATCGATTCCGCCTTCAACTATGAGAATGAAGGCGTGGTGGGCCGCGCTATCCGCGAATCCGGTGTGCCGCGCGAAGACATCATCGTCACGTCCAAGCTGCCCGGCCGCCACCACGCCCATGACGAGGCGCTGCTCACCATTGAGGAGAGCGTGTGCCGTATGGGCCTCGACTACATCGATCTCTATCTGATCCACTGGCCGAACCCGAGCCAAGGCCAGTTCGTTGAGGCATGGGAGGCGCTGGTCGAAGCCCGTGAACGTGGGCTGGTCAAGCATATCGGCGTCAGCAACTTCTTGCCCGGCCATATTGATCTGCTCATTCGCGATACGGGCGTGACCCCGGCCGTCAACCAAGTTGAGCTGCACCCGTACTTCCAGCAGCGCGAACAGCTGGCCTACGACAACGCGCACGGCATCATCACCGAGGCATGGAGCCCGCTGGGCCGCGCCAACCAGATGCTGCGCGACCCGGACCTGAAGCGTATCGCCGCCAAGCACGGTATTTCCGTGGTTCAGGCCATTTTGCGCTGGCACCTCCAGTACGGCGACGTGGCCATCCCGAAGTCCTTGAACCCGGAGCGCCAGCGTCAGAACCTCGACCTGACCGCTTTTGAACTCGATGATCAGGACATGGCCGATATCGCCGCAATGGACAACCCCGAAGGTCACACCTTCGGCCAGAACCCCCATTGGCACGAAGAAGCGTGATTCCAGCATGCAACGTCCTATTATGACTTCGCGGTCGTTTTTGCGCACGCCGTCCGAAGCGGCCGGGCCCGGCGACGAGCAGGTGATCGAAGACCTCGTAGACACGCTGGAGGCCAACCGTTCACGGTGCGTGGGCATGGCCGCCAACATGATTGGCGTAGGCAAACGCATCATCGTCTTTGTGGATGAAGACCTTGGCGGGCGCATAACGGTGATGCTCAACCCCGTGATTACCGCTTCGGACGGTGCCTTCGATACCCAGGAAGGATGCCTGTCCCTGACCGGCGAACGCCGCACGCTGCGTTATCGACGTATTGAGGTCAACTACGAGAACCGTCGGTTCCGCGCCCGCCACGCCACCTTCGCCGGTTGGACTGCGCAGATTATCCAGCATGAAGTCGATCACTGCAACGGCATCATTATCTGATTCATATCGGTGCTCATTGCAGCCCAACTCCCGAGGCTGGTCATCGCGATTACGATGCGATTACATCGCAACCGCTATGACCAGCCTTTTTGTGCACTGGTGGGGTGGGTGTTCTCATCGGTGTTGGGGTGCCATGCGCTGGCAGGTTGGCTTCGCTGAGGGGTGTGGGTGGTGTCATGTCGCCAGCGGTTGGCTGGTTGGCTTCGCTGGAGGTTCTCTCAGCGTCGGTGATGTGCCAAAGAGTGGCGGGCTGGCTTCGCTAAGGAGCGTTACCGTCGGTGGAGAACCAGTGCGTGACCTGCTGCCGACGCTAAGCGTTCATTAAGCGTCGTTAGCGGCCAAAACTTGGACGTGTAACGATGCTGGGCGGTTTTAGCGTCGTTGCTGTGCCAAGTTGTGGTCCTCTGCCGACGCTGCCAGTGCAGTAGCGTCGGCGTTGGGACAGGTGTTGGGCCTTTGCCGACTCTATAAGCGGGGGGAAATCATTCGCTGGTGCCTAAGTGGGTCTATTGCCATGCTGAATACATCTGCTGAGTGTAGCTATGCGTTCGAAGGCGATTTCGGGACCTTTCTCAGTAGCAAATATGCCTAATGCGCGGAGTTATACACTTCACCGTGCACTTATACACGCCAAACGAAGCAGAAATCGACTGCTGACAGTGGACGACACGCCAGAGACGATGTGGATAACCCAGAGACGGTGGATAACAGCTGCGCGATCAGTGGATAACCTGCAAGAAAGTGCGGTTATCCACCGACGGTAGCCACTGTTATGCACATTCCATACCCCTTGGAATCATTGGGTTTTCCACTTATCCACCATCTCGCCATGTGGGCTTGCGAGCCACCGCACGAACGTCATACAGTGTGCCTCACGGCGGGCAACGTAGCCCGCCGTCCACATCACATGAAGGGGAAACACCATGAGCACCGCAACCACTACTACTGCCGAAAATGCCGGTTTGCCAGCAATGCTGGACACCAAAGACGTAGCCGAGATGTTCAAACGCTGCAATCTCGCCGTCTATGCCGAAGCGAGACGCATATATTATCGCGAAGTGAATCTGAACCCATGCAAAAAGTATCCGAAGCAGGTGCTGCAAAGGATCGAATGGTGGTTCTGGGATTGGTTTGCCTATGACTGCGCCGTCAGCGGTATTGGACTGACCGGCAATGAATCCGAAGATTTACGTATCGAATTGCAGTACGGTCCGGGCGCAGGTATCTCGCCATTCCTAGCCTTGGCCGAATTCATGTATGACAAGGACGAACGTATCGGCACACGCGAGATACGTGATTTTCGCGAATTTGATGACACCAATTTCGCTTCGATGTTCTGGATTCGCGATGCCAGCGCGGTCAAAGGTCGTCTGACAGTTGAGGACATCATTCATGGTGGTGTCTACGAGGTGGCGGACGTACATGCCGCCTCGCAATACGATGGTGCGCACGGCGGCATGATCGTCAATCGCATCGCACATGTGAGAGGCGTGTGGCGATCCTGTTCCATCCCGATCTATGAGGCACGAAGGCCTGATGACCCGCGAATCGGTGATTCGCTGGCCCGTTCATTCCGGGAAACCGGATATAAACCGGACTTTGCCGGTCTGGTGCGGTTTTTCTACGGGAGGGCCAAAGACACCGGTCTCGACTGGGAAGATGTGGAAGCCGCGCGCCAAGCCGGTACTTTGGACGCGCTGATCAAGAAGGCCAGCAATCGGTGAAGGATTCGCCTAACGCTGCTGTCCAAGTCGGCGGCCGCGATCACGAATGAAGAGTGACGCAACCAAACAGACCGCGCACACAATGGCGACCGTGCGGAACGAAGCCCGCACGCCAATGGCCGATGCCGCCGCTTCCGGAACTCCGGTTCGCATGGCCGCCGTGGTGTGCGTGTTCATGATGGTGACCAGCAGCACAGCCGCAAACGTCATGATCGCGAAGCCCAGCAAGGCGAGCGGTCGGCCACCGATACGGTCATACATCTTGCCGGCCACCGGGTTCAGGATGCCCATGGCGATGCCGCTCGGCATCATCACCAGACCGGACACCAGTGCATTAACGCCAAGATCATTCTGCAAATATGCCCATCGCGTACAGGAACAGCTGGCGCGTGGTGAAGGTCTCGATGAGGAACGCGGTGATCGGGATTATGATGCCGTTGGTGAGCATGAATCCGATGGTCAGCCATTGCACGGTGCTGCTGGGCACATCGAATTCATGCATCAACGTGGGCAGTGCGGAGATCATCAGCGTCTGGTTGAGAATGGCCACAAACGAGCCGATCATCAGGGTGATGACCATGGCAGTGGTGTTGGCATGGGTGGTGCTGTTGGAGTTGGCGGGGGCGATGGAGCCGGCCTCAGCGGTGGCCGGCGAGGAATTGCGTGACGTCAATTATCGAGCCTCGTTTTCTTGGCTTGCCCATACTATCTTGTGCCTTGACTGCATTCGAAAACCATTGCAATGACTAGCAACACGCTGAGACGCGGCGTATTAATTCAATCATTTGACAAACTTAGTTCGTTCGTTTTATTATTGGTCCTGCAATCCGTAATATCGCCTACTGCAAAGGAGCGCCCAAATGGGTCTGTGGGATGTTGACAAGATCGAGTACGTCGGCCGCGCCAAAGGACCGAAGGAAGACTTCGCCTTCCATTACTACGATGCCGACAAGGTCGTTGCCGGCAAGAAGATGAAGGATTGGCTGCGCTTCGGCGTTGCTTGGTGGCACACCTTCAACCAGGAACTGGTTGATCCGTTCGGCACCGGCACCGCGCACCGCCCGTACTACAAGTACACCGATCCGATGGACCAGGCTCTGGCCAAGGTCGACTACGCCTTCGAGCTGTTCCAGAAGCTGGGCGTCGAGTACTTCTGCTTCCACGATCGTGACATCGCCCCCGAAGGCGACACCCTGCGCGAGACCAACGCCAACCTCGACAAGGTCGTTGACAAGATCGACGAGAATATGAAGTCCACCGGTGTCAAGCTGCTGTGGAACACCTCCTCCCTGTTCACCAACCCGCGCTTCGTGTCCGGCGCCGCCACTTCTCCGTTCGCCGACATCTACGCCTACGCCGGTGGCCAGCTCAAGAAGAGCTTGGAGATCGGCAAGCGCCTGGGCGCCGAGAACTACGTGTTCTGGGGTGGCCGCGAAGGCTACGAGAACCTGTGGAACACCGAGATGAAGCGCGAGACCGACCACATCGCCAAGTTCTTCCACATGTGCGCAGATTACGCCAAGGAAATCGGCTTTGAGGCCCAGTTCCTGATCGAGCCGAAGCCGAAGGAGCCGACGCTGCACCAGTACGACTTCGATGCCGCCACCGCCATCGAGTTCCTGCGCAACCACGACCTGACTGACGTCTTCAAGCTGAACCTGGAAGGCAACCACGCCAACCTGGCCGGCCACACCTACCAGCACGAGATCCGCGTGGCCCGCGAATCCGGCTTCCTCGGCTCCCTCGACGCCAACCAGGGCGACAAGCTCATCGGCTGGGATATGGACGAGTTCCCGACCGACCTGTACGAGACCGTCGCCGTCATGTGGGAAGTCCTGCAGGCCGGCTCCATCGGACCTCACGGTGGTCTGAACTTCGACGCCAAGCCGCGCCGTACCTCCTTCTACGAGGAGGACCTGTTCCGCTCCCACATCGCCGGCATGGACACCTACGCCGCCGGCCTGCTGGTTGCCGACAAGATGAACCAGGACGGCTTCATCCAGGACCTCATGGCCGAGCGCTACAGCTCCTACGATTCCGGCATCGGCAAGGACATCGACGAGGGCAACGTGACCCTGGCCGACCTCGAAGCCTACAGCCTCGACAAGCCGCAGTCCGAGCTCATCGCCGCCACCAAGTCCGATCACCTCGAGTCCGTCAAGGCCACGATCAACAACTACATCATTGATGCCCTGTCTGAGGTCGAGTGACCATCGGTCTGACCGATTGAATTCGCTCCATCGGGCGCGTACACATCAATTATGATGCCAGTGCGCCCGATGGGCTGATTCGATAATTTCGCCATGTGCGGTGTTGTGTTATGCCCGCATGGCACCTTTCCATTCCTTCTTTTTTCCTTTCTCTCCTTCCACTGGAAAACCGCCTGAGGCAACGTCGCCAAGGGCGGTTTTCTGGTTGTGGCGGGGCTGGGGGTGGATTGGGGGGCGAACATGTTCGCGGCGGGGTGCGTTGACGGTGACGTGTTGGCGACGATGAACATATCGGCGGCAGGAGAAGATAAGCTGTTCTCAGGGAAACATCAGCACAACAAAGGAGTTACGCATGCGAGATTTCATTTTCCATAACCCAGTGAAGATCTACTTCGGCAAAGGGCAGGCGCGCCATATCGCACAGGAGGTGGAGCGTGTCGAGGGCGCCGTTCTGGTGGTGTATGGCGGCGGTAATGGCTGCGCTGGCAGGAACCGGGCGCAAAATCATCGAGCTGCCCGGCGTTACGCCGAACCCGCGATTGGACAAAGCGCTGGAAGGCGTACGACTGGTCAAGGAGCATGGCGTCGGCCTGATTCTGGCCGTCGGCGGTGGCTCGGTAATCGACTGCGCGAAATTCATTTCGTTGGGTTCCGGCATCGGTGACGATGAGGATTTGTGGGATGACTACATCGAAACCGGCAAACCGGCACCTGAAGGGCTGATTCCGGTTGGCGTGGTGCTCACCACCGCGGCAACGGGCTCGGAAATGGGAGATGCGGCCGTGCTTACCAATTGGGAACGCAACCGCAAGCTCGGCTATACGTCGTTCCCGCTGATGCCCAGGTTCTCCGTGCTGGATCCAAGCTACCTGATGACATTGCCCGCCGAACAGACGGTGTATGGCTTCGAGGACATGTTCTGCCACACGTGTGAGCAGTATTTCTCCTATCCGGTGGACGACAACCTTTCCGACGAAATCGCCGAGGGCATCCAACGTCATATTCTGCGTTCGTGGCGAGCGTGCTTGGCCGATCCGAAAGATTATGAGGCTCGCTCCAATGCAATGTGGGATTCCACGTTGGCTCTGAACCGCATTATCTCGCGCGGCAAGGAAGAGGATTGGGTGACGCACGGCATCGAACACGCGCTGTCCGCATACACCGATATCGCTCACGGCGCTGGTCTGGCCGTGGTTCACCCGCATTGGATGGCATACGTGTATCTGGTCAACGATGAGGTGACGGCTCGCTTTGCCCGCTGGGCGGTCGACGTGTGGGGTGTGACGCCCACCGGCAAAACCGATCGCATGGTGGCCGAGGAAGGCATTGATCGCTATGTCGATTTCCTGCGCCGCGTAGGTGCGCCGCTGATTCTTTCTGAGGCCGGCGTGCCCGACGATCCCGCCTCTCTCGACAAGTACGCCGATCATGCCGGTGAGGCCGGCGGCTCATTCGTGCAGATTCACCGTGACGATGCCCGAGCGATTCTCGAGGCATGCAAGGAACCGGTGTCGTTCTGACGGTTGGACTAATCCCGTGATTTGAGCCGCCGCGTGCTGTCCCGCACCACCAAAGACGTAGAAAGAACCACGCGCTTCTGAATCTTGCGTCCTTCATTGGTATCGATGACCATGCGAGCTGCAGTGGCGGCCATGTCTTGCAATGGCTGGCGGACCGTGGTCAACGCCGGGCCCATGTGCGCGGCGGTCTGTATATCGTCGAATCCGATAACGGACAGATCTTCGGGGATGCGGATTTTCAGTTGACGGGCCGCCTCGTAAACGCCCATGGCCTGTATGTCACTGCCTGCAAAGATGGCGGTCGGGCGACTTTGTTCGTTTTCAAGTAACGTCATGGCTCCTTCGTAACCGCTTGGCATGGTGAAATCGCCTTCGGTGATGAGTTCGGGAGAGGTGGGGATATTGCGTTCGGCGAGGGCCGCCGAATAGCCGTCAAGCCGGGCATGTGAGCAGAGCATTTCATCCGGTCCGGTGATGATGCCGATGCGCTTGTGGCCGAGTTCCAGCAGATGACGGATGGCGATGACGCCGCCCATCCAGTTGTCCGCCTGTACGGAGAGATCATCTAATGCCGGATTGCCGGAAGGGTCGAAGACGACGAACGGAATGCCGTGTGATTGGAACATGCTGCGTTCCTTGTCCGTCAAGTTGGAGAACACCAGAATAGCGCCAATGGGCTGTCGGTCGATGATGCTTTCGACCCAGGAAGAGTCGGGGTGCTGCCGGTCGCCACTTTCCGCAACCATGACATTGATGTTGTGCGGCTTGGCCTCCGTGATGATGCCCCTGAGCACTTCCAGCGCCCAAATGGTCTCGAAATCCCGAAATACCACCTCGATGGTGCGTTGTTTGCGGGAAGGGGAGACGCGGCGAATGTAGCCGTTGTCTTTCAGGGCTTTGTCAATGGCCTGCCGGGCCGCTTCCGAAATATCCGCCTTGCCGTTCAGGGCTTTGGACACAGTGGCCAGTGAGTAGCCAGTCTGTTTGGCGATGTCTGCAAGTTTGACCTTGTTCTCGCCGTTGCTTTTGCGCTGTTCTGTCGACGCCATCATTGACCGCCTTCATCAGAGAATGTTGGTATCAGTATATTCGAAACTTTCGTAAAGTCAATTTGACGATAAAGAATGGTATGTATAGATAAAAAAGGTTGGAATTTCAACGATTTTGATAGTAAAAAAGCCGATATAAATTTCGTTTGACCGTCAAACTAAGGCTCTCTATGATAGAGATATCGAAAACATAAAGCGAGTTTTCGATAAAGTTAAAGAAGGTTGATGGAATAGGTGAAACGGCGAGGTTTCACTGAAAACATCATTAATTACCAGCTGTTAGATATGTAACCGGCTGATATACCTTTCGAAACTTTCGTAAATCGCGGATCGGTTTCATGCTGGTCAAGAACAATAAGGAGACGATAATGAAGTTCAAGTCCGTGGCCGCCGCACTTCTGGCGGCGGTAACCTGTGTCAGCATGGCCGCTTGCGGGAGCGGCGGCGACACGAATGCCGATGGCAAGGTGGAAATCACCATGTGGCACAACTCCACCACTGGCGACGGCAAGGCATACTGGGAATCCGCCGCCAAGGCGTTCGAGAAGGAAAACCCGAACGTTACCATCAAGATTGAAGCCATTCAGAACGAGGATATGGATGGCAAGCTGCAGACCGCTCTGCAGGACCCGAATTCCGCCCCCGATATCTTTATGGCGCGTGGTGGCCAGAAGCTACGTGATGTGGTCGAAGCTGGGCAAGCCATGGACCTGACCGACAAGATCTCCGACACCGTCAAGAACCAGATGGCCACTGCTGAAGCCACCGGCACCATCGATGGCAAGATCTACAGCGTGCAGCAGTCAGTGCTTCCCGGCGGCATCTGGTATTCCAAGGATCTGTTCGAGAAGGCCGGTATTACTGAAACTCCGAAGACCTGGGATGAGTTCAAGACCGTGGTGCAGAAGCTGAAGGACGCCGGCATCACGCCGATTGCCGTAGGCGGTAAGGACGCCTGGCCGGCCGCCCACTGGTGGTACTGGTTCGCACTGCGCGAATGCTCTGCTGACACCTTCGACAAGGCCCAGTCCGATAAGGACTTCAGCGATAAGTGCTGGACCCGTACCGGTGATGATGTGCAGGCGCTGCTCGACCTCGATGCCTTCAACGATGGCTTCCTGACCACTCCGGCCCAGCAGGGCGCAAGCTCCTCCGCCGGCCTGCTCGCCAACCACATGGCAGCTATGGAACTCATGGGCGGCTGGGAGCCCGGCGTGATCAAGGACCTGACTCCGGACAAGAAGGACATGGCCGACCTCGGCTACTTCGCATTCCCGACCATGGACGGTGGCGAAGGCGATCCAACTGCCATCATGGGTGGTTCCGATGGCATGGCCGTGGGCGAGTGGGCGCCTGAAGAGGCTGTGGACTTCCTCAACTTCGTCTCCGAGAAGGAATGGCAGGAGAAGTACGCTGAGGCGTTCTCCACCATCCCGGCCAACAAGGAAGCCCAGGATGTGGTGACCAACGAGGCTCTGAAGCAGGTGCTGACCGTCTACAACGACGCATCCTCCGTGTCCATGTGGCTCGACACCGTGTTCGGTCAGAACATCGGCAACGCACTCAACGAAGGCGTGGTCAACATGATGGCCGGTCAAGGTTCCGCCCAAGACATTGTCAAGGGTGTTGAAACCGCTGCGGCCAAGGGCTGATTCGCTCTGCCCCGACCGTAATTCCCGGGCCGCGGCGAATGCTTGCACAGCAACAACCGCGGCCCAATTTGTTTTCTTAGGAAGGCCTCAACAATGTCAGTTTCAGCAGGCGCGAAGGTACAGCGCCGCACGTCGGGCTTAAGCGACAAGGTTCGCAAACGTATCGAAATCACCATCCTTTCGCTTCCTGCCCTGATCATGTTCCTCGGATTCGTCATCCTGCCGGTGTTCATGGCCGGCTACTACGGATTCTTCAAGTGGAAGGGCTATGGCAAGCCCACCGTCAACGGCCAGTTCATCGGTTTTGAAAACTACAAGGTCATTCTGACCGACCCGAACTTCCAGCAGGCATTGGGACACACGCTATTCGTGGTCGTCGCTTCGCTCGTCATCCAGGGGCCGCTGGCCATCCTCTTCGCCCTGCTGCTCAACCAGAAATTCAAGGGCCGCGCACTGATTCGTACCCTGATTTTCGTGCCGTACGTCGTTTCCGAAGTCATCGTTGGCACCGGCTGGAGTCTCATCCTCCAGACCACAGGCGCATTGAACGCGCTACTCAAGAAAATAGGACTTGGCGGGGCGGACTGGATCTCCGATCCGAAAATCGCCATCTGGACATTGATGTTCATCATTTCGTGGAAGTACATCGGCTTCGCCGTCATCCTGATGATTGCCGGCATGCAGTCGATTCCCGAAGACCTCTATGAAGCCGCGAAGGTGGATGGTGCTGGATTCTGGCGTCAGCAGTGGAGCCCTGCCACTGCTCGGCCCCACCATTCGTATCTGGGCATTCATGTCGATTATCGGTTCTCTTCAGCTGTTCGACTTGGTCTACATCATCTGGGGCCAGTACGTGTCGTCTACCGCAGGAACGTCCACCATGGCAACCTACATGGTGCGCGAAGGTCGACTCGCCAACAACTATGGTTACGGTTCCGCCGTGGCCGTGGTGATCTTCATCATCTCGCTGGTCATTGCCTTGACCTACCAGCGGTTCGTACTTAACCGAGATCTCGAAGGTGCGCTCACCGACGAGAAGGATGCCAAGCGTCGTGCCAAGCGTGCGGCGAAGGAAGCGGCCAAGCTTGCCAAGGCCAATGGCAATGCCGCAGCAGTTGCAAATGAGGTGGTTTCACAATGACGACCGCAGTCTCCCCGTCCGTGGGCAAGGGCAAGAACAAGACCTATGATCCGTATGCATTGAGAAAATCCGCAAAGACCCCGTGGGGCAACCCGGTCGTCTACTTCTTCTCACTGCTGCTTGTGGCGCTGTGCGTTGGCCCGGTGCTGTACATCATTATCGGCGGCTTCCGCACCAATGCGCAGATTACGAGGGACCCGGCCGGCTGGCCCGATCCATGGAACTTTGAGAATTACAAGACGGTGTTCACTTCGAACATCTTCTGGCCGGAACTCGTCAACTCCCTGATCGTCTCCATTGGCACAATGGTGGGCATCGTGGTGCTGGCCTTGATGGTGAGCTTCGTCATTGCCCGATACGAGTTCAAATTCAACAAACTGCTGTACTCGCTGTTCGCCGCCGGCATGATGTTCCCCATCACCGTGGCCATCACCCCGTTGTATCTGCTGCTGCGCAATCTGCACCTGATCAACTCGCATCTGGGCATTATTCTGCCCCAGATAGCATTCGGCCTGCCACAGGCCATCATCATCCTGGTGCCATTCCTCAAGTCCATTCCTAAGGAACTGGAAGAAGCGGCAGAGCTGGACGGCTGTTCTCGCATCGGCTTCTTCGGCCGTATGGTGCTGCCGTTGAGCTGGCCCGGCGTGGCCACCGTCGGCATCCTGAGCTTCGTGAGCAGCTGGAACGCCTACATGCTGCCGCTGTTCCTGCTCAACGATTCCAGCAAGTACACCTTGCCGCTCGGCGTGCAGATGTTCAGCTCCCAGCATTCGGTCGATACCGCTCAGGTACTGGCCTTCACCTCGCTGTCGATGATTCCCGCGCTGATCTGCTTCACCATTTTCCAGAAGAAGATCGTTGGCGGCCTGACCGGTGCTGTCAAGGGCTAGTCGCAGCAACCATAACCGTGCCGTGGAAAGGTACATGGCTCTTTGGGCCGATTCCTTTCAACCTCTTCCTTTCCTCCTTCCCACGGCACCCATTCTTTTCAATGAGGAGAAAACCATGAAGATCTCCAATCCCGTACTCCCCGGATTCAACGCAGATCCCTCGATGATTCGCGTCGGCGACACCTACTACATCGCCAATTCCACATTTGACTGGTGGCCGGGAGTCCGTTTGCACGAATCCCGCGACATGGTTCACTGGAATCTGCTGCCCGGGCCCTTAAACCGCGTTTCCCAGTTGGACATGAAGGGCAACCCGTCTGGCGGCGGCATCTGGGCGCCTGACCTGTCCTACGCGGACGGCAAATTCTGGCTCATCTACACGGATGTGAAGATCGTCAACGGCGCGTTCAAGGATTGCGCGAACTATCTGGTCACTGCCGAGGACATCCGCGGCCCGTGGAGCGAGCCAATCCGTGTCAATGGCGTGGGCTTCGACGCCAGCCTGTTCCATGATACCGATGGACGCAAGTATCTGGTGCAGCAAACCTGGGACTTCCGTGAATATCATCATCCGTTCGACGGCATCACCTTGACTGAATTCGATGTCAAGACCATGCAATTGAAGCCGGAAACAGCCCGCACCATCTGGCGCGGCACCGATGTGAAATTAGTCGAAGGGCCGCACCTCTACACCATCAATGGCTGGTACTACCTGTTTTGTGCGGAAGGCGGCACCCAATACGAGCATCAGG
>OBAS01000679.1_pt1 | contig 24789 bp, 23 predicted proteins | sample 1517591 | NCBI WGS metagenome assembly OBAS01 (sample SAMN04571700, study PRJEB22368) | human gut metagenome | biome: human gut; material: stool | host: Homo sapiens | place: Luxembourg | collected 2012-10-05
AATGAAGCGCAGTTGGCGGCTCTAAGTAGTAATAAAAAGATACCAATTGTTATCAAAACAGTTATAAAGCGCTTGCAAGAAGATGCAAAACTCGGTAATATAGAAACAGTTGAGAAGCTTTGGGACCGCGTGTTTGGAAAAGGTCAAATGCAGCTTAATCTACCTGAGCAGCAACAACTCCAAACAGGTATTATTCCTAATGTGCCTGTAAGTCGTGAAGCGTATCTGATTATACGTGAAAACTTAATAAAGTAAAATAACAATGAAGTCACTTAAAGAAATGCAAGAAACAGCACTAGATGCCACAAAGCCCGGAACTGTAAATCCTGTGGAAATGTTACGTCTTGAGGCTTTGACGTCATTTGAAAAGTATACTAAACTAATGTTTAAGGCCCAATATAAGCGCTCATTCATTGTGGCCGAGCACCACAAAAAGATATTTGAAGCCTTGCAAGATGTCGTGGATGGCAGAATTACGCGCCTTATTATTAACATTGCTCCTCGATATGGCAAAACAGAGCTTGTTATCAAATCATTTATAAGCTGGTGTTTTGCCTTAAATCCCAGATGCCGATTTTTGCATTTGTCATATTCAGATATACTCGTGAATGACAACTCAGATACTGTTCGTAATATAATGAGTGAAGAATTATATAAAACGCTCTTTCCTAAGTCAGTTCTTGCATCTGAGAAAGGTTCGGCTAAGAGATGGAAAACTAAAGCAGGAGGAGAACTCTATGCAGTGTCAACACAAGGTCAGGTCACAGGCTTTGGTGCTGGAGCGGTGGATGAAGAAATAGATAAAATGGATGGAGGCAATGATATATTTGTATTTGATGACCACACGAATGAAATGCTTAAAATGATAGATGCTAAAGCCAATATATTTCAAGGCGCGATTATGATTGATGACCCTCTGAAAGCCGACGATGCAGCATCCGACCTTATACGAGAGCGCATAAACCAGCGCTTCGAAAATACAATACGTAACCGTGTTAACTCGCGTAGAACGCCTATCATTATTATAATGCAAAGATTACATGAGCATGACCTCTGTGGCTATTTGCAAGAGACAGAGCCAGATACATGGACTGTTTTATCACTTCCAGTTATACAAACAGACCCTGAGACAGGAGAAGAACATGCTCTTTGGCCAATGAAGCACAATCTTGAGGAGCTATATAAACTACGAGAGATTAACCCGGTAGTATTTGAGACGCAGTATATGCAAAATCCAATTCCTACTGAGGGCCTTATGTATCACGAGTTTAGAACATATCAAAATATAGAATTGCCATCAGGCTCTAAAGCTAATCAAAGATGGTGTTACGTTGATACAGCTGATACTGGCTCTGATTATTTATGTGCAATTTGCTTTATAAATACTCCAGAAATGCTATATGTAATTGATGTGCTATACACACAACTGCCCATGGAAAAAACTGAAGTAATGTTGGCTAAAATGCTCACAGAAAATAGTATAACAGAATGTCTGATAGAGTCCAATAATGGTGGTAGGCAGTTTGCTAGAAATGTAAAGCGTATTACAAGAGCTACTTTGCATAATTTCAAAACAGCCATAAATACTTTTACACAGACAAAAAATAAAGCTGCTCGTATTTTTTCAAATTCAGCTCTTGTTAACTCAGATGTAGCGTTTCCAGAAAATTGGGATAAAAAATGGCGTGAATTCTATAATGCTATTACAACTTATCGTAAAGATAATAAGCGAAGGGCTGCTCATGATGATGCACCAGATGCATTAACTGGAGTAGTAGAAATGCATAGTAGAAAAGCTGGAAGGAAGAGAATATCATTGAGAAATTGAGTTAAAATTCATATTCTCGCATTATTCTCGCAATTTCTAGGCTTCTAATTATATATGAATGGTTAAATCATAGGCCTTGAATAGACATAATGCGAGAATATGAGATAAAAATACCTCTATAAAAAATGTTAAAAGCGGTACAACTTATAAAGAAATTTAGTATATTCGCACTGTGGAGAAGTCAATTCGAAGCAAAAATACGGGTAATTCGATGCAAGTTAAGGGTAGCTGCTCGGTAGTATTAACATTAAAAACATAAATAATATGGGATTAAACTGTGGATGCCCTGCCGGTGCTCATATCGCCGACCTTGAGATTGCTGAATGCAAGGAGAGTATGGGGCAAGTTCAAAAAGTTGCATTCCAGCGCATTTATAAGACAGCTGGAACGAAGAACTCTGTTACTGACCCGACTAAGAAAGCATCGTTTTCTACCTTGTTTTCTGCGGCTGACGGTTCTAAAATGACAGTTTCTCCGTATATTCAAGGACCTACTTCTGAGCCTGGTGCAGCTCGTACATTCGGCGGTGGTAACCAGACACTTGGAGGTATTGAGATTACAATCGGCCGTGAGCCGACAACATTCTCTGCCACTATCTATCAGGAAAGTCAGAAGACAATTGCACAGCTGAAACAGTATATGTGCGAAGAGATTGGCGTTTGGCTGATTGATGAAAACGGCAACATTGGCTGTTTGGTAGATGACCAGGATAAGCCTACAGCATACTTCCCAATTCCTATTGGTAAGTTCTTTGTTGGTGACAAGAAGCTTGGTGGTTTTGAAGAGCCGGACAGCAATACCATTGAATGGTCATTCTATCCTAACTGGAGTGATAACTTCTACATTATTAAGCGTGAAACATTGGACTTCAATCCTCTTACAGACTGGGTTAATGTCGCTTCTGTTGAGGCTTAAAACTTTCAGTTATGAGAAAGAAAAAAGAACAAACAGTAACATTGGTTGTGCCTAAGTACAATATGAGGCAGGAGTTTGGCATTCAGCATGCCGAACGCTTGCTTGATATGGGCACAGCCATAAATGGTGGATGGGAATTACCTAAAGATAGCAAATATACTTACGACGAAGAAAATGGCCTTAGAGTTAAATCAGATAAAGCAAATTTTGCAAAAGCCGACTAAACGTCAGACTATTCAGAAAGCTGTAAACATGCAGCGCCGTCTTAGATTTCACACTGAGACGAATGTTGCTGTATCTGATATTAACCAACCTACGACCATATTCCTTGATTGGGTAAGACAGTTGCTTCCGAAGGATAAATTCAACACATTCCTTCATCTGTTTAAATTTCCGTTGCCTACACCTGCTGTAGTTGAGGACGTCTATAGAGAACTCGAAAGAGTTTTCTATAGTCGTAACTCATCAAGCTCATATCAGTTTACTGACTCTGAGCTTGCAGAAGACTGGTCTCAGTATAAAAAGAATAACCTCAATGAGCCAGAGGTGTGGAAGACAACCGGATGGAAGAGAATGCAGGTATCGCCAAATAGTATTTTGGTAGTAGACCTTCCTCAAGTACAAACATCTTTGCACCCAGAACCGTATTTTTATTGGCTTGAGATTGATGCTGTAATTGATTACCAGACTTTTAGACTTGATGAAAATCAGTTTGAGTGGCTTATTTTCAAACAGCCGGAACATCGAATAGCTGTATTTGATGATACTTCTATAAGAGTATATCAGCTGAATGAGAAAAATGAAATTCAGTCACTTATTTCAGAGGCAAAGCACGATTTAGGATATTGCCCAGCTCGGTTCTTTTGGTCAACACAACTCAATGAGAAAAATAAAGACCTTAAGAAAAATCCAATTACAAAAGAGCTGTCAAATCTTGATTGGTATTTGTTCTTCTCTATTTCGAAGCAGCATTTAGACTTGTATGCACCTTATCCTATATATAGTGCGTATGAAGCTGATTGTAATTTTGAGAATAATGAGACTGGTGATTACTGCGATGGAGGTTTTCTACGCAATGCAAAAGGCGAGTATAAAATTCTCAATGATGGAACAATTGAAAAGTGTCCTTGCTGTAGCGAAAAGCGTATAGCTGGTCCTGGTTCATTCTTAGAAGTTCCTATACCAAATCAATCTGAAGGTGTCGCAGATATGCGTAATCCTGTTCAGATAACTACTATCGATAAAGACTCACTTGATTATAATGTCAATGAGTGCGCAAGGCTTAAAAATGAAATTGTAATTTCTGTTGTTGGTTCAGGTGGTACTGTAAGTGAAAAAGAAGCTATCAATGAAACTCAGGTAACTGCTAACTTTGAAAGCAAAACCTCAGTTCTCAATGCCTTAAAGACCAACTTTGAATTGGCACAGAAATTTGTCGAAGATACTGTTTGCAAACTCAGGTATGGAGGCGCTTTCATATCATCTTCTGTAAACTGGGGTACAGAGTTTTACGTTTTCACAGTAACAGAGCTATATTCTAAGTACAAACAAGCAAAGGAGAATGGTGCGTCTAACTCAGAACTAGATGCTATATCGCAACAAATTCTTGAAGTTGAGTATCGTAACAATCCTTTGGTACTTCAGAGAATGCTTATCTTAAAGCAATTGGAGCCATATCCACATAAAACGCTGGATGAAGTGTTAAAATTGTATGAAAAAGAGTTATTAAATGAAAATTTGGTAAAGCTTAAAATAAATTTTAGTACTTTAGTCGAAAAATTTGAACGTGAGAACATTAACATAATTGAGTTTGCTTCAAATAAGTCAATGAGAGAAAAAATAGATATTATAACAAAAAAACTTTTGGAATATGTTACAGAAATTAGAACTTCAGCAACTACAGGCACTCAGTCTTGAGGATGTTAAGTCTTATAAGAAAGAGGCCGTAGAGCGTAAAGCAGAACTAAAAGCTGTTAAGGCTAAAGGCGGAAAAGCTTGGACAAGCGACTTACAGGAAGAGCTTGACGAGGTAGTTCTTTTCCTAGTAGATATTGATGATGTTATCGAAGAAAAATTATCGGCATCGAAAACACAGGCTAAGGGTGGTTATACTCCTAAGCCGGGTACTGAGAAGATGGTGCACTTGTCAATTGTGCGCGGTCGTAGGTTTAATCCAATGACTGGCAAAGAAGAGTCACCAGCATATACTCAAATGTTCACATTTTCAGAGTGGCAGCTTTTCAAGAAAACGTATAAAGGCCTTGGTTATACCATTATGGCAGCCTTGCACGACCCGTATGGAGATGCTGCAGAGTTAGTACAAAAGTAATTAACAATAAAAACAAAGCTATATGTTAACAAATGAGATGCTACGGCAGAGTTCAGCTTTAACAGGCCTTACGGATGACCAGCTGAATGCGATTGCTGAGATGTCAAGAAATGATGAGAATACTGTTATTGGTACTAAAATCGGTGCATTGCACGGTCAGTATGATGCTGATATTCTTAGCATTACAGGTATTAAAAAGAAAGATGGTGAAAAAAGTTATGACTATGCTAAGCGCGTACTCGGTGAGTACAAAACTAAAGCAGAGTCTACGAAAACAATTCAAACTCAGCTTACTGCTGCTCGGGCACAGGTCGCAGAGCTCCAGTCTAAACTTGAAAAAGGAGCTGGTGATGAAACTTTGAAGCAACAGCTGAAAGATTCTAAAGCTCAAGTAACTCAGCTTCAAACTCAGCTTCAGACAAAGGAAACTGAGTTCAATACTAAAAAGGCAGAGTTTGATAAAATTATTAAGGACACACATGTAGATTATGCTTTTCAAGCTGCTACAGCGGGTCTTAAGTTTAAGAGTGGTATCACTGAGCCTATTCAAAAGACACTGCTCAATGCTGCAAAAGCAGAAGTCCTTGCAAAAGGTACTCCTGATTTTATAGAGGATGGCCAAGGAGGAAAGAAGCTTGTTATTCGTGGTGCGGATGGTAATATCCTTAACAACCCGAAGAACAATCTTAATCCTTATACAATGCAGGAGCTTGTAATGGAAACATCGCTTAAAGATGTAATTGACAAAGGCCGTCAGCAGGCAGGCGGTGGAACAGGAGGCTCTGGGTCCGGTTCAGGCGGAACAGGTGGAACACTTGACTTGTCTGGCATTAAGAGCCAAGTTGAAGCTGATAAAGCTATTGAGGCACATCTGCTCGCAAATGGTTTAACCCGTGACTCACAGGAATTTGCAGACCAGTCAATGCAACTGAGAACTGAAAACAATGTGGCAAGTTTGCCTATTAGATAAAATGGCACATCCTAAGAAATAAACGAAAAAATGCTATGAGGCGTAAAAGGGTAATGCACCATATTAGCATAAGTATTAACAATTAAAAAACTTAAAAGTTATGAGTCTAGTTTTAACACGTATCCAGAACATCCGTGCGAACTCTAACCTTGATAAGTTTGAGTATCGCCCCAGTAGGTACGGTGCGCTAAACGCTTTTATGGTGCAGTCTGAAGACCCTACTGGCATCCTCACTGAGGAACTGAAGCAAAAAGCAAGGACCTCCATCGGTAACACGCTGGAAACTCCGGTAATTGACTACGATGCTGATATTACTATCGGTAGTACTCGCACCTTGACAATCGCCGACAGTGAAAACACTTCTAAGATGGTTCAAATCACATTTGCCACTTATGCGTGGGGATTTACTATTACTCCGGCAATGTACATGAACAACGAAATTGGCATTCAGAAGGACTTTGAAACCAAGATGATGAAGTACATCTATGCTTTTGCGAAAAAGCTTGATGAAGCTGCTCTTGCTGCTCTCGCAGCCAACAAAACACAGGTTTTGAAAAATCCGCTGCTGTATAACTGGTCTGCTAATGCCGTCAATGCAAAGTGGACTGAACGCGAAAACGTATTTGGTGACCTCGAGGTTATGATGGGAGCAAATGACTTCTATGGTCAGTTGCACATTGTAGGTGACCCCGGTGTTGAGTCTATTATGCGTAAACTGCAGCAGCACGGCCTTTACAATAATGTAAACAAGCAGAATGAATTTGGCACAAAGATTGTTCATTTGACGAACAATATTGCAGCTGCTGAAAACAAGTATGCTCAGGGTTACGCTGTAAATGCCGGCTCTCTTGGAATGTTGACCCGCTTCGAGCGTGACTGCTTGCTCGGAACTGTTTCCGGTGACGGTCATGAGTGGGGTGTTGCTACTTTGCCTCTGTTGAATATGCCTGTTGGTACATACTCCTACGATTCTGTAGGCGACTACAGTACTATCGCAGGAACTGCTACTGCCGATATGACTCGTACGCGCAAAGAACACTATGGTTTTGCTGTTGACGTAGCCTTCTTGACTGCACATAACAGTGCACCTAGCACTTCGGCAAGTCCTATTCTGGCATTCAACATATCAAGCGAGGATGCAGTTTATGCTAAGCCTGTGGTCGTTGTCAACTCTGAAAACAATCCGGTTAACACTAAGGAGGCTTCTGCGGGAGTTGGAGGATGATAAACCGATAGCAAATCTTTGAGTTGCTATTAGCTTTGGTAGGAGGCACACTGAGCCACTAGGCGATAGTGGCCTCCTATTTTTCATTAAAAATTAAGAATTATGGTTAGAGCCAACGATATACAAGAAAAGCTGTTACGTCTTATTGGATGGGAGCAGAATTATGATACATCAGACTTAAAAATATCTGATGCTTTAACCGTGAGTGAAAGTGGCTTATATTTTCAACAAATTCATCCTTTGCTGACTTTGCAGAATATGTCATGTATTGCTCCGGATTTTAATAATATCACTTTTCCAGAATACAATTCTGAAAAGGAATATAGCAAAGGCAATGTAGTTGATTATCAAGGAACACAATATAAAGCACTTCAAAAAGCACAAGGAAAACAGCCTGATATTGAGTCTGAGTATTGGGTTGAAACCAATTTATTTTCTGAATGGCTTGAGAGCAAAACAAAAGCAAGCATTCAAAAAGCTATTGCTAGATATTGTAATGAAAAAACGGTAGAAGGAACAAATAAGCCATTATGCGAAAGTCGTACTTTGTTTGATGGAACAGGTAGATTAGTAGATACTGTAAAGAATAAGAAAAATCTAGTTGGCTTTGAAATTATACCAGCACGAGCAAAAGGCGTAACCACAAAGATAAATAAAATATGCCTTCAGTTTACTAAAGCTGGAGAATATACTTTGTATCTTATGCATTCAAGTATGGATGCTCCAGTAAAGATTATAAAGCTTAATAAGATACGAGATAATAGCGCTGAATGGTTTACAGTCGATGACCTCTATTTGCCATACCAAAGTGAAGATAATGATGCAGGAGGAAGTTGGTATTTGTGCTATTTTCAGTCTGAACTTCCAGAGGGAAGTCAAGCTATTAGAAAAAATAAAGACTGGTCAAAAGAGCCTTGCGGTTCATGCTCACGTAGAGAATTACTTGCTTGGATGGCATGGTCTAAGTATCTTGAAATTCATCCATTCTTCGTAAATGAAGAACTTATAAATATAGAAGACGAAAGTTTACATTTGTGGGATGTTGAAAACAATCAATATACCTACGATAATAACTACGGATTAAACTTAGAAGTTACTGTAAGCTGTGATATTACAGACTTTATAGTTGAGCAGAGAATGATGTTCCAAGATGTCATAGCTAAGCAGGTAGCTGTAGATATGTTACGCGAATTTGCATATAACTCTAACGTAAGGACAAATAGGCATTCAATCAATGCTTCTCGACTTGATATATTATATGAAGTAGATGGTGACTCTTCTTCTATGAAAAAATCAGGTTTAAGTTATCAGCTAGATATGGCTTTCAAGGCCATTAAGCTAAGTACTTCTGGAATTGATAGAGCATGTTTGCCATGTCGAAACAATGGCATTAAATATAGAACTGTATAAGTATGGCTGTAAAACGATATAACGCGACACTCCGCAATCTGGAATATAGGTTGCGAAGTTTTAAGGATAGCTTGCCTATGCTATTAGAAGATATTGTGCGTGACAAAGAAGATGTAATAGTATCAGCTATAGCAGATGACCAGTTATATCGTCGTGGTATCAACGGTAGAGGTGAAAAGATAATGGATTATATGCCATACAAGCCTAAAACCATACAAATAAAAAAGAAAAAAGGTCAGCCTACTACAAGGGTCACATTACGAGATACAGGCGCTTTTCACGAGTCTATGTTTGTAGTATTTGACTCAGAAGGCTTTTATGTGACCGCGAGTGATGAAAAAACACCTGAACTTATTGAGAAATATGGTGAAGAGATTTTTCGCTTAACAGATAAAAATTTTACCAGAATAATTCGTTCTCACATAAGAAAAGAATTAGTTAAACGATTAAAACAGGCAATAAGGAAATGAAGGAAAACTCAGTACAAATAAGATTTAAGGAAGACCCTGTATTGCTTGATAAGATATTACAGGATATGCAAAAGTCACTTATGAACAGACTTAAGTGGCTTAATTATGCATTCGGTAGAGCATATAAGCTTGTAGAACATAGGCCAGATGGTAATAAGTTTATATACCCTGCAATGTATAATGGCAATGGAGAATATGTGTCACTTTTACCGAATGATAACTTTGGCAATTTTTCATGGTTTGATATTTATGACCCACAAAAGATTACTGAAGTAGTTCAATCATTGCCGCAATATACTTTCAGCGGGGCTATTATATTCTGGTATGACCTCAGTAGCATTTATGAAGATGAAACTGTTATGCATACAGAAGAAGTAAAAGATGAAATTATGCGGGTATTAACTACTCCAGGTCTTATTACTACAACTGGTAAGCTTGTTATAAATGATATATATGAGCGCTTTGAAAATATATACAAAGGTTATTCAATAGAGAAAATCTATAATAACTATACTTATAAAGGAGAAGGTATACAAGATATTGATAAACAATTCTTCATGTACCCTTATGCAGGAATACGAATTGAATTTACTTTAACAACTAGAGAATTATGTCAGCGGTATATTTTATAACAATGCTTTTGGCTTTAATATATATAGCCTTAGCAGCAGCATTTGCTATTTTGCTAATTGGAAAACTCGGTGTGCGCGATGAGATAATTACCAGAGCTCCTAAGCTTATTTCTCAATTATTCGATTGTGACTTTTGCTTAAGTTTTTGGACGTCGCTTATTCTCGCTATCATTCTCGCTATTTTCTTTAACGAGATGAGTATTATATTTATTCCTATCATATCAACCCCTATAACGCGAATTTTGATATGAAAAACCTGATAGTAAATAAAAAAGTCGTACGGGTATATGACAGCATAGATGAAATGCCTATTGTAAATTTTCAGAAGTACAATAAGTATTTGCTTATAGACTCTGGAATTGGCTCAGATGCAGATGATATTGATGCCCATATAACCCGTGTTGCTAAATTCATTAAAAGCAATAATGCCAAAAAAGCTTTGCAAGAACTGCAAAACATGAGGCAAAATATATATATGGTGAACAACGAAATTTCACCAAGGTACTTAGCTTTTGCAGCTCTTATTCATAGCATAGACGGTGAAGAAGTTAATGATTTGTCAGATGATGGACTTAAAAACATATTGGCCAGGCTTAAAGAAATAAAGCATTCAAAGATTATAGACTTTTTGACTTGGCTTAAAAAAAAAGTAACCACCGAACTTGAAATGTACTTTCCAGGAGATTTTGTAAATCCAAAGGAAAAAGATGCATACGATAAGTTAAAGCAAAGAACACTTCTTGTGTTGGACTCTATGATAAATGACACAGATAACTCTGAACAGATAGAAACCATAGATATGATAATGCTTAATATGCATTCTCCAAAATCATACATAGGAAGTGAGTCTGTTGAGATAAAATATGATAAGCAATTTGAAAGTACTTGTCTTTTGATAGCTCAAAAAACAAGCATGGACGCTAAAAAGATGACAGTACTTCAATTCTATAATGCTGTTGATAATATAAAACAGCAATTAGAAGCAGAAAGCAAGAGTGTTAAACGGCATAAAAGGAAATAATTATGGCTGAAGACGATAAGATAAAATATAGCGATATAATTGAGCCGGATGACTCAATTGAAAAGCTTGTCAAGCAACTTGGCGAGCTCAATCAGTCATACGAGGCAATTGTAAATGCTATCAGAGCAGGTGCAGATAGGATTGTACATTCTCTTAAGTCTGCTAGTGGAGCTACAAGTGAAGGGCGTAAAGCTATCGATGAAGCAACAGCATCTACGTCAAGACTTGAAAGAGCTCAGAATGAGCTTAAATTAGCTTTATCTGATACAGGTAAACAGATTGCTTGGCTTAAAGCACAAACTTCAGATGCTAATAGAGCAACTGTAGAACAGCAGCGTTATATCCAGCAGGCTATATCTTCTTATGACCGTCTTAAGTCTGACCTAAAGCAAACAGTTGAGCTATATAAGTCTTTAACTGCGGCTGAAAGAGCAGATAGCGAAATAGGGCAACAGCTACTCAATGATATTCTTAATTTAAAAAATCAGATTAAGGCCCTTGATGACCAAATGAAGCCTCATATCCAAACTCTGTCTGAAGTAGAAAAGGCAGAGCAAAGATTAGCTTATTTACAGTCAGATGAAGGTAAAAGATTACTTGAGTTAAAAGCTAAGATTGCTGAGCTTACTTCTGCTAGAAAACAGCAGAAAGCTACAGTAGACCCATTAGCTCAGGCTCAAGAGAAACTTGCCTATGCTCAGTCAGAAGAAAATCAGCAGCTTAAACTCTATTCAACTCAAATACGAGAAGCAAATCAGATTGCTCAATTACAAGCTACAATTGCTAATTCTGCAGAAGGCTCTTATAATAGACTTTCAGCTCAATATGCATTAAATAAAATACGACTTAATCAGATGTCTGCAGCTGAGAGAGAAGCTGCAGACTCTGGTAAAAAGCTTGAAGCTGAAACAAATGTAATTTATCAGCAGATGATAAAATTGCAAGAAGCGACAGGTAATTATAGATTGTCTGTAGGTCATTACCAAAAAACATGGGATGGCTTAGGCATTTCTATTTCTCAAGCAGTACGAGAATTACCTGCTGCAGCTGTATCGCTTAATACATTCTTCTTAGGTATATCGAATAATATACCTATGGTAGTTGATGAAATTAACAGACTAAGAAAGAAAAATGAATTACTGAGAGCAGAAGGTAAAGAAACTGTAAGTGTAACAAAGTCAATTGTAAAATCACTGTTTAGTTGGAATACAGCACTAGTAGTTTTACTTACTGTATTCTCTATGTACGGTAAAGAAATTATCACATGGATTGATAAAACGTTAGCAGGTAAAGATGCAGCTAAATCTTTTGAAGATGCTTTAGAGGACTTAAATGATGAGCTAGGAAAAGGGTCTACAGGGTCTTATGGCCAGCAGATAGCAGTATTAAGAAGATTATCTGAAAATTGGAAAGATTTAGGGGGTAATATAAAAGCACAAACACAGTGGATTAAAGATAATGAAAAAGAGTTCAGTAAATTAGGCATCGCCATTGATAGTATAAATGACGCCAATAATGCTTTTGTAGATAATACTGAATCTGTAGTGGCCGCATATAAAGCAAGAGCTAAAGCAGAAGCTGCGCTGAATGTTGTGTCCCAGCAATACCAAAAACTATTAGTTGCAGAAAATAAAGCTGAACTTGAAAAAGTGCGTGAGTACGGCTTTTTCGACAAAACTATAAATTACTTTAAAGCTTTATGGGGCAGCATTTCTGGACCAGACTCTGATTTGTCACTTGAAACTAGATTAAAAAAGCAGAGGCAGAGAAATGTAGAAAGTTTACAAAAAGATGCAGATGCTCTTGAAAAAGAAGTTGAAAGCTATTTCAACGTATGGAAATTTTATGAAGACCAAGCAGATGCTCTATTTAAAGAAGTTGGCTTAGAAGAATCTCACAAAAAAGATAAAAGTGGTCGTACACCAAGAGACGCTGATGACCGCCTAAATAACCTGGCATTAGCAGCCGAAAAAGCATATCAAAAGAGCCGTACAGAGATTGAGAGGGATGAAAATAAGAAGCGCAGAGCTGAAGCCTTTGCATCATTCAATCAAGAAATAGCTGATTTAAACGATAAATATTCTAGAATCCAAAAAATACTGAATGGTCAAGACGAAAAATATAAAAAGCTTACAGAAAGCCAAAAAGAAACAGCTATCAAAGCACTAGATGATATAGAAAATGCTATAAAGAACAAGCAAAAAGGCTTAACTCTAAGTCTAGATTTGCTCAATATAGATGTAGAAATACAAAAAGCTGAACAGCTATTAGAGTTGTTAGAATTAGAAGGTGAAGTATCAAAAAAAGGTTCTTATGAAGAACTCAGCAATTCATTAAAGCGATTAGATGTAGAAAGACAAATAGCATTACTTAAGAATGCTCAGTTACCAGAAGCTAAAAGACAACCTACAAGCGCTATAAATGCATCTTTTGATAAACAAAAGGCTATTACTGTTGGTAGTTTTAATATGTCAAGCTTTGATGAACAACAATCTCTTGACGAGGCTGTATTTAATGAAGTTAAACGCAGTGAAACTGAGATAACCCGATTTAAGCTTGAACAAGAAAAAGCTAGATGGCAAGAACAAATACGTTTAGCAGAAGCTGGTGGACTAGATTGGAGTCAAGCTCAGATTGATGCTGCTAAAGCCACGGTTAAAGGCATCGACCGTGAATTATCAGAGCTTGATGACTTTATTAAAAACGTTGGCAAAAAAGGTTTAGGCGGTACTTTGCTTGAGAAACTTGGCTTTGATGATGACCAGATTGATGCCCTAAAAGATGCTATAAATATAGTAACAGAACAGCTTCAATCCATCATGGATGCCGAAGTTGAATTAGCTGAACAGGCTGTAGAAGCAGCTGAAGCTCGAGTAGAGGCCGCACAAAAAGCTTATGATGCCGAGGTTGAGGCTCGCAATAATGGCTACGCTAATAACGTAGCTACTGCTAAAAAAGAATTAGAGCAAGAAAAGAAAAATCAGCAAGAAAAACAAAAAATGCTGCAGGCAGCCCAAAAACGTCAAGAAGCGGTGAACACTATTATTCAGGCATCTTCGCTTGTCACAGCATCTGCTAATTTGTGGAGTTCATTCTCTTCAATTCCTATTGTTGGCCCAGCTCTCGCATTAGCTGCTATTGCTACAATGTGGACATCATTTGCAGTAGCTAAAATTAAAGCCAAACAAGTAACAGCGAGCCAGTCTGATGAATATGGAGAAGGAGGTCTTGAGTTCTTGGAAGGAGGCTCTCATGCATCTGGTGATGATATTGATTTGGGCGTAAAGAATAAGAAGAAGCGCAGAATGAGAGCTGAAGGTGGAGAAGCACTTGCTATTATAAGTAAGAAGCGAACTAGGAAATACAAAAAGATACTTCCAGATGTTATTAATAGTCTAAATAAAGGAACATTTGAAGATAAATATCTTAATGCATTTGCTAGCTCAGATGGGTTGAATATTTCTCTTAATTCTAATGGAAGCGTGGACCTTTCAAAAATAGAGGATGATGTGCGAAGTATTAGAAAACAGAGCGAAACTAAATATTATACACTACCTAACGGCACAGTAGTTATTCAGCATAAAAATGTTAAACGAATTATAAAGAATTAAAGATATGATACCTCCAAAATATAAATTTTACATATCGAAGAATGGTGGTGATAAAGTAGAAGTAAATCCACATTATAAAGAGCTTAATAAGAAATATGCTAAAGAAAGTGGACAAGAATTTTTCCGTATTTCACTTGATGGTAAAATAAATCTGTTTGGGAGTGATTACGAGCTTGTGCGCAATTCAAGTCTAGAAGACCAGATGATATTTATTATAGATAAATACAATAGGACTTCTGGTAAATGGATAGAGTATTATAAAGGCGAATTTAATAAAACAGATTGCAAACTTGACTATGAAAAAAAGTCATGTGAGCTTAAAACAACAGCTCTCGATGAATATAATGATGTGGTTAATAAATATGAAAATACTTATGACCTTATAAAACTTGCTCCAGCTATATCAAGAATAAACCTGTATAAACGTTCTTTAATGCAGGTTTATGTAAAAGGTGCCAATTCAATATCTAATTTTTTTGGCGGCATATACTGGGAAGATGACGTAAATGAAGCAATCGACAACCATAAAGACTTGATAAACAAGTATTATTTTTCTTATATAAAAGCAGGAAACGAGTTTTATATAAGAAATGCTAGCATTTCTGATGTTAATGGAGTATATGCTGGAATAAACGGATATTGGAGTAAATGGAATCCAGGTTACACGTGCAAAATGGAATTAGTAGATGGAAGCTCTACTATGTATTGGATACGTTTATATAGAAATTCAGATAATACCCTGTTATATCAGTCAGAAATACAATGGTCTGTTAGTGACCCTGATAATAAATATATAGGAATTGAGGATATTAAGATGGTAAATGTAAATAATTCAAGCGATACATTTACTATAGAAAGTCCTTTCGTATATCATATCTATAGACGTTTACTTTGTGATGTAGATACTGTAGAAGATTCAGAAGGTATAAAGAACACATATGATTTGCCATCTGATGACTTTGTCACAGACAACAGAAATTATAAAAAGTGTATTGGGCTAACAGGCGGAATGTTTTTCTGTACTTCTAGAGCAGTAGATGAGCCTACAAGATATGGCTTAAATGATTATAACCAGTATTTTACTAATGAATTTATTCCTAGTAGCACCGGTATAGGTAGACCTTTGCCTATTAGTAGAAATTCTTGGGCTAATGCCTCATTGTGGTATGTATACGATAGCTATTATTCTTTATTTGAGCAGAGATTAAGAAAGCAATATACTCTTAGGGATAGTTATTCTATAGCAGCAGCAATAAAGGCTTTGCTTAAAGAAATAGACCCTACTCTTCAGCATGAAGCAACTGCCGAATATAGTCGCTTTTTGTATGATACAACCGTACCAATGTCGATGGCAAGATTTTATGTACACATAACACAAAAAACAAATATACTCAAAGGTGAATATGACCAGCCTGCTCAAAAAGCAGAAGTATCATTAGAAGATATAATGAAAATGCTTCGTGATTGTTTTAGATGTTATTGGTATATAGAAGATGGTAAATTTAAGATTGAACACATAAGTTTCTTTATGAGAGGAGGCTCATACTCTTATAATACAAACGTTCAGCTTGATTTTACTAAACTAGTAGACCAGTTTAACAAAAAGCTATCATCATATTTTCAATCAGAAGTAGAATATGATAAAACAGACCTAAACCAACGATATGAATTTGGCTGGATGGATGACGCTACTGAATTGTTTGGTGGAGTAACCATAGATGTTAAATCTAACTATATACAGAAAGATAAAACAGAAGAAATAAATATAAGCCAGTTTTCATCTGACGTGGATTATATGCTATTTAACCCATCTAATTTTTCAGATGATGGCTTTGCATTATTATGCCCTGTTAAAAATGGCTCCTCTTTAGAATTGCCCATAGTTGAAACACAGTTGGTAGATGAAAACGGTGATACATATAATGCTGTAATTCAGAATTTCTATGCAGCTTGGGCATATCTTGTGCGCTTTTATATGTATGATATGCCTGCATCAAATCTTGACTGTAATGTGCTTGGAAATTTATATGCGAATGGTGTAAAAATGTGTATGAAGCATACTATAGAATTTCCTACTGAAGAAGATTTGGATGAACTTGAATTGATTAAAACCACTATAGGAAATGGCAAAATAGATGAGATTTCTGTCAATGTAAATACTCGCCATGCTAAAGTAAGATTACTTTATGCGCCTCAATAAAGCTGTGTGTTAAAAATTATTAAGAAATTTTCTTATATAGATTTTTATTTGTAAATTAGCAACATGAAGTTAGTGAATAGTAACATATCGCCATTGCCTTTTTACGATAATCTTGCACTGCAAAATCATCGTAAAGATTATGCTTTTGGCCAGGTTTATCCGCTAATAACACATAAGAATATGTTATTGCCTTTTCAAGTAGTTCTTGCCAGTGGAACAGCTATAAATTGGGTGAGATTGCATAATTTCAATACGGGGGCATATACTACTATAACAACGAGTATGAAAGAAAATGGCTTAGTTATTAAGTCATATACTAACTTTAAGCTTCTTAAATATCCTGGTACTCTTCCTATAGTTGAAATAAAGCATGAAGGTTTGTATTATTTAGCTATTTCAATATCAGGTTTAGGAACTATATATTCTGATATATTCACTGTAACTAATAAAGTAGACGACTATTTACTTCTTGAGTATTACAATTCATATAACTTTGAACTTAAAAATGGCATAGTAGACTTTTCTGATAATTTCAAATTTAGGTGCTATTTGAATACACAGATTGGTAAGCCTGAATATGATTTTGAAGAAGAAGCCACTGAGCGGATGGGCTATACTTTTATTGAGAGCCAAGTAAGTAAAAAGATTTATAACTCCTGAATATCTATGTGATGCTCTTAGGATTGTAAGGCTATGTGAAAACAAACAAATCACGAGTAAATTGCAAACCTATGGTTTAACTACATTTAGCATGGAGCCTGAATGGGAAGACCAAGGAGATTTAGCCGCAGTTGAGTGTGAGTTTGAGACAGATACTGTTATAGCCAACATAGGTGGATATATTTCTGAAACTATAGATGGCGATTTTAACAGTGATTTCAATAACGATTTTAAGACTTCATGATATGGCAAATTGGGATGTACTAAAAACGGCTATAGCCAACGTTATAAAAACAAACGGCAACCAAGAAATTACAGGAGTACTTCTTCAAAATGTACTCAATAGCATTGTAACCTCTGTAGGTGAAAATGCTACATTCGCGGGCATTGCAACTGTGGACACAAATCCGGGGGCTCCTGATGGGCCTGTATTTTATTTAGCTACAACAGCAGGAACGTATGCTAACTTCAGCGGTATTGAACTATCAGAAGGTGAAGCAGCCATATTGGAATGGAAAGGTAGTTGGACGAAGAAGGCTTCCGGCTTCGCAACTCAAGAAAAACTTTCCGAGTTAAACTCGGAAATAGATAATCTTAAAATTCAAGCTACTAAAGCAGATTACAGAGAACGTAATTTATTTCTTCGAAAATCTCCTAATCTTGTAGATTTGAATGCTTTAACTCCTAAAAAAGCGATAAACGCTTATGGTGTAATATATAATGTAGCTAATGATATAGATGCAATTTCAGATTGGATTCATGTATATCCGAACCAGCCCTATATAATAAGTGGGGGATATAGTAATACTATATATTCTTTATATAAACAATATGGGGATACGCAAAATCCTATAAGTTATGGTAAAATACCATTGAATACTCCGTTTTATTTTGATAAAGAAGGATTTGTCGTACTGCAGATTAAAGATTCTGCTATTGCTGCTGCTGTATATGCAACGACACAATTTGAAGAAGGGGAAGTTGCATCTAAATATAAATTATATTCTCCTATTGTTTATAGAAAGATTGATGAGAGATTTTTACCTGACAATTTATATAAGACAGAAAACGGTAAAATTAAAGTAGAAGATTTGAATAAAGATGTTATGCTTGCCGAAGAATATGTTATAGAGAAAAGGACATCTCCAAATCTAATTAGATAAGGCGCAATATAATAAGGCAATTAGTGCTATAGGTTCTCTTTACTCTACATCATCCTATAATGTATCTTCGGATTGGATTCCGGTGAAAGGCGGCACAACCTATTATTTGAGTGGTGGATATGCTTCAAATCAAGTTGTATTATTTGCTAATTATGGAGATACATCTAATCCTTTGGCGTATGATGAAATCAACGGTTGGGATGGTGCTACATATACTCCTATTGCTGACGGATATGTAGTATTGGAAATTGCAGACAGCTCATCCGCAACTGCTGACAGAAGTTCTACAATTCAATTTGAGAAAGGTACGGTTGCTTCTCCATATCAGAAAGGTGACGAAGCGAGGGAATATATTAATCCTATATATATTGAGAAAGAATTATCCATCAATCTATTGGATGAAAAAGCGAAATCGGAAATAATAGAAGCAAAAATAGATTTTGAAACAAAAGAGGTGATTTCTGAATTGGGTAATTATTGTACTCCTAAACTGCCTATTCAAAATTCCGATTATATTTATGTTTCAGGATTGGGTAATAGTAATTCTGAAAGGGTATGCTTGTTTTATGATGGGGACACGGTAAATTATTGGAAATTTAAGGCTTATGGAAATTCGTTTAAGATACCAATAAACGGAGCATGTACACATTTCATGTTATGGTTTAAGGCTGCCGATGAATCTTTAGAATTGGATAAAGTTTATATCGGTGGATTACCTGCTACATACAAGGCGGGTGCATGTACAGATACATTCAAGCAAGTCTTTGAACATAAAAACGAAGTCGTAATTCCGTTAGATATCAATAGCGAATTGGGGGAAATTGTAGTTACATCAGAAAGCGATATTGACAACGCACTTATTCCTGTTCATGTTCACTATTCAAGCAAGCCAAGATATGCGGTAGATAGATTTGACCATGTATATATTGGAACAGATAATATCAACTTAAAGGAAGATATTTCCTTCTCAATGAATGGAGAGATTTTAAGGTCAAGAAGATTTGGTGGAAACTATACATTTGTACCAACATCCAACAGCCGATTCCTTCACTTCAATGCTCAGTTTACGCATAACGAAATATCGAAAATCATAGGTTCTTACAATAGTGATAGTGGTGTATATGTAAAGACAGACATTAACAGTCCATGGGAATCGCTTATAGCAGATGCTAAGTTTGGTTATATTGATTCTAACCTTAATATTTATTATAAAAAGGGTAAAGAGTTGTATTGTGCGAACATAGATAATACTAGTTCACCTACTTTAATATATACAAGTCCTTCGTCCAGTTTCTTTATAGATTTTGATTGCTTCACAGAAACCAATGATTATGTATTCTTTGGCACCTATCAGAACGAATGGGATACGAAGGTTATCCGTATCAGCAAGTCTAATAAAACTATAAAGACATGTTTCGATACTACGCAAAAACAGCATGTGCATAAGATTTTGGCTATTGACGATGTTATTTATCTATGCTGTGATGGTACGACAGCTAGCAATGCAAATTATGACACATATCCGTCATATTTAACTAAGGGTATGGCTACATTCAAGTCTTCCGACTTCGGTGATACATGGGAAACAATTCAGTATCCTTGGAGTTCTGACTACGGTATTATAGGTTATCACGATGGGTGGTATTATGGTTCATCAGAAGCTTCCATAAAGTATGCTCCAAGTCTTTATAGAAGCAAGGATTTGAGAGCATGGCAAGTAGTTGAGAATATGCCTGCTACAGCAGGAGGTACTTTCAGAATTTGCGATAAGGGATTCATTCAGTCTTCCATGTCTTCGGGATTCCTTACTCATAATGTAATCAAATTTTCAGTAGACGGGAAAAAGTTTGTTCCCGTATTTGACAAGCGTATAACATCAGATGCAATCTCTACAGGTTTGAAGCCAACTCACAACTACAATAACAGCATTGTTATTGATGGAGTGAAATGCGTATTGATGAATGACCAAAGTAAAACATTAGAAAATGCCTACATTTTCAACGAAAGTGGATACACAGTATTTGCTTATGTACAAACAAACTTAAAGATTGGGAATAATGTGATAAAAATTCACAAGGGAGGATGTATTAAAGATATTGAGCCATCGCATCCTATTTCTCCACGTTATAATGTAATGACTTCCGTTGATTCTATTATCAATGGAAGCATGGAAGGAACGTGTATTAATTCGGTTGGAGTTCCGTCTAATGTTGAGGGTTTTACCATTCCGTATAATGTTAATGCGCAACAAGGTATAGTGGCTAACATTGAACTTCCAATAAAAAACGTATATGTGGCTACTTTGAGTTTTTCAATCAAGGAGTTTGCTTATTTTGAAGGAAAGAAGCAAAAATTGTTTGACTTTGGTGTGCTTAAAATATTCAGAAATAAAAATAAATTATTATTTTGGCAACGCAGTTCAGTTGTAGCAGAGTGTACGCTTGGGTCAATGGGATATTATAGCAATATAAGTTCAAGAGTTCACATCGTGTTCGGTGATAATATCGAAATCTATGTTAACGGGAAACTGAATAGCTCAACAGCTAATACTACTGATTTTCCACGAAATATAACGAAGATGGCGATTTTGAATATCAGTTCTAATGATTTTATAAGCAATGTCTGTATATATGCAAGTACGATGACAGAGAGTACGGTAATTAGAGATTTTGAAGGGTTTAATTTGATTTGAAGCCAACCCCTTACAAAAGATATGGTGTTAAATATAATACAATTTATAAAATAAATGGACTGGACAGCAATAATAGTAGCCTTGCTGACGAGCGGCACTCTGACAACGATAGTGACCCTGCGGGACAAAAAGACCGCAGCGGCACTCGATAATGTCAAGACCGTTGTCGATAGATGGCAGGAGATAGTCGAAGACCGCAAGACGGGGCCGAGGAACTGAAAGCCGACCTAGACCGCAAGGAGACCTCGCTGGCCCTTTACTTACTTTTTGCCAAGCTGGGCAATGTGCTTATGGCTTCACTGTTTGGGCTGTTGGGCCTTGTCGTCGGCTGGTTTGCAAGAGTATTTTACGAAAAGAAAATAAAGGCGTGACATGGATTGGAGCGGTATTATAACAGCGTGTGCCCGCCAAATAACGGTTATTACCAAATTGGCGATGTTGTTTATAGAAATTTTATCGCAAATTTTTGTTAGTAATTTTAAAATTTTGCCTTTTCTAGAGAGGCTTAATTATAATTAACTTTATTGTTTAGCCCTCCAAAAAAATTTACAATTATGGGAGAAATTACAGAAAAAATTTATTGCTGCGACAGAGGCGACAATGACAACGCCCTGGCAGCAGCCATTTTGGCAAGATTGAGAAGTCCATCAGTGGCATGGAAGAACTCATGAAAAAGCAGCAGGAAATGATGGAGAATTTCATCAAAAAATTTGAAAGCTAAAAGTTATGGGACACAGATTAAAATGTATCATAGTAAAGCATCATACGTGCGACCATGATAAGGAGCACGAAGATGAAGAGGATGTAGTAGTAGAAAGCAGAATAGCTACTCCCCATGGTGAGCATAAGGTCAAATTCGATTTGCCTTATGAGCAAACAGCAAATGCTCTCATGTCTGCTAAAGGATATTCTGAGTATGTCAAAAAGCACGGCTATCACTTTACAGATGCTCTTGCAGAGCACGTAAGTAAAATGATGGTAAATGCTAATGGCCAACAGCATTCTTGGACTGCAAGCCAAGTCAAAAAGTCTATGGAAAGCTTAGAATTGAGCATTCCTGGCAAAGTGACAACGGGCGATGTTACCTATGCGGCTAACATGGCTTATGCAGATTTCTATCCAGACCCTCTGAAAGATGAGGCCACATGCTTAAGGTATGCTCATAAAGTAGCCAATGACCCAGATGGGTATGATGGCATGATTTTCTGCAGATGGACTGCTGACGCAATCGGAAAAGCAATCAAGTTGGACTGGGAAAAATTCGTATAGTATGTTAGAACTGATTGAAACCAAGAACTTTGACGGACTGACGTTTTTCATAGCTATTAGAGTTGGCATTATTCTAGTCTGCTGGATTTTCATGATACTAAGCAGTATCGTAGACTTCTGGAGTGGAACAACGACAGCAAAAGCACTCGGCCAAGCATTGGTGTCGCATGGATTTCGTAGAACAATTACAAAAATCGGCGATTATGTAAGGCTGATGCTTTTTGCTCTTATGTTTGATATACTTGGAAGCTTGTTATCATTCTATATAATTCCATTTGCCACAATTCTATGTACTGTCGCGGTTATGTATATTGAAGGTAAATCTGTAGTTGAAAATAGCAAACGTAAAAAGGCTCATGCTGCAGAAGTGCCTGATATAGTTAAGCAGATTGTGCAAGCTACTACTGCCAAACAAGGTCATGAGATATTAGACAAAATAAGCCAATTGCTAGCATTAAATGAGAAAGATAAATAAAATCATAGTCCATTGCTCTGCTACTCCTGAAGGACGAGATGTTAAAACTGAGACCATACGAGATTGGCACGTGAATGGTAATCATTGGAAAGATATTGGTTATCATTATGTGATTGAGCTCGATGGCTCTGTTCATAAAGGCAGAGATGAAAGTGTAATTGGAGCTCACTGCTCAGGTCAAAATGCAAACTCTATAGGAGTATGCTATGTAGGAGGCGTTGCTAAAGACGGTAAAACTCCTAAAGATACGCGCACTGAGGCTCAAAAGCAATCTTTACTCGAATTGCTGAAAAGCTTAAAGGTAAAATACCCAAATGCTACTATTCATGGACACAGAGAATTTGCAGCTAAGGCATGCCCCAGCTTTGATGCTAAGTACGAGTATAAAGACCTCTGAAGCACATAAAAACCATTCTCGCAATAATTTCTTATGTGCGAGAATGGTTTTTATATTAAATATGAATAATAACAAATAAAACTCAAAGATTATGCGAGAATTAGCGAGAATAATTACACTTATATTTTTAGCCACTATATTATATGGCTGTAAGTCAATTCAATATGTGCCCGTGGAAACAACGAAAAGAGATACTACTTACTTATCTCAGACCAAAATTGATAGCATATATCATAGAGATTCAATCTATGTAGAGCACAAAGGCGATACCGTGTATCTCAGTAAATATAAATACTTGTATAAATACATAGAAAAGCATGATACTCTCTGGCGAGAAAAAGTTGATACAATTCAAGTTGCATACCCTGTAGAAGCTCGGCTTACTAAATGGCAAAAGATAAAAATTAATATTGGTGAATACCTGATAACCGCCATAGCCTTAGTAATTATATGGCTGTGCGCAAAATACTTCATAAAGCGGTAAACAACAGAAACAATATAAACAAATCATTGTTTACGCCTAAAGTGCTCAAAATCAATTACTTATATATGCCGTAAACAAAGAAACAATAATTTTATTAAATCTTTTCGTATTAAAAGCTGATATTTCTTATTAACATTAATGTTAATCGGAAATTAAGAAATTAAGTTTGAAATATATAGGGGCTTTGTTTCTATTGTTTCTTTGTTTACAGCAATTTCAAAGCCGCACTAAATTACCGTTTAATTATTTTTAACAAATAAATTCTCAAAAAATAATAGAAATTTTTTTTTCTTTCGAGAATAGTTTGTATATTTGCATATCGAAAATAAGATAATAAAATTCACCAAAATATGGAACAACAATTTAATATAGGTAATGTAATTGAGCACTACAAGCTAAATACAGAAGATTTAGCGAAAGTGTTATTTCCTACTGTTAAATATCCGAAACAGGCATTTGACCGTGTGTTAAAGGGCGAAGCCAATTTGGATGTTATACAGTTAGAGCGATTGGCCAATCATATTGGCGTGTTAGTAACTGATTTGTTTTCAGCAAATACTTGGAAAGGTTCATCTGAAGATGGATGCCTAACAATGCTGAAAGGCGAGTATAAAGTAAAGCTGAATTATAAAGGCGTGTACGTATCTATATATAAGAATAATGAGCTTATCCACCAAAAACTCTCAAACGTACCAGATATGACAGTAAACGAGTTTATTAACTATTTAGATAACTTCATTAAAAATTACGAAAATGGAAACCGTTAAAATTTCTGTTGAGGTTAGCGTAAACCTGTCTGAAAATACGCAGAAGTTTTTAACTTCATTGTTTGCAGCAGGAGTTCCAAGTGGAGCTCAAGTAGCCGCTTTAGTTTCTAAACCTGCTCCTGCTGCGCTAGCAAAGCCAGCTCCCACAAAACCTACTCCTCAGCCTGCGGCACCTGCCCAGACTCAGAGCGCTGCCGAGCCTGCTCCTTCAGCACATGCTGCTCCGGCTGCTTCTTCTGCCTCTAAGAGCATTGAGGACGTCCGCGGAATG
>OBAS01000718.1_pt1 | contig 23704 bp, 23 predicted proteins | sample 1517591 | NCBI WGS metagenome assembly OBAS01 (sample SAMN04571700, study PRJEB22368) | human gut metagenome | biome: human gut; material: stool | host: Homo sapiens | place: Luxembourg | collected 2012-10-05
AAGCAAAGTCAGCACGGTAGAGATAATCAGTCCGCCGATGACGACCGTAGCCAGCGGGCGTTGTACTTCGGAACCGGCGGAAGTGGCGATTGCCATCGGGACAAATCCCAGCGAGGCGACCAGTCCGGTGAGGAATACGGGGCGCAGCAGATGCGGGGTGCCCAGAGTGAGGATTCGGTTGGTAGTCATAGCATATTTATTTCGTTTACGAAGTTCGTTGAAATGGTTCACCATCAGGATACCGTTCAGTACAGCCACACCGAACAAGGCGATGAAACCGACTCCTGCCGAGATGCTGAACGGGAGTCCGCGCAGCCAGAGGGCTACGATACCTCCGATAAGTGACAGCGGGACGGTGGAGAATACCATCAATGTATAAGTAATGTTCTTGAAAGCGAAAAACAAGATCAGCAGAATCAGCATCAGTGCTACCGGAATGACGATCATCAGCGTATTGATGGCGTTTTGCAGGTTCTCAAACTGACCGCCGTATTCGAAGTAGTAGCCCGGTTGCAGTTTGATGTTCTTGTCCAGTGTCTTCTGGATGTTGGCTACTACTTGCTGAATGTCCGCGTCGCGTACGTTCACACCAATCACGATGCGGCGTTTGGTAGCGTCGCGGTTGATCTGCAACGGACCGCTGACAAGTTCGATGCTTGCCACCTCGCCGACCGGAATCTGAATGCCTTCGGAAGTACGCACAAAGAGCTTGTCCAGATTTAAGTCTGCCACTTTCTCCTGATCCAGACGTACGACAAGGTCGAACTTCCGTTCGTTTTCGAAAACCACACCGCTGGCTTCCCCGGCATAGGCTGTCCGGATAATCGTGTTGAGTTCTTCGATATTAATGCCGTAACGGGCTATCTTGCCGCGGTTGTATTTGACAACCAGCTGAGGCAATCCCATCGTCTGCTCTACGATGACGTCTGCTGCCCCCGGCACTTTCTCTACATACGTGGCGGCTTCCTTTGCCCTCTGATAAAGTTCGTGCGTGTCTTCGCCGTATAACTTGACTGCAATATCGGCTTTCGCACCTGTCATCAGCTCGTTGAACCGGAGCTGTATCGGCTGCGAGAAGTTAAACTCGGCTTCTTTCATCTTCTCTACCATTTCCGCTCGGCTCGTTGCGCTGGTCCATTCCTTGAAAGGTTTCATGATGATCATCACGTCGGCGTCTTCCACTGCCATCGGGTCGGTGGGGACTTCTGCCGTACCGATCTTCGCCACTACGTGCTTGATTTCGGGAAACTGATCCATCAATGTCTTTTCCGCTTCTTCGGAGAGTTTGATACTTTCCGAAAGCGAACTTCCGGCGGGTAAGGTCATCTGCATGGCGAAGTCGCCTTCGTCCAGTGTCGGGATGAACTCGGCACCCAGACGGGTGAAGAGAAAGAGGGAGCCGATCAGTGCGGCAAAAGCAATGACGACGGTGCGTGCTTTGTGATGCAGGCACGCATGCAGGCAACGCTGGTAGAGTTTGTTCAGCTGCTCGAAGAATCGGTCGGCAAGTGTCGGCTTCACTACGATGGTATGTTTCAGGAAGAGCGACGCCATCATAGGGACGTATGTCAGCGACAGGATCAAGGCGCCGATGATGCAGAACACCAGTGTTTTGGCCATTGGAGTGAAGTATTTTCCTTCGATTCCGTTCAGAGTCAGTATCGGGAAGAACACGATGAGAATAATCAGTACGGCGAATGTAGCCGAGCGGACTACACCGGAAGCGCCTTTTTCCACCTCTTCGTCCATCTCTTTGCGGGTCAGTGTCCGTCCGCGGAACTGCTTGCTGTAGATGTGTGCCAGGATACCTTCCAGTATGACGATGGAACCATCTACCACAATACCGAAGTCGATGGCGCCGAGGCTCATCAGATTGGCGGTCACGTTGAAAAGACGCATCATGATGAATGCGAAAAGCATAGCCAGCGGGATGACCGAAGCTACAATCAGCCCGGCACGGACGTTGCCCAGAAAGATAATAAGTACGAGGAAGACGATGATGGCTCCTTCAATAAGGTTGTTGACGACGGTGGAGATGTTCCGGTTGACCAGTTCCGAACGGTTCAGATACGGTTCGATGCTGATGCCTTCGGGCAATAAGTGCTGTATCTTTTCCTGCGTCACTACATTGGCGTTGGCGCCTTTCAGCATCATGGCAATTCCGCCTACGCATTCGCCCTTTCCGTCCATCGTCATCGCACCGAAACGTTTGGGGGCGCCGAAGCGGACAGTGCCTACGTCACTGATGTGTATGGGAATCCCGTTCCGGTTGGCTACCACGATCTGCTCGATGTCTTTGATGCGGGTGATCATCCCTTCCGAACGGATGTAATAGGCATTCTTTGCTTTCTCGATGTAGCTTCCGCCCGTGTTCTGGTTGTTGCTGCTCAGTGCTTCGAACACTTCGCCGATGGTGATGTTCAGTGAAAACAGGGCGTCGGGGTCTACCGCCACTTCGTATTGTTTCAGATAACCTCCGAAACTATTTATTTCCACGATGCCCGGTATGCCCGATAACTGGCGTTTCACCATCCAGTCCTGAATGGTACGGAGTTCCATAGCGTCATATTTCTCTTCGTATCCCGGAGCTACTTTCAATATGTATTGGTAGATTTCGCCCAGTCCGGTGGTGATCGGCATCATTTCCGGTGTTCCCAGTTCGGGGGAGATTTCGCCGGATACGGTTTGTATCTGCTCGTTGATCAGCTGGCGGGCATCGAGTGTGGGCACGTCTTCCTTGAAGACGACCGTTACCACTGATAGCCCGAAGCGACTGACGGAACGGATATCTTCTACATTCATGATGTTGCTCATCGCTATTTCGATGGGCATGGTGATGAGCTGCTCCACTTCCTGCGGCGCAAGCGTAGGAGATACGGTTACAATCTGCACCTGATTGTTGGTTATGTCCGGCACGGCGTCAATGGGGAGCGTCAGCATGGCATAGATTCCCCCGATAAACAGGAAGAGGGTGGTTAACCCTACGAATAGTTTTTTCCTGATCGAAAAACGTACGATAGCTTTAAACATGATTTTACAGTGTTATTGTTTCATGTTACAAAGTTACGGACTATCCTTATCCGTGATTATCGGGAAAGGATGAAGCGGAAAGATTGACAGGTGAAATGACGAAATCAAGGTCTGAACGTGAAGGGCTGTTGTCTGTCGAATCAAGGAGTTTGAACCTCCTTTGGTTATTCGCCACAACGTTTTATACAGCGTTTTTATTGTCACTTGTCACTTTTGCGACTTAATACGTTGCAAATTAGAATGGTAAGGGTGATAATAAGAGGTGACAATAGGGTGATAATAGGCGGAACTTAGTTTTTTATTGTCACCGCAAAGAACTGAAGTTGAGAGGTAGAATATGCTGAAAATAAATGAATTCAATGCTGAAAAAGAATGTCTTAGATGACGAAGATAAGTGAATCCGATGTTGAAAAGGAGTCGTTTCAATGTTGAAAGTAAGTGGCTTCGATGTCGATACTCTTAATGGGTGGAACAAATAGTCTATATAGAACTTTTGGTTTCTAGAGTTTGAAACTAGAGTTCCGCCCGCTTGAAACTAAAGTTTCATCAGCTTGAAACTAAGGTTTCCAAGGCATGGAACTGTAGTTTCAGCCGCTTGAAACTATTGGTTCCGGCGTAGGAAACTATCTGAAACACTGCTTGCTAATATAATAATAAAAGAGGATGCCTATGGGGTAATGCGGCATCCTCTTGGGAGACAGTCCTGAAGAACTACTTTCACAAGCGGTTCTTCGGTCTGCGACCTCCATATTTAATCTGGTTAGGATTACGAATTAAAGTGGTGAATATTGTAACTCATATTTGTTAAACCTTAAAGATTGCTGTTTCGGTAATCATTCAATGCTTTTATCTTTGTGCGGAATGATAAAGTTCTCATTATATAGGCAGTTCATTTTCGCTCTTTGTGAGTAGGCGATCCCACCAAGATCGGCACGTCCAGCAGAAGAGTTCCCGTAAAGTCAGTTGTTCTTTGAGCGGAATCAGAATATGTCCGCGTTCATAGGTTCCCAGTATGTGCAGTTATAGCAAAGTATGTAAAGATACTCTTCTTCGCAGATTACACTATGAATATGTTTCATGTATAAAGGGAAAGGGTGGTAAGGATCGTCAGAAGAAAATTCTACGGAACGGAAATCAAGTTTCCCTAGCATACCGGTAAATACGGATGCTAATTCAATAAACTTCTCGCAATCATTTTGTCTGTGCATCTTCCGGATGACGCGGTGCAATGTTTCTTTGTCTGGTCTGTTCATATCTCTTTGAATATTTATGACCGCTCGCATCCTGTTGTATACTACGTACGTATATAAAAGAAGCCGGGCGCTGAGTTCATATTTATCCGCTAAGAGGTAGTACCAATACCTACTGAACTTAATAAATATGTTCACACGCCCGACCCTAAGTCGCACGTATGAAACAGATTTATTGAAGTTCAGTTTTTTGTTTAAATGAAATTTGGTACTTTTCTTAGCGCAAAAAAACGTTTCAATATGCCGCATTTCTCTTCGGCTTTCAAGGGACAAAGGTACGCGAATTGTTGAGGATTGCAAAGAAAAAGGAATGAAATTTCTTGCTAAGTATGTCATCTGTGTTCAATAAGAGAAGATTATTTTGCAAGAGTACTTAAGTGCATTCTCTGATCTCAGTTGGTTGACTCAATCTTTGGAAGAGAAAAAGTGATGGCAAAATCTTGAATTTGCTTGCTATCACTTTGTCATCACTCTTGCCGTCACTCGATTAATGAAGTGATTAACAGTGAATTAATGATTGAAAAACAGTAAAAGTGACGGATGACGGCAAAAAGTCTGTATAAACTATGTAGTAAGATTTAAGTAGGCAACTCGCATATATAACTTGAATTCAACTTTTGTTGAACCATTCGACATCGATACGAAGAAACAAGCAATCTTATGCTGCGGCAGAACATTTCTTTGCATAACCTCGTTTATTATATAACAAACTAAATATATATTCAGTATGAAGTCATTCATCTTAATGGTTATAACAATGGTATGTGCAATCTCTCTGGAAGCGCAGAATAAGTCTTTCTACGACTTCAATGTGACCACGATTGATGGTAAGGAATTTCCGCTTTCTTCTTTGAAAGGAAAGAAAGTGCTGGTAGTAAATGTAGCCTCCAAATGCGGACTGACGCCACAGTATGCCAAACTGCAAGAGCTATATGATAAATATAAGGATAAGAATTTTGTAATCATCGGCTTTCCTGCCAACAACTTTATGGGACAGGAACCGGGAAGCAATGAAGAGATCGCTCAGTTCTGCTCCTTAAAGTATGACGTTACTTTTCCGATGATGGCCAAGATTTCCGTCAAGGGCAAAAACATGTCGCCACTTTACCAATGGCTGACGGAAAAGAAACTGAACGGCAAAGAAGATGCGCCCGTCCAGTGGAATTTTCAGAAGTTTATGATTGATGAGAACGGAAACTGGGTCGGCTTTGTGGCCCCCAAAGAGAGTCCGCTCTCGGAGAAAATCGTTACTTGGATAGAGCAGGAGTAGGAGCAGGGAAAAGAGACGGAATAAGGGATACTTTCTTTAATTCCCCTTCGAAGTTGGGGGTGAAAATACCTTTTCCGAGGTTTTCTTCTATTTCTTCGATGGTCCAGAATCGTCCGCCGTCCAGTTCGTCACTGGGGTGCAGTTCACCGTCGTAAACAGTTTTGTGAACAAAGACAAGTTCTTTCTCACGATCCGATTCGAATACATAGCTGGTTAGCAGTTCGGGAGTAAAGTCCGTGATGCCTAGTTCTTCGCGGACTTCCCGTTTGAGTGCGATTTCTACGCTTTCGCCCAGGTCAATATGTCCGCCAACGGCTGTGTCCCATTTTCCGGGCTGGATGTCTTTCCATTCCGGACGTTTCTGCAGATATAAATCTCCTTTCGAATTGAAAACGTGAAGATGGATGACAGGATGAAGGAGCTTGCTTCCGCTATGGCATTCTCCACGTGTGGCGGCTCCGGTGATGTTTCCCTGTTCGTCTACGATGGGAAACATTTCTTGATTATTATCGCTTGGCATAGTTGTTTTTACTTTTTGGTTTACGGTATCAGCAGAGAAGAATCTCCATAACTCAGAAAACGGAAATCGTGCGCCAGCGCATAATCATAAATTGTGCGCCAGTTTCCCTTCACGAAGGCGGAAACCAAAAGTAACAGCGTACTTTGCGGCTGGTGAAAGTTGGTCACCATCGCTTTCACTATCTTATACTGATATCCCGGAGCTATGATAATCTGCGTACTGCTGTGAAGGGCTTCCAGCCCGTTCCTGTCGAGGTAACCTAAAATCTTTTGCAGTGCGACTACAGGCGGAATCTGATCATACTTTTCGTATGGCTGCCATTGTTTGACGTGCAGTTCTTCTTCCGTAGCATCGGGATTTTCCGCCAATGTTACTCCGATGTGATACAGGCTTTCGAGCGTACGCACCGAAGTGGTGCCTACAGCAACAGCGCAACCGTCATGATCGATCAGCTTTTTGATCGTAGCCCGATTGACGGAGATATACTCCGTATGCATCTCATGTCCTTCTATCTCTTCGCTTTTCACGGGCTTGAAGGTTCCTGCGCCTACATGAAGTGTCAGTTCTTCCAGATCAATGCCTTTTTCCTGCAATGCTTCCAGTACACGGGGAGTGAAGTGCAGTCCGGCTGTCGGTGCGGCTACCGAGCCTTTTATTTTGGAATAAACGGTCTGATAAGTTTCTTTATCGCTCTCTTCCGTATCCCGGTTCAGATATGGGGGAATCGGCAGTTCTCCGAACACTTCGAGGATATCGGCAAAGGTTACTTCCGGATTGTCCCAGGAGAAATCAATCCAGTGGCTGGTGCCCCTGCATTCTCCACGGGTAGCGGTCAGAGTGATCGGGAAACCTTTTACCGTCATCTCCCGTTTCAGTACTCCGTCTTTCCATTTCTTCAGGTTACCGATCATGCAGAGCCAGGCAGCGTGTTCCGTTTGCTGGAAGTTCAATACATAATCGTTGGGCTGAATCGGTTCCAGACAGAAGACCTCGATCAGCGCCCCCGTTTCTTTGCGGAAGTGGAGGCGTGCCTGAATCACCTTCGTGTTGTTGAATACCATCAGGCTTCCTTTCGGAAGATAGTCCGGCAAGGATGTGAAGACATCTTCGCTTACTTCACCGTGGCGATATACCAACAGTTTTGACTGGTCTCGTACTGCTAAAGGAAATTTGGCGATTCGTTCATCCGATAGTGGATAGTTGTATTCGCTGATGTGAATATGTTTCGGGTCTTCTTTCATTCTCGTTTCAATAAAAAAAGCATCAATAACCCATCGATTATCAATGCTTTGTCGGTAGTCGGGATGACAAGATTCGAACTTGCGACCACACGCCCCCCAGAGGTATTTTTATGATAATCCATTGGTTATATTACTTTTTATTAATTGTGTATGTAGCTGTAAATCAAAAGAGTATCTTTTATTGAGTTTTACTTATTTTGATTACATGTGTTCCAAATGTGTTCCACTAAACAAAGAGCTATATACACGTTATTTTAATTTGGGTACAAAGATAATGAATAAAATTGTTTCCGAACTGATTCATTCGTCTAAATGTCGAGGTATTATTAAAGGATAAACCTTGAACTTTTCTATCTAAATGCTTTAGATATTTTTAACCTTAAGGGTATAGTTTTGATTATCAGCTTGTTGTCGTTTTATGACGCACGAAAAATAGGAATCTCAGTTTCTTCTTATCGTATTAGAGAATATAGAGGTATTAATACTCCTCATAACGATATAAAAGATATTGAGCATGATAAGTTTTATAAAAAGGAATGATGTTGCTAATGCACAAGGATTATATGCTGTTCGTTTGAGAATATGTAAGGAACGGCAACGCAGGTATTTTTCCTTAAACATATTTGCGGATAATGAGTACTGGGATGAGGAAAACGAATGTTTCCGTATTCTTAAGAATGTGAGAGATAAAAAGCAGAAAGAAGAAAACGAACAACGCAAACAGTATAATTATTTGCTGAATAGCTATAGGATGCAAGCGCAAGAAATAATAGAAAGTTTTCGGAGAGAGCACATAGATTGGACTTTGAATCAATTTGCAGATGTTTTTTTGAATAAATCGAAGCAGGGGAAAATAAAAGCTTATTTGGAGGATCATATCAATATTTTACGTGAAACGGGACATGTTGGCAATGCTAATTGTTATGCTGCAACTTTAAATATGCTTGAACATTATGATAGCAAATTGGATAAGAAAGTATTTTCAGAGATTGATATAAAGTTTGTAAATGGATTCGATATTTATCTTCAAAAAAGAGGATGCAAAGGAAATACAAGAAAGTATTATTTCAAAGCATTGCGCAGCATATTAAATAAGGCTATTCAAGAAAAGGAAGCAACGGAAAAAACTTATCCTTTTGGTAAAGGTGGTTTTCAAATCGCAAAATTGGATGAAGAAACAGAAAAGCGTTATCTTCCTGTAGAATATTTGAATAAAATAAAAAATACCGTATCGGAAAAGCCGCAACGAGAGTACGCCCGCAAGCTATTTCTGTTGTCATATTATTGCTATGGAATATCATTTATTGATATGGCATATTTGACAAGAAGCAATATTGTAAAGTTCAATGGTGGAGAGTATATTGTCTACAAACGCCATAAAATACAACATCAAAAAGGGGTGAAACCTATTAAGATTAAAATAACGAAAGAAATTGAGCGTTTATTAGATAGCCTTAAAGAGAATAGCCCTACAGTGGATGATTTTATTGTACCAATAGTTTCTATAAGTGGATATACAGGAGAAAAACTATATAATCATATCCGTTATAGGTATAAAAAATATAATGATTATTTGGCGGATTTAGCAGAAGAACTGCAAATAACTGATATGAAGTTAACAACATATGTAAGTCGGCATACTATGGCGATGATGTTGCAACGCAATGATGTTTCCCGTGAACAAATTTCCCAAATGTTGGGACATGCAGATATGAAAACTACCAATACTTATTTAGATAGCTTTGATACAACTGTAATAGATGAGGCTGCAAAGGTTTTATATGACATGTAATTTTGAGATAGCTTTTCTGTGGGTATTCGTAGTTTATTAAACCTAAGTTGAATTTAAACTAAAATATAAAATAGGCTTTTAGAGAAAAGACTTATTTTAAATCAAAATGTTTGTGGCTTTATTCCGATTCTTAAAGAACGGATGAATATAAGTTAATTGATAATTCCTCTTGAAAAACTCTAATGAAACGAACTGAAAATGAGTGGCGTTTCTCTTGTTAAAAGGCGTACAAAAGGATATGCCTAATTATGCGCATAAATTTATTATTTTCTTTTTAATATGTTGGTTATTAGCATATTTTTTGTTTTAGAACATCTAGCAAACATACTTGTTATATTAAAAAACATGCTATTCTAGAATTTGAATTTTCATGTTCTAATTATAGCGAAAAAAATAATAATATGAACAAGCAATTTATTTGCAATGATATGTTGGTTGTGCATTTAACGGTTAGTCAGATAAAGGCTATCATTGAAAGTGCACTTAAAGAAGCAGCATTATCATTATCAAAGAATGTTCAAACTGAAATGCTTACTATTAAAGAGGTTTCAGAGTTGACAGGTTATAAACGAGCTACTATTTATAAGCTTACTTGTGAGCGAAAAATTCCTTTTCATAAGCCAGCGCATGGTGGACGGAGAATTTTCTTTAAACGGGAAGAAATCAATCAATGGCTAGAATCTAATTGTATTGAAACCTTTGAAGAATCTTTTAAAGAACGAGAGAAGAAAGAAACTAATTTTAATCCAAGAAAAAATGATGAAAATGAAAACAACAATTAGCAAAGAAAACATGGAGAGAGAAACTTTTGTTTTTTATCGCTCATATTTTGATGCGATAGAACTGTTAAGTAAGAAAAACAGGTTGTTAGCGTATGAAGCGATTGCAAAATATGCTCTAACTCAAGAAGAAATACAAGATTTGCCACCACAAGTAGCGATTATCTTGAAAATGGCTAAGCCTAATATTGATGCGACTATTCGAAATTACAATCGAAGAGTTAAGAGTAAGAGACAAAAAAAGACATCTGATTTTGAGGATAAGCTTAATGAAGAGGTACAATTACCAAGAAAAAAAAGTTCCTCAATTATAGACGATAGCTTTGAAGATAATGATGAAAATACGCTCTATTTAGAATAAATCTTGTTCCGTTTTAGAATAGAAAACACATTTAATCCATTAATAATTAATCATATGGATATCATGAAAAACGTCCTTAATAAGAATGACAATTCTAATAAGGAAAAGAAAAAAAATAAAAATAAAAAGAAAGAGGAAAGTTGCATAATCTTTACTTCTCCTTTTGAAGAACCAATAGTATCTTTATTTGAAAACTTTTATAGTAAAGAACCAATTAGGGAAGTGAAGCTAAGTAGTTTTTTGCATACTCGTAAATTTAAAGAAAAGGTCGAGTTGTATAGGACTAATACCGATGAAAAAATAAGGAAAAAGATAAAAGAAAGTATTGAATGTGTCACGCCAAGTGGCACATTCAATCAAAGGCGAGAGTCTGCCCTTATTAAACATACTAACTTATTATGTATTGATATTGATTCTAAAGATAATCGAATGGTTGATTTGCCGGAATGTAAAGCTATATTGGGAGAATACTTTAATAGTTTATATTATGCCGGAGTGTCAATTGGTGGAGACGGAATATTTCTGATTTTTAGAATATCACACCCGGAATTTCATAAACAGCATTTTGCGGCTCTTGAATTGTTTCTTAATAAGGTGTTTCATTTACAAGTAGACAAAGGTGTAAAGAGCCCTGTTAGTTTGCGAGTAGGAAGTTATGACGCAGAGCCTTATTATAATCCAAATCCCATGCCATTTACACATATGCTGGAAATAGATAAGTGGGCAAATGATATGATAAGACCGGTAACAGAAAGGAATGAAACCCGTGACCGCATTGAAAAAGCTATCTCGTTTATTGTGGAAAATGGAATTGATATTACTTCTAGATATAAAGATTGGTTTAAGGTAGGATGTGCATTAGCGTCTGAGTATGGAGAAAATGGACGATATTGGTTTCATTTGGTTAGTCGTATGTATAAAGGATATTATGGGTACGATGAAGGTGAGTGTGACTATCAATATAATAAATGTCTGAAATATCAAAGAAATGAGGGAGGAATTAAAATTGGAACATTTTTCTATTTATGTGAATGTCATGGAGTAAAATATAGGTAATAGTGATGAGTTACAATCTCCATAATGTCTTTTAATAGTTAAATAATGATAATGAACTAAAGGGGGTAAACTTGCAAATTAATAAAGTAATTCAATTAAATTGTTTATAATCAATATTTAACGGACTTTAGATAATAAAAATTAGAAAAGAGAAGAGTGAAAAAGTGTTTTTCTTCTTCTCTTTTCTAATTTTTATTATCGTATTAATAATATAACCCAAAGCAAAGAAAACAATACTCCTTAATCAGAGTGTTTTAAGTATTTTACTATCTTTGCAAAGTCACAAATAGTGGCAAATGTAATAGTGAAAGTGTTTCGCTTTTATCCTGTGTAGGAAATCTGACAGTTTCAAAAAAGCAGGGGTAAGCAATGACATTCATCACTTGGGTAGCGTATGTTCAAAAGACATATACTAAACAGGTGTGGAGTATTGTTTATTTGCTTTTGGGTTTTGTCAGAACCTCCTACACAATAAACGAATGGCTCCACACTTTCTTTTTGTCTAATCCTGTCATTAAAGGAGTCGAATGGCACAACTTTACTAATTACTATGAATGGATTAGATTTTATTAAATCGAAACAACAGAGTTGGGCAAAAAGAAAAAACTTCAATTTACTAGGAGGTACAATTCCCAACAAAGGAGAGAAAAACTATTTGTATAGTTTAGCAGATAATTTGTTTGAGCCGTTGTCTAAGGAGAATTTAGATTCTTATAATTCGGGTGACGGGAACGAAACAAAAGACTCTAAAACACGATTGGCAAAAATGAAAGCACTTCATTCATCTTCTGCGATTGTGGTTAATCTGTTCCAATATTGGCAGGGAAAAGATGTTTGCCCGATTCTAAATGTATGCAAATTAACTTCAAGAACTACTAAGGTAGGCTATCTGATTAAGAATGTCGGTTCTGTTTCTCCTGAAAAAATTCCCATAATTCCCTCTCCACTCAATTACGAAATTAAATTTGAAGAGCAGTTTGAAATAAGTGAAGATAAATCTCAATTTCCACATTCACCTAATATTGATGTTGTGATTTATACTCCACTGTCTACTATTGGTATTGAGTCTAAATTTACAGAGCCATATAGTAGTAGAAAACATAAAGGATTAAAACAAAAGTATGTTGAAAATCTCTCTTTTTGGAACGGATTGCCTAATCTGTATGAATTAGCAAAAGAAATTTCTCCTGATGATACTAAGTTTCAGTATTTAGATGCGGCACAATTAATAAAACACATATTGGGACTGAAAAAGAACAGTGACGAATATAATGCAAATCTTGTTCAAAAGCATCATTTTGTAGAAGGTAAAAGGAATTTGATACTCAAACGCAATTTTCATCTCTTATATCTTTGGTACGATGTAATAGGAAAAGAGGGAAGTAAGCATAGAAAAGAGATAGAGCAGTTTGCAGAAATTGCTAAAAAGGACAATATAAAGTTTAGTCATATAACCTATCAAGAAGTGATAGCGAAACTGTTAAAAGAATTTTATAATGGCAATGAATCTTATTGCAATTATCTAACGGATAGGTATTTGTAAAACGTATAAGTAATTCTAATAAAAGTGTTTGTTCAATTTAAAGATAAAAAAACATGAAAACTATTATTTTAGGTATGTTATTTGCGTTGTCTTGTAATTATTGTTTTGCACAACTAAAAATAGAAAATTCAACTCCAAAACCAGAAAAAAAAGATGTTTATGATGTATCTCAAGACCTTTATATACGAGAATCACATCGAGGGAGGTTTAATGATTCTTTAGACTATAAATCTTACCACAAATTTATCAATCAACGAATTTTCTGTATCTCGGACGAGGCTTTTGCTCCTTATGGAAACCGTTACGCTTTGAAACGTCAGCTTGTCGATCTTCCTACTCCGATAAAGGGTTGCATTCAGTACAAGAAAAAAGAACTGGACTTTTCTATTAATCAAATAGCAACTTACTTGTATCATCCAATCATTAAATCTGTCGAACCTCAATCTTCTAATGTAAAGGTTATTGATGATATGAGAGGGGATAATGCTAATTGGTCCTGTTATGAGAAGGACGATAAAAACCGGAAACCTTATACAATGGTTTTATATAATGCATACGCTCCTGATAATGTTGTAGTAAACGAACATGTTTCTTTGGTAGGAGATTCTTATCTTATTAAGAAAATATTAACTCTTGATGAAGCCTTGAAACTTCTTGAAGAAGACCCACAAATAAAGCTTATTACAAAAAGTGAAAGTACACATGGTTTAGGTAAAAGAGAAACCTATTATTATGAATCACTTGTTTCAGGGAAAACATTTTTAACCCCATCTGTACAAAATGATATTTTGATTAAAAATAACATAGAATTTGGTGGAAGTAATGATTGCGAATCTCCCATCTTTTTGATGGAAAGTAAAAGCGGAGAACTTTTTCTCACACGGCTGAATGAAGACAAGTTTATATCAGGAATATCAATGAAGGATGGCTCTGCGTTTGCTTATACAACTTATATTTTAGAGAATCATATAGAATACTTGAAAGAAAAGTTTATAGGGAAACTGTATTCCATACAACATTACCCTAATCCTAACGAGAAAGGTCTGATAGAAGATATTGTACTTCGGGATAATGCATTGAGTGTAAAATACGTAAATGTAGAAACAAAAGAAACAGGATATAGGTCTATGGAATGGGATTCTACAAATAAGCGATGGGTAGTTGCTGATGCAGGCGAGATTATGCCAAAACAAACTAAATAAATATGTTGAATATTAACCGATTAATATTGATATTATGAAATTTATATGTAACTTCTTATTAGTATTGAATTATATTGTTTATATCATTGCCGATGTTAGTGCATGGGCGACAGATGTAAAATATGGACTTTTGTTTCTATTGCCTTTGATTGTATTTCCAATTGTTGTAAAATTAGCCCATAAGTTTGCAGTTTCGCAAGCTGATAAGTTTTTCAAATCAGAATGGAATGTGTTTTTGAAGAAATTAGAATGGGGAAATTCTGTTGTTGTAGCAATCGTTGCTCTTTTTTATTGGCTGTTCTTAAGTAAACCAAATTAATAATCATATGATTGTTACCAAGATTGATACACCGTTTAGAAAGTTTTTGGAAAGTTTGAAAGTTCCGTCTGCACCACGAATGAAAGGCGGAACAATTTTCAACCCTGATGAGATAAACTATCTTGCACGATATTCAATTCCATTGGTTTATGAATTTGTGCAAGAGAATGAAACCGATAGGGATTTTTATGAGAAGTTTGTTAAATGGCTACATGAAGAAATGCCTGTTTATGGGTATGTTGATGTTTATATGGTCGTTTACTTACGTTATGGACAATATTTAAGTAACGATGAATTTGAGTATTTGGAAAGGAATGTTCCGGAGTGTTTCGAGAAAGGGCATGTATGGCTCTATGAAATAAACTATCGTAGGCGTTTCCGTTTGCGTATTCAATTGATTCGTTGCTTAAAAAAGGACTTTCAAAGAGTGATTCGGAAGGGTATTCATAAAATTGATTCCACAACAAATAAGTTATAATTATGTATTTCAAGAGCATATTTTTAAGTATTATATGTAGTGCGATAGCATTTACTGCTAAGGCTCAAAAGAGTCTTCCTGTATTCCAATCTTGGAATAAGGATAATTATCCCGTGTATGTTTCTCATATAGAACCACTAACTAAGGGAGCTAATAAACTTCCTCAAGAGACTATTCTGGAACTTAAGTCTCAATATTGTGCAGACAATGGCGCAATTCTATCCAAACTCACAAAGAAAGATATCATAACTTCTGACCCTATGGTCACCATAGTCCAGTTAAATGAATCAGAGCATGTAATTATTCCTACTTTGTTTTGGAATGTCAATCATTCTTCTAAAGATTGGTTAGAGATGTTTCAGATAAATGATTTTAAGCAGAAGAACTGTGAAGCTGTAGCAATAGTAGATGGCAGTATCACATTCTTTGTTAGGAAAAGTTCTACCGAAGTAACTGTATTTTATTATAAGGATTTGTTCGTATTTATTTCACATAATATGAAAAAGAAAGTTTCTTTGACAGAACCTGGAATAGAAGAATTAATTAAATGGTTGCATTATGTTCCTGTTAAAGATATAACAAAAAGTGTAGAACATATAATCAAGGATATTAAGTCTAAGAAAGGTGATTTCTATTCTTTTGATTTTGATAGTTCTGTTTTTGATAGACAATTGAAAGACTTATAAAACTGAATTAATGTCTAATCATGCTACTTTTATTTGTAGTTTGTGTTCCAAATGTGTTCCACTAAAAAATAAATCAGCCACTTACTTAGTTGTAAATGGCTGATTTCCAGTAGTCGGGATGACAAGATTCGAACTTGCGACCACACGCCCCCCAGACGCGTACTCTACCGGGCTGAGCTACATCCCGAATTGCGGTTGCAAAAGTAGTGCTTTATTTTTAAATAGCAAATAAATAGCCTGTTTTTTTCCATTAGCTGATTTTAGGATAAGTTTCCGTTTGCGGAATAAAAAGTCCTTTAGTCCATAATAATTCTAAATAATATAGGTGGTTGCAAACTAACATAACAGGGTTTTGTTTATGAAATTAAGTGAATAGATAGTGCGTAACTTTTTTAAAATGAAACCATATCGGCATACGAGACATGAGAGTAGTTTAGGATAGTATATTTTTGTATTTAGTTTTATTTAATGAGGGGGTAAATGTGTATAATAAAAATAGAGAAACGTTAGAAGCTTATGTCTTAGGTGATGATTTTAAGTATTTTCAGAATTTGAAGTATCTTCCCCTAAGCGTTTATCCTTCTAATATTCAGTCTGCTTTGGTCGTGTATTGCTTCAGCGGAAAGGCCAAGCTTAATGTATATGATGATTCGCATTGGATACAGCCGCAGGAATTGATTATTCTGTTGCCGGGACAATTCGTTTCGTTCACCGAGGCCAGTGATGATTTTCTGACTACTACGTTGGTGGTGTCGCCTACAATGTTCAGCGATGCGCTGAGCGGTGTGCCTCGCTTTTCACCGCATTTCTTTTTCTATATGAGGACCCATTATTGGTATCCTCAGACCGAAAATGATACCCGGCGGTTGATGAATTTCTTTGGAATGGTAAAGGATAAAGTGACGTCTAATGATATATACAGGCGTGAGCTGATTATTCATTTATTAAGATACTTATATTTGGAATTGTTTAATGCTTATGAAAAGGAGGCATCTCTGATGACTACCCGAAAAGATACTCGTAAAGAGGAACTGGCTAATAAATTCTTTGGGTTGATAATGAAGCACTTCAAGGAGAATAAGGATGTTGCTTTCTATGCTGATAAGTTGTGTATCACATCCAAATACCTGACGATGGTGATCAAGGAAGTGAGCGGCAAATCTGCCAAAGACTGGATTGTAGAATACATCGTACTCGAAATAAAGGCTTTGCTGAAGAATACGAATATGAATATTCAGGAAATTGCCGTGAAAACAAATTTTGCCAATCAGTCGTCTTTGGGACGTTTCTTCAGGAAACATACCGGAATGTCATTGTCCCAATACCGGATGAGTAACTTAGGATAATATTGAAGATGCCTGTGGGGAATAAAGGCATATGTGGGGAGAGGAGAATGGGAAAGGGAAAGAAGAAATGGGAAACCTTTTAGGGAATCCCATTCTCCTTCATTATTATAATAAGTTTCAAGATCAGACTCCCATACATTCGCGATAGAAGTCAAGCATTTCAAAAATTGTGTCTTTATCAGCTGTCTGGTTGATGCAAATATCTCCGATCTCTTTCAGTAAAGTAAAATTGACCGTTCCTGAGGTATTTTTCTTATCATGTTGCATAAATGCGTAGAGTTGTTCGTACTGCTTACAGTCGAATGCGAATGAACCATAATTCTCTTTGATGAATTGGATGGTCTGTCGCATCTTGTCTTTCGGAAAGCCGACTTTGAGGTGTGACAGGTAAAGCTCGCATACGATTCCCCATGCTACGGCATAGCCATGCAGCACGGGGCGATTCTCAGCCAATGCCAGACTTTCGAAGGCATGTCCTGCTGTATGTCCCAGATTCAGTGCTTTACGGATGCCACGCTCGAAGGGGTCTTGCTCCACAATGTCTTCCTTCACCTGTACCGATCGTCCCACCATATTTTTGAGATATGCATAATCAATGTTATTGGTATTGAAATCCAGTAATTCGACCCAGTGTGCGGTATTGCTGATTAATCCGTGCTTTAACATTTCAGCATAACCGGAGAAGAAATTCTGTGCATCGAGGCTGCGCAGGAATTCAGTTTCAATCAGCACACTGTCTGCCGGAGCAAACGAGCCTATCTCGTTTTTCAGTCCGTTGAAGTTGATGCCTGTCTTACCGCCGACGGATGCGTCGACCATAGCCAACAGTGTAGTGGGTATATTGATATAAGAAATCCCCCGTTTGAAGGTAGCGGCGGCAAAGCCTCCCAAATCTGTAACCATGCCCCCACCAAGGTTGATGAGCAATGAGTGACGTGTAGCCCCTTGCTGACTCAGTGCCATCCATACGGAGGCCAGAGTCTCCAGTGTCTTATGCACATCTTCGGCTCCGATACAGATTTCGACTGCGTCTTTCAGAAACGATACCTCTTTCAATGAGGGCAGACAAAGACGCTGGGTATGTTCGTCTGTGAGGATGAATAACTTGTCATGCGGACACCTTTCAATGGCACGACCGAGGCTTGTTTCCAAGCTTTCGCAGAGAATGACTTCTTGTTTACTCATGATTCTTTTGCTTTTTCTTGGTGCAAATGTATATAAAATATCTTTTTTTACTTACTTTTGTCTCGTTAAAACGTTCAATTATGAAAGCATTGTTTCCTGTATTTTGCCGTCCTTTGGGATATGTGGTGTTGTTAGTAGCTTTGTTTCTTCTTCCGATTTTGCTAATGCAAGGGTTGATAACCGACCATAACCTGCTATTTTATAAGGAATGTACGAAGCTGTTGATGATGGCAGGATGCTTGCTGATCATCTTTGCCTTAAGCAAGAATGAAAGCCGCGAGACGGAACAGATTCGTAATGCGGCAGTCAGGAATGCAGTCTTTCTGACTTTTCTGTTTGTTTTCGGTGGTATGTTGTGGCGTGTTCTGCAAGGAGATGTGATCAATGTAGACACTTCTTCTTTTCTCACCTTTTTAATCTTTAATGTGCTTTGTTTGGAGTTTGGTCTTAAAAAAGCGCTTGTTGATCGATTCTTTAAAAGATAATTTTCTATTAAATTAAACCTTTTACGATTCTATTTGTCAAAAAGACATTGTTATTACTCTACTAATCGTAATTAAGGTAAATGAAAAGATTATCAGTTTGGTGGGTGCTTACACTGTTATGCACCTTCTCTATTTTTGCACAGAATAAGGTGATTACCGTTTCGGGGCGTGTTGTCGAATCTGACTCTAAAGAGCCAGCTGCACAAGCAACTATTCAATTGTTATCGTTGCCGGATAGCGCTTATGCAGCCGGTATAGCAAGTAGTAATAAGGGTTGGTTTACGCTCCCTAAAGTGAAAGCGGGGAAATATTTGTTGAAGGTTTCTTACATCGGTTTCCGTACGAAATTCGTTCCTGTACAATTATCCAACAATGTGACTGAAAAGAAAATGGGGACAATCTCTCTGGACCCTGATGCAGTGATGCTGAGCGAGGCTGTGATTACGGCGGAAGCTCCTCCTGTTACTGTAAGAGCTGATACTACAGAGTATTCTGCAGCGGCTTACCCTGTACCGGAAGGTTCAATGTTAGAAGATCTTGTGAAAAAAATTCCAGGAGCTGAAGTGAGTGATGAAGGTAAAATTACTATAAATGGTAAGGAAATAAAAAAGATAATGGTTGATGGAAAGGAATTTTTTTCTGATGACCCGAAAGTCTCTATGAAGAACTTACCTGCTAATATGATTGAGAAAGTAAAGGCTTATGATAAAAAAAGTGATATGGCACGTATCACAGGAATTGATGATGGAGATGAAGAGCCCGTCTTGGATTTGACCGTTAAGAAAGGTATGAAAAAAGGATGGATTGGAAATCTTATTGCAGGGTATGGTAGCCAGGATCGGTATGAAGGGGGAGTAATGATCAGCCGCTTTAAAGATGATGCCAGTCTTTCAATTATAGGTTCTGCAAATAATACTAATAATAAAGGATTTTCTGAATTTGGTGATGCCGGACAAGGACTAGGTGGAGGTAATGCTGGTTCAGGTATTACAACTGCACAATCGTTGGGAGTCAACTTCGCTAAGGATACTAAAAAGTTGCAGATCGGGGGGAATGTACAATATGGACATTCTGATAATGACGCTCGTCGCAAAACCTCTTCAGAAACATTTTTGGGGGAAACATCTTCTTTTGCTCAAAGTGAGAACTTTTCAAATCGTAATCGTCATGATTTTCGCGTTGATTTCCGTTTGGAGTGGAGACCTGACACATTGACTACGATTATTTTCCGTCCTAACGGTAGTTATTCACAAACAGAATCTAGCAGTCGTTCTTGGTCAAAGACAGAAAATAACTCGCATAGTCCTGTTAATGAAAAAGAGGCAGCTTCTTCTTCTAAAAGTCATAATGCATCTTTTAATGGTAGCTTGATGGCTTTTCGAAGATTGAACAATAAAGGACGAAACTTGTCTTTGGGTGCACGTTTCGGATATAGTGACAGCGAGTCCGATTCTTATTCTGATTCAAAGACTGAATTCTTCGAAAAGGATAGTATTTCTGATATTTCGCGCTATACAGACAGAAATAGTGATAGTCGTAACTGGAGTGTATCAGCTTCTTATACAGAACCTGTATTTAAAAATCACTTTTTGCAGTTGCGTTATGAATTTGCTCATCGCAAACAGTTATCACAATCATTAGTGTATGATAGTATTAACTACTATCCGTATCCTGAATATATAGAGCGTGGGTATGATAATGAACTAAGTACACGTGTGGAGAATTTCTATGATACTCATACTGCTGATGTTTCTGTACGTGGTATTCACCCTAAGATGATGTATAGTGTAGGAGTGGGGGTGACTCCTCAGTCATCCTTAAGTAAAACGACAATTGGTCCGAACTATAAGAAGAATCTTCCAGAACAGAATGTTTTGAATTGGGCTCCTTCAGTAATGTTCCGTTATATGTTTAATAAACAACATGTATTAATGTTCCGTTATCGTGGAAGAAGCAGTACACCTAACATTGAGGACCTGCAGGAGGTGATTGATATAACCGACCCGATGAACCTAAGATATGGTAATCCGAATTTGAAACCATCATTTAATAATAATTTTACTCTCGATTATAGAAAGTTTGTACCGGAATCTATGCGTAGCTATTCTGCTAATTTGTATTATACAAGTACATTGAATTCTGTAGCAAATAGAATGACATATGATCCTCAGACGGGTGCTCGGGTTTATAAGAAAGAAAATGTAAATGGTAACTGGCAAGCAAGAGGATTTTTTTCATTCAATACACCGTTGAAGAACAAGAAATTTACAATTTCATCTAATACAAATGCACGATTTAGTGATGCTGTAAGTTATACAAGTGTCGGAAGTTCTAAAAATGCAGATCAGGAACTAAGTACAACGCATAATTTAGGGTTAGGAGAACGGTTTACCAGTAGTTATCGTAGTGAAGTTTTTGATATATCCTTAAGTGGTTCTGTTAATTATAATTTGGTCAGAAATAGTAAACAAGAAAATAGTAATCGAGAAACATTCGACTACTATATTGGAGGTAATACCAATGTAAACCTTCCTTGGCAAGTCTCGATTTCCACAGATATTAATTGTCGATTTAAAGATGGATATACAGGTGGGCTTAATAATAACGAAGTGATGTGGAATGCACAAATTTCGAAGAATTTTTTAAAGAATAATTCGGGTACAATTCGTTTTAAAATATATGATATCTTAAAACAACAAAGTAGTTTGTCGCGTTCGATTAGCGAAACAATGATGAGTGATACTGAATATAATACTTTAGGAAGTTATTTCATGGTACATTTTGTATATCGCTTTAATACGTTGGGTGGAAAGTCACCAAATCGACGTGGACCGGGTGGTGGACCTAGAGGAGGACATGGCTTTGGCGGCGGTGGCAGACCTATGCGTTTCTAAATTGTGACTAGCTCTGAATGAAAACGGGAAAGTCCCGATGGTAATGAACATGACTAACATGACTTGCCATCGGGACTTTTTTGTTTATCCGATAATTTGCTTTATATTTGTTGTTCAGTATCCATATAAAAAAGGAGTATCCTATGATTGACTGGAACATACTAGTTAGCCAGATAGCTACGGTTGCTTTTGATATCGTTTATTTTGGAGCCATTATCAGTACGATTGTCGTTATCATTCTTGATAACCGGAATCCGGTGAAGACTATGGCATGGATACTCATATTACTTTTCCTCCCAATTGTCGGTCTTGTTTTTTATTTCTTCTTTGGTCGGAGTCAGCGTCGGGAACGTATCATCGGTCAAAAAAGTTATGACCGCCTTTTGAAGAAACCTATGGCGGAATACATGGCGCAAGACTGTTCGGATGTACCTGAAGAATATGCCCGCCTTATCCAACTTTTCCAGCATACCAATCAAGCTTTTCCATTTGAGGGAAACCGTATTGCTGTCTATACGGAAGGCTATACCAAATTGCAATCATTGCTTCGTGAGCTCCAAAAGGCGAAACAACACATTCATATAGAATACTATATCTTTGAAGATGATGCTATAGGACGTTTGGTAAGGGATGTACTAATCGAAAAAGCATCTCAGGGGGTTGAAGTAAGAGTAATTTATGATGATGTGGGGTGCTGGCATGTACCTAACCGCTTTTTCGAGGAAATGCGTAATGCAGGTATTGAAGTCAGGAGTTTCTTGAAAGTACGCTTCCCTTTGTTTACAAGCAGGGTCAATTATCGTAACCACAGAAAAATAGTCGTGATAGACGGACGTATCGGCTTTGTGGGAGGTATGAACCTGGCAGAACGTTATATGCGTGGTTTCTCATGGGGAATTTGGCGTGACACCCATATTCTGATAGAAGGAAAGGCTGTGCATGGTCTGCAAACGGCCTTTTTGCTCGACTGGTATTTCGTTGACCGTACATTGATTACAGCTTCACGTTATTTCCCAAAGATAGAATCTTGTGGAAGTTCATTAGTGCAGGTGGTTACCAGTGAACCCATTGGCCCCTGGAAAGAAATCATGCAGGGACTGACTATGGCGATCAATGGAGCGAAGAAGTATTTCTATATGCAAACCCCTTATTTCCTGCCGACAGAGCAAGTACTTGCCGCTATGCAGACAGCTGCACTGGCAGGAGTAGATGTGCGTTTGATGTTGCCGGAACGTGCCGACAACCGAATCACTCATTTGGGATCGCATTCTTACCTGGCAGATGTGATGCAGGCAGGTGTCAAAGTCTATTTTTATAAGAAAGGGTTTCTGCACTCCAAACTGATGGTTTCTGATGATATGCTCTCTACAGTAGGGTCTACCAATGTTGACTTCCGTAGTTTTGAGCATAATTTTGAAGTAAATGCCTTTATGTATGATGTGGAAACGGCTCTTGAAATGAAGGAGATATTCCTTCAGGATCAGCGGGAAAGTACACAGATCTTTCTGAAAAACTGGGTGAAACGTTCGTGGAGGAGGAGGGCAGCAGAGTCTGTCGTTCGTTTGTTGGCTCCGCTGCTTTAAAAAGGATGCTTCCTTTATCTGATATACTTTTATCTTATCTGAAAAGCGAGAAATTCACACTTCCATAGACTCTTCTTTCTATGAAATGCGGATGATCTTCAAAGTTATTTTGCTTACCATGCTCCAATACAAACAAACCTCCTTCTTTGAGCAGATTATTTTTGAATATTAGTTCCGGTATCGATTCCAGCTCCTTTAAAGCGTAAGGAGGGTCGGCAAAGATAAAATCAAACTGCTCTCGTCCGCTGTTGATAAACTTAAATACATCGCCACGGATAGGCAGACATTTGTCAGTTTGTACTTCTTTCATTATTTTGCAGATAAACGAGTGATGAGCCGGATCTTTTTCCACACTGATCACACGGTCGCAGCCTCGGGATACCAGTTCGATACTGATACTGCCCGTGCCTGCAAACAAGTCAAGTGCAGTTACTCCTTCTTCGAAATCAATATAATTATTAAGTACATTGAACAGATTCTCCTTGGCGAAATCTGTTGTAGGGCGTGCTTTGAATGTACGTGGTACATCAAATCTTCTTCGTTTATAAATACCGCTGATTACTCGCATGTTAATAAGGCTTGCATGTCAATATTGTTGGCAGGATTCATAATGAATACCTGCAGAATGAATTTTTTCAGTTCGTTCATCAATGTCTCTTTGTCCGACAGAGTGCCTGTCAGATG